>Ga0209394_1000678_pt1 | contig 24916 bp, 30 predicted proteins | sample JNZ201metaG_FD_184122 | JGI IMG/M metagenome (GOLD analysis project Ga0209394, IMG submission 184122) | Hot spring microbial communities from Jinze hot spring, China to study Microbial Dark Matter (Phase II) - JNZ 20120812A (SPAdes) (version 3) ... | reverse complement strand
GTGTTTAGGGTGATCCCGGGCACCCCACATCTTGAGTACCTGTAGAATAGGTTTATGCATGCAATTACATCTCTATCTCCTGTGGATCCACATCTACTGCATCCCAGTACTCTACCACAGCTATCCTCTAACCTGCTTCCACATCTCGGACATGTTGATGATGTCTTCATTGGATTAGCAAACCTAACCTCTAATCTTCTCTCAAGAGCTTCATAGCTTATAGTGAACCGCATCCTTCTGTAGAACCATAGTGATAGCTTTTTGTTGAAATTGCTACTTCTGTTGACTCTATCCCTAAGCTTATCTAGGTTTTCGAGAACTATGGTTGAGCTGTGTTCAACGGCTATCTCCACTACTCTATCACCTATCCTGTGTGTATAGTCCCATTCAATATTCCTCATCCTATTACCGTGTTTTTTGATAGCTTTCTCAACTCCTCTAGCAAATCTCCATGATTTAGAGTACCTTTTCTGAATCATTGAAGGATGATATATGGCGTAAAATGGATTAAACTAGCTTTATCTATGTGGAGCTCCATAATAGAATATTAACCCTTACACAATTGTCTACCATTAATAGCTGAATAGGAATTCGTAAAGCTTATAAGCTTTGCTCACCTAAAAGCTTAAGAGGAGCTTAATCATGGTCATCAGACCATCAGAACCTTCTCCAGAGGATGTGCTAACGAGATGTCCAAGTGGCAACATAATATACGATGAAGTTCGTGGAGAGTGGATTTGTGCAGATAGTGGAGAGGTCATAGCTGAACATGTTATTGATAGAGGTCCAGAGTGGAGAGCATTTACAGCTGAGGAAAAAGAGCAAAGGAGTAGGGCTGGAGGACCTATAAATATAGCACTACATGATAGTGGGTTGTCAACGGTTATAGACTGGTATGATAGGGATGCCTCAGGTAGAAGGTTAGATCTTAAAAGAAGACTTGAAATCATAAGAATTAGAAAATGGCATAGCAGAACCAGAGTTCAGAGCAACATAGATAGAAACATTATGCAGGCTTTAAATGAACTGGATAGAATTGCTAATCAACTAGGTATGCCAAGGGTTGTAAGGGAGGAGGCGGCAATAATATATAGAAGAGCCGTTGAGAGAGAGCTTGTAAGGGGCAGGGCAATTGAAAGCATGGTAGCAGCAGCACTATATGCAGCATGCAGAATACATGGTGTTCCAAGAACTCTAGATGAAATATCGAAATTTACAAAAAGTGGTAGAAAAGAGGTGGCTAGATGCTATAGGCTTCTAGTTAGGGAACTAGCACTAAAGATTCCCATTGTTGATGCTGCAGAACATGCTCAGAGAATAGCATTCATGCTTGGTTTGAGTGGCGCTACTGTTAAAACAGCAATAGAAATAATACAGAAAGCTAGGGAATCGGGCGTAACAGCAGGCAGAGACCCCGCAGGTGTTGCAGCAGCAGCAGTATACATAGCTGCATTGTTAAACGATGAAAGAAGAACGCAAAAAGAAGTTGCAATGGCAGCTGGTGTAACTGAGGTTACTGTAAGAAATCGATACAAAGAGTTAATGAAAGCACTAGGTAGCGAAGAACAGTAGAGATTGGAGAAGCGGTTTTAGTTCTCATATTAGGTTGTTAGCAGATTCAACACCCATTTCTGTTTCCCTGCATTTTTCTCAGATCGCATCTGAGCTAGAAATGTTTAAAAGTTATTTCAATGACCTTAAATTCCGCGTCTTGGGAAGACCCTAAAGCTTTCATCCTCCATCGAACATCCAAGAGTGTAGTAGATGTAGCAGAAATAAAGAGTCTGTATAGGCTTTTCTATTGCAAGATAGAAAATGATGTCAACGGCTACAAACCTATAATAGAGTTCAAACAGTTTTGCTAGGCTGGGCGATTATACTGCACGAAGAATTTTAATCTCACCGCTTCTACTCTTAACTATAACTCTATAGCCACAGTAAGGACATCGAATGGCCATCATTACAGCCAGCTGAGATTCATCGAATTCTTTGCCGCATTTTAGGCAAATATATTTAGGCATGCCTAAACACTTAAAACCTTATATTCTGAAGCAGGTTTTTAAGCTCTAGATATACATTGTTAAGTGGGCATGTAAGTCAATGAAATCAGAAAATCTGTGTGTAGGACTCCCTCCAGAGCTATGTACACAACTAGAGATAGAGTCCCAAGTGATTAAGATAAAGCTTGAACATAGAAAAATGGGTAAAATAGTTACAGTAGTAGAGGGCATAGATGAGAAAGCATTCGATTTAAAAAGACTGGCATCGTACCTTAAAACAAAGCTTGCTGCCGGTGGAACTATAAAAAATGGTAAAATTGAAATTCAGGGAGACCATAGATCAAGACTTAAGAGAATACTTACGGAGGAATTCGGATTTAGACCAGAGAACATAATATTTATTGAAGAGGAGCGGTAGAAGAGTATATCGGTGTAGTTGAATAGTGCTAGCAACTGTCCAGGGATTAATAGAGGAGGTATATAATAGGAGTAGAATAGCTTTAAAAGTAATTAAGAAATACATACATACAACTCCACTAGATGCAAGCATGACATTTTCTAACATGGCTGGATGTAGAGTGTATTTAAAGTATGAAAATCTGCAGAAAACAGGTTCATTTAAAGTTAGGGGAGCTCTTTTTAAAGTCTATGAATTATATAATAAGGGAGTAGATGGAGTAACAACGGCATCTGCAGGGAATCATGCACAAGGAGTAGCATTCGCTGCCAAAGTATTTAAAATGAGAAGTGCTATAGTAATGCCCATTACTACCCCCATCTCAAAAATAGAGGCTACAGCTGGATATGGAGCAGAGGTAATACTGCATGGAAGCGTATTTGACGAGGCAGAAAGTCTAGCATTGAGTATAGCCCGTGAGAAAAACTATGCTTATATACATCCATTTAACGACATAGATGTTATAGCAGGACAAGCGACTATAGCGTGGGAGTTGCTAGAGCAATTAGATAGTATAGATGTGGTTGTCGTACCTATTGGTGGTGGAGGGCTTGCATCAGGTATTATAAGTGTTTTGAAGATTGTTAAACCAAGCATAAGAATTGTAGGAGTGGAGCCTTCCGTTGCACCTAAAATGAAGAAATCTGTTGAGATGAAGAAGATAGTCGAGGTTGATGTTAAGCCATCGCTTGCCGATGGTCTTATTGTGAAGAAGGTTGGAGAACTAACCTTCAACATCATCTCAAATACCATTGATGAAATAGTGACTGTAGATGAGGATGAGATTGCATATTCGATGTATCTACTTCTTGAAAGAGCAAAGACTTTAGCTGAAGGAGCGGGAGCTTCTACGTTGGCAGCACTGATTAGTGGTAAGATTCAAGGTATTAAAGGTAAGAACGTTGTAGCATTGATAACAGGTGGAAATGCTGATTTAACATCCATATATAGGGTGATAGTCAGAGGATTATTGAAGCATGGAAGAATGGTAAAGATCTATGGATATGTCCCAGACATCCCTGGCACACTCTATAAAATAACAGAGGTTATAGCTAAACATAGATGCAATATAGTCGACATAAGACATGAGAGATCTAATGAAAAAATGCCGCCTTTGTATACGTACATAGAGATACTGCTAGAGGTTCCATCTAGGAAAGCGCTGGACAATGTTATAAATGATTTGCAGAAGAACGGATTCAATTTTAGTACCACTACATAATATTTTTGTTTGAATCAGTGCGAGAGCTCTTCATCATTTTTCAGACGGTTTGCATAGTCATCATATGAAATATCTATTATTCATCACATTTAACGTTTGGTTAGTGATATCACATAGCTAGCTAACTTTTTAGCTGGATTTATACCTGTTGCTCTTTGTATTCCCCTCCACTGTGGGGAGGCGTTCACTTCAAATACGACATATCCATCCTTTGTTTCAGCAACATCTATACCAGCGTAGCACAAGTTTAATGTTTTCAGAATTTTAAAGCTAAGAGATTCAAGTTCTCTATCCAGTTTTTCTATAATATCAGCACGAGCTCCCTGAGCAATATTTGTTTTCCAATTCTCAACGCTTTGCTGAATACGATAGTATGCTGCAACAATTTCATCACCTATTATAAGTACTCTGATATCTCTTCCGGGTTTCTCTATAAACTCCTGAATATATATAGGTTGATGTAACTGTGATAATGTCCTGGCTACGTTGTAAACGGTATCAGGATTTTCAGCCTTGATTATACCAAATCCCATACTTCCTACTAGTGGTTTTACAACAACCTTTCTCCAATTCTCGGCTAGTTTTGTAGCAGAATAGAAGTCTTCTACCACGGCTGTTCTAGGGGTGGGTATACCTGCCTTTGACAGAAGAAGGAGACTAAGGTATTTATCTCTAGCAACTATATAGGAATTGACGGGGTTTACCACCGGAATGCCTATTTCCTCTATGTGTCTAAAAATATCTATCCTTCTAAGGAAGATTTCTATAGTTGTGGCTACACCTAGATCCCTTAAGATAACAGCATCGGCTTCGAAAGGTTTCAGTGTATTTGAGTAGACCACATTAAAAATATTTTCACCTATGATAGATGTGATATTGGAGGGTCTTAAGTATATAGGTGAAGCTCCAAGCTCTTCAAGAGCTAGCATTATTTGCCTTATACTCCAGGGAGGTATAGGTTTATCAGCAACGACAGCTATTTTCATAGATTCCACCATATAATGATTAATTAGAGTAATGCTGTAAAGTTATTTATAAAGCTTTATATAATCCTGCTAATAGCGATATATGTAGCTGCCATAAGCATAACCAATATCGTTGAGATATTTATAGCATCCAACGCCTTTGCACCACCTATGACAAGCGTCTTTCTCAGTTTCTTTAACCCAGGGTGTATAAAGATGTAAGGCAGTATGTCAGAGCCTATGATTATACCCATGACAGTTATCAGTGGAAGGGCATAGAAGTAGTAGTTATTCGACTGAAATAGGACTACTGATACTAAAAATAGAGATATTGAGTATCTAAATATATTGACGATGATCGATCTACTTGATAGTACTGTATTTATGGAAGCTATCATTGTTGAAAGTGATAAGAGAATCGTAAATAGCTTTATATCGATACTGCTACTGAGAGCTATGATCAGTGAAGCTATGAAGGGCAATAGACATCCGCAGAAATCTATAGCTATGGTGTTCACATTTTGTAAATATACAACACGACAAACGGATCTATGATTTACTGATACATAGATGAATGTTATTGCTACCACTAGTACTATTAAATTGAATCCGATTAAAAGCATAGCGTAGATTAGGAATACTGATATGAAAATGAGATATACTACGCTTGAATGCAGAGATGATAATACCATGGTCCCACGACGCATTTTATCAATAAGACCATACATAGCTGTAGTATGGTGAGTAATTATAATCATTAAGACTTTTGAGAATGATACAGGTATGTATAAAAGCTTATCTTAGAATTTTAGCCAATATTTACCTGGTGTAAAATATTGGATTTTAATATTGTTAAGGCTTTATTCTATGCATGCAATAGCTATCCTAAAATAGCAGCACCACACAGGCTCAGCCCATCTAATGATTTTGAAATCTGCGTTCTTACAGCACTATCTTCAATTCTTGATATCGATTCAAATGTTAGAAGATATGTTGAAGAATTAAAGAAGGGTCTGAGGGGGATTAACGATATTAATATAGGGGGATCAATAGTACAGGGATTATTATCAAGTCTTAGAAACGTTGGTTCTAACGCCATGATTGAAATAAGTATAGCGTCCACAATGTCTCTATATATTAATTACATAATACGTTTGCAGCAACTCGATTTCCACGAATCAATCAGATGTTTATATAGAGCCATGTCATTAAATGATGTTAATGAGACACTATCATTTATTAGAACGTTGAAAAATTTTGGAGGGGAGATAGCAGTGCTTCTTGATAAAGCTGATATAGCAGAGCGGAGAGTATTTGTAGAGAATATGAAGCTGAGTGATGTATTGCAAAATCTCTCTAGAGTTTCACTAAAATTTGAAGCATTTGCAAACATGCAAAAAGTTCTTAATGTATTGAATACTGTTGAAGATATTGCGAAGAATTTAAATAACATTAATTTAATATTGTCAAGACTTTCACTGCTATTGTTAGAGGAGAAATCCATTAAATTATCTGATAGATCTATAGCTGATATACTAAAAGTTGATATGGATTATAGGAAACGAAATAGAAATATGATACATATTATGCCATATATTGTTTTCGCTTCGCTATATATGGTTTTAACAAAAGGTTACTGACTAGTATCCACTAGTTTACTATATTGACATTGATTACTGTAACACCTTTTCTAGCTATAAGGGAAACATTGTATACATCGACGCCATTTACATTTGCATATAGTCTAGAAGCATTATGTGCATGTCCATGTATAGAAATTTTGGGTCGCCCATCTACAGGTAGAGATTCTATTATGGGGTATCCTAAATAGTTATGTATTACAGGATTTTCACCGTAAAGTGTTACATATGTAGAAGCGTAGTGTGTTACTAGAATCGATATGCTCTGTCTACTACATTCCTTAAGAATACTCTTTATCTTATTCAATCGAGCTTCATACATGTGTTCTACATCAGGTATATTGCGGCGTTGCCATGATGTCGGTTTTCTAAGTATACCCCTGCTACCAGCAATACAGACACCAACGTTCTTTATTCTCAATGTAACATACTCATCATTGAGCCATACTATTTCTGGATATGCGCTCTCAAATTTTTCTTCAAGGCCTATGTACTCTTCGTTTCCAAATACAGCTATTATAGGAATTTCTGTACCTAATCTTTTGATGAATTTAGTTAATACATCGACAACAGGTTTAACCATATCCACATTGCCATTATTAACTACGTCACCTGCTAATATTATCAGATCGAATTCTTTATTTAATATACTACTAATGGATACACTAAAGAGAGGTAGGTAGTATGGACTATGAATATCGGCCGCAGCGATTATCGACATCTTCATAATTAATACCTTTTCTCTCTAAATAGTAACGTTTAATAAATGCTTATAAGGATAAGTGGGCATGCAATACTAGTCTCCTAGCAGTAGGTCTAGCCCTAAAGGATTAGTGGGGGTAAAAATCATGTTGAAACCTAGAGGATGCAACTCTTCAGGTTATAAAGGATGGTATGAAGTTAAGTGTAGAATTTGTGCTAAAAAGATGTACCTAGGCGATGATGTTGTATATTATTGTCCTAAGTGTGTTCAAAAATATGAAGCATATTTTTGTGTAGCTGATGCAAGGAGGCTATACATGCACTGTCCATACTGTGATGGAGAGCTGCAGCTATTTATCCAAGCAACATGATACAGTTAGATATCCATGTATATAGAGAAGGAATATTATCTAGATGAATTTAGGAAGGTTCTAATTATTAGTATAGGAAACGATAATGTATTGATTTTAGTAGATCTATATCCATGTGCTGTGGAAATCACAGATTCTCTAGAAACTATCCATAGAATTGTTATGGATGATGTTGAAGTATTGGTTAAACCACTAAAGCTAGAAGATACCACGCATTTCAATCGGGCTGAGGTTGAAATACTATGTATACGATCAAAAGATAGTTGTCAGTATATTAATTTAAGATTATACACTTTGTATAGCACCCTAATTCAGTTTGAATCCAGACTATTCGAAGTCCTACATGAAATAGTGGACAATATTGAGAGCTGCTTAAAACAGTAGAAATATCCATAATATGTCTTACTGCTTAAATTCGAAATACAATAACTAAACGATATAGATGGTGTCCGGCTGTTATGAGGCAGGAGATAGCTCTTAAGAAAATAATTGAATATACCGCTAGAAAAGCATCTTCATTAAATCAAAGATATGAAATAGAAGATCTTGTTGCACCATCTATAGCAACTATTGTTGATAGATCTATGGAGAAAATCGCTCTAACATTGGTTAAGAGGAATGGTGGATTGTGGTGTAACCTCTGTAGCAAAGGACCTTTTACTAAGCGAGGATTATATCTACATCTTGTAAGGGTTCATACAAAGGATATAGAATTCATGGTCAAGGAGGAAATAAAGAGAATACTAGATGGAATTAGAAAGGATAAACAATAGTAAGGATTATATGGAGAAAATGTTGTAAGGATTCAAGTAAATAGGTGCTATGGTGTATTCATAGCCTATAATGAATAATAGTGGTACGAGATACCAAAATAAGAGAGGTACAATCTAGAATAATATCTGCGAAAGGGTGAAGAACATATATGTAATTGTATTTGATGTGGATGGTACACTAACCCCCATAAGAAGCTCTTGGCAATTTATTCACATAATACTAAACACGATCCATAGAGTACATAGTTACGCAAGGCTATTCTTAGACGGTATTATTACATATGATGAGTGGATTGCATTAGAGGTAAGTATGTGGAAGGGACTTCATTCAGATACTGTTAGAAGAATCCTTGAAGCAATTCCGTGGAGAAGTGGTATAGAAGAGATTGCCAATCTGGTTAAGAAATATAAGGATAGAGCAATGATTATAGCAGTTTCAGGAGGATTTGATTATTTATGTGAGCGAGCAGTTAAGGAGCTCGGATTTGATGCGCATCTATGTGTAAAACTTCAAATTAATGAGGGTAGATTAACCGGATTTGCCAGTGACTATCCTGACTATGATGGTAAGGGAAGAATACTGTTAGATTTTTTAAACGATATAGGCGTAGATATAGGGAGAGCTAAACTCATATGCGTAGGAGATAACATTAATGATATTAACTTATTTGAGGTTTGTGATATAGCAATAGCGTTCTGTGCAAATGAAAATGTAAAAGAATATGCAGACATTATAATAAATACATGCAATGTGAGATTCCTTGCAAGATTGTTAGATGAATTGCTAGTTTATACACCTAACTCAACATAAAGGCAGATATTCTAATTTAGTCAAATAGAGACCATTTGTCCTCCAAATAATGTATTCCTTAGTACTAAAAGATGTCTATATTCATTAAAGAATACAGATTCTCACAGGGACCATTTCAAGGAGCTGATAAATGCAAAATTAATGACATATAAGAGAATGGGGATAATCTGTTATGGGAACGTAAACAGTAATGACGAGTGCACCATCCTAATATTCAAAACTGTTTATAAATTTGCTATACCTCATCGTATACTGTACTATATTGTAATGTGTTGTAAAATGGTAAAAGGAATGTCAGATAGTGATATAAACCTACATATGCTCAGAATGTTGTTAGTATTTATGATAGCTTTAAACTTGTTCGACATTCCATTATTCCAAGGGCAGCAAAATACTGTGATCTATTTAACGAATAATTCAATTACATGGATATATACAGATTCCATAAACATGTCGCGAAACATTAACAGATTAGCAATTCTAATGAACCCAACAAATGGAGAGGTGCAGTACTTTCTAAACTTTAATTCTTCAATAAAAACACCGGTGAATATTAGTATAAGATCGTCGATCGATATAATTGGTAGTGAAAGAATATATTATCAGTTTGACAACATTCTATTTTTTAGTAATCGTACATATGGGATTAATAGGATAAACGAGAGCATAGAAGGTAATATTAACATTGATTTAAAGGAGATAGCAATTCAGTGGCATAAACATGAAATAAAAATACCTTCAGAAGCTGTAAGTAATACTACGTATGCGATTCTATCATTGAGAGAGGAACTAAGTAAATTAACACTAAGTCTAGGTAAGAATTATATCAGGAAAATAGAGGGTTTCTATGTAGTAGAACAATTAAAGAACACGTATAGGGAATCTTTCTATTTTTATGATATTTACATTAACAAAACACAGTATCTTAATACGCTATTCAATGCAGATAATAGTTTATGTAAAGTCATTAATGAATTACCTATGAAGGCAAGTATTGATTTAGTTATAAATTTATCTATGGCAGAGTCCTATGCTAAACTCAATATCCAAGGGATTGAGATAGAAGACCCTGTAAAAGCGTACCAGGCAGGTCTTTGTATTTTGCCATTAATACTAGATATTCAGGATATTTTAAGGAATATAAATTCGAATGATGTGCATTCAAAAGAATTTGTAGGTATAACAACAAGCATCTTTACAGCGATTAATCGAAATTTTATAATTAATGCATTGAATGCTTATGCCGATGCAACCAATTTCATTGTTAGAAACCACTACAATAATTTAATAAATTCACAAATAGTTTTCAATTACGAAAATAAACGAGGCTTACTACTATCAATATCTAATATCAATATATATTACTATAATGTTACCCAAATAAGAAAAATATTAGTAGATCTAACCCAGATAATAATGGAAAAACTGGAGCTACCCCAGTTTAATGTTAGTGAAATTGTTGATGAAAGTCGTGTAGAGATTCAGAGTATACATACCACCTCTACCTATATAAATAATAGAATTGACATATGGAATGTATTAATAATCATCATTATAGCAGTAGCTGTTCAAACATGTATAATAGTGTACATAATGATAAAGATTGTATTAGCAAAACATTTTAAATAGTAACTACAGTATGTCACAGCATCAATAGCTACTTAGTATATCCCCATAAGAATTACTGCCTGGTATCTAATACCATTAAAAAACACCGTTTTTACATTCCGTTTTATCAATGTTTCATCAACTTTATTCGGGGTTAAATCCATAGGGTTGTACTTTTTAGACCCTATGATAAAATTGCATGCATAGCCAAATGATGGAATCCATACTTGGTATTCTAGAATATATGGAAATACCACCTTTACAGCATCTCTTACCTCATTATAAACCTCTCTAAAAAAGAAACTAGAACCTGCTTGGGTCACCATCACACCATCATCGGTTAGTATGGAGTGCACCTTTCTATAAAATTGTGCTGTATATAAATCTCGGGCAATAGGGCTTGAATAGGGATCTGTTAAATCGAGGATTACGATATCAAATTTTTTATCTGTCTCATCTATGTATTTTTTTCCATCTGTTATCAACACATTAGCTTTGGGGTTACTAAAAACGTTTCTATGCATCATAGGCAGGTATTCTTTTGAAAGTTCTACAACATCCTTATCTATATCAACCATCACTGCCTCCTCTACAGTATTGTGTTTTAATACCTCTCTCAGTGCCGCACCTTCACCGCCACCAATGATAAGAACTTTTCTCGGTGATGGATGTACGATCATGGCAGGATGTACCAGAAATTCATGATATATAAATTCATCGGCTTCACTACTCTGTATATAGCCATCTAGGATTAGACACCTGCCGAAGTCTTCAAGATCTGCGATGATTATTTCTTGGTAATTCGATTTCTTTACAGCATATATTTGCTTAATTTTAGTAAACATTAGGCTGTTCTTACCTATACCCTGTATGACAACAACGTGTCCCAACATACTAAACACACCAGTAACATCTGCAAATTGATAGTTTTCAGAATTTAAATTTATTAACTGATAACGTGAGGATAATAAGTATTAGAGTGATGTGCACGCTAAATTCTGAAATGTGATGAGGGGCCAAAGCACTGAGCTCAACGATACCCTCATTCTATTCTACCGATAGATTAACAGCTTCCATGGAGTACGTCCATCCGTCTATATCCTATATGGTGTATTTAATGATGGCCCACACTATTTAAAGCACCTTCATCTAGTATATAGAAGTATAGGTGCATGGTAGTGACATTAGAATTGCTTAATAAGATATTGAGAGGATACATTATATTAAAAAAGAATGATGTAGTAGAGGATGCAACTGAGGATAGAATTAAAAAAATAGAAGATGACATTATATCAATGGCCAACATCTTGACGAATATTATGCTAATAGGTAAGCAAAAGCAAAAGAAATGCCTATTTTTTAGTGGCGATGAAGGTATATGTAGATATTGGAGATTCGACGTAGAGGTTCCTACGTTAAATCTTATTAAAAGAGAGGATGGATACTATGTAAACACCTTACAGCATCCGGAATTCTGTGCTGTATGTTCATACTGGAGAGAAGGAGTATTAAAATAATGGACGTCCTATTATTGATTACCATGGTAGCTAGATGAAAAGATTTTATTACTAAGAGTAGACAGCTTAATATTAAATTAAACTTATTAGCTTAGTACATTGAAGTTCTGTAAAATTTAGAATTAGGTAAAGAAAAATGATGGTTGTTGCACTAGATCCGTCTTCTAATATTAGTAATGTATATAAGTGGATGTTGGATAGAGTTACAGCACTAAGCGATGTTGTCCAAGGATTTAAGGTAGGTTTGCCAGCTATTATAAGACTTGGCATAAGTGACATCGGTAGAATTTTTAAAAATTATAGTGGGCTTCTAATCGCTGACTTAAAAATGGCCGATATAGGTGATATCATGGCGTTATCTACAGAGATGCTGCATGAGAATGGATTCAATGCAGTTATAGCACATAGTTTCATAGGTTATTCACAGGCGCTCGAAGTACTTTCAGCAAAATGCCTAGAACTAAACATGAAGTTAATAACCATAGTTTCAATGTCACATCAAGGTTCTACGGAGTATATCGATAAACATATTGATGAGTTTCTAGATATAGCCCGACGTGTTAGAAGTTGGGGTGTTATTGCACCCGCAACACGTCCAGAGATACTAAGGTATGTTAGAAAAAATCTTGAGAAGAACATCAAAATACTATCACCGGGTATAGGGGTACAGGGAATGGAACCTGGGATGGCATTGTGTAACGGTGCTGATTACGAAATTGTTGGAAGGATTATTACCTATTCTCAAAACTTTAGAGAGGCAGCCTTTAATGTTATAGAAAGTCAGAAGAAAAAGGTGATTGAATGCCAAAAATAGCTGCAGAACTCTTTGAAAAGGGCATGATAAAGATAGGAAAGTTTAGGCTGACATCAGGACTGGAAAGCCCATTTTATATAGACTTGAGAATGCTATATAGTTATCCTGAGCTGGTTAGGATTATAATTGATGAGATCGTGCATAGATATAATATATCAAAGTACGACTGTATTGTAGGTATAGCAACTGCGGGGATAGCTCTTGCATCTTTCTTGGCATGCAGACTTAATAAACCAATGTCTTATGTTAGAATTGAACGAAAAGAGCATGGTACTAGAGGGTTACTCGAGGGTAAGGTATTTAACAAAACATGTATAATAGTAGATGATGTTGCAACAACTGGAGGTTCTATAGAACACGCATATAATACCGTAAAAGAGGAAGGGGGGAAACCTTTAGCAGCGCTAGTTATTGTCGATAGGGAACAAGGAGCCAAGCAAAAAGTCGAGAAACTAGGATTAGAGTTCTACAGGCTTTACACTGCGCAGGAGCTCTTCAATGAACTTTATGAAAATGGAATAATAAGTTACAATGACCTTAAGAACATTATAGACTACTTAAAATCGTTTCAAAAATAAATATAAATGCTTTTATACTTATTTAATCTAATTCATGCTGTAGGGCTCTATGAAAGAGCGATTTTACCAGAAAGATATCATATCGATATTGGAATTTGAACGTAGAGAGCTGGAGTACTTATTTGAAACCTCAGATAGAATTCTTTACTACGTTGATAAAAAGTTGCATCTGCTAGATGGTAGAATAATTACCCTAGCTTTCTTTGAGCCTTCTACTAGAACAAGAATTAGCTTTGAAGTGGCTGCTAAAAAACTTGGAGCTGATGTAGTATCTTTTACTAGTGAAGAGGCTTTGAGCATATCTAAGGGAGAGAATCTGGCAGATACTATAAGAATGCTCGATAGCTATTCTGATCTTATAGTTATTAGACACAGACTTGAAGGAACCGCAAAATATGCTGCTGAGGTTGCGGAAAAGCCTGTAATAAATGCTGGTGATGGAAAACAGCACCATCCTACACAGGCTATGATAGACCTCTATACAGTGAAAAAATTGTTTGGTACAATTGATGGTTTAACATATGGTGTTTTGGGTGATCTTAGGTATGGTAGAGCAGCTACATCATTTATCTATGGGCTTTCACTATTTAAACCAAAGAAAATATATCTAATATCACCTGAGGTATTAAGGGCTAGAGAGGAGGTTTTGGAGTTACTTAGAAATAAAGGCATAGTCTATGAGGAGAAAAACAATGTTGAGGAAATAATTGACCAGCTCGACATACTCTATGTTACAAGAATTCAAAAGGAGAGGTTTCCAGATCCAATGGAATACGAGAAGGTCAAAGGATCCTATAGAGTTACATATGAACTGCTTAAGCATGGTAAAAAAGAGCTAAAGGTGTTTCATCCGTTGCCTAAAGTTGATGAAATTGATCCCAAAGTAGATACATCAGGATATGCAGCATATTATATTCAAGCAAAATATGGAATACCTATAAGGATGTCACTACTCATGCTCATATTGGGTGCAGAACTTTGAGTGAAGAAAGCACATTAGTAGTTTCAAAAATTAAGAATGGAACGGTAATAGACCATATACCAGCCGGAAGGGCATTAGATATACTATCTGTTTTAGGTATTAATGGAAAAGAAGGATATAGAATGGCTATATTAATGAATGTTGAGAGTAAGAAACTCGGAAAAAAGGATATAATAAAAATTGAAGGAAGAATGCTCTCCGTTGAGGAATTAAATATAATTTCGCTAGTCGCTCCTAGGGCTACTATAAATATAATAGAGGATTTTACCATCATCACTAAACACAGAGTTGAAACACCAAACTATATTGAAGGTGTATTGCAGTGTCCAAATCCAACCTGTATAACAAATAAGCGTGCTGAACCTATAAAAACGAGGTTCAAGACAATATCTAAGGATCCAATAAAACTTCAGTGCGAATATTGTGGAACTATTATAACATGGAATGAGGTAACAAAATTGATAACTAGGAAAAGATGAAACATATGGTAGGCAGATACGGTATCAGACCTGCTAGAGTCACACTAAATATAGAGATTGCTAAAGATACATACTTACTTGAGGTTGAGCCATTTCTACAGATGTATGAGAAGTTAAACCCATTCAATTTTTTCATGATATGGATACCAAGAATAGATGAGATACCACTGAGTGTTGCAGACTTTAATGGAAAGAGGCTAAGATTTCTGTATAAAGTTAAAGGTGTCGGAACAGGAGCTCTTACAGAATATCATAAAGATACGATAATAGGTATCAAAGGACCTCTTGGTAAAGGATTCCATATCGAACAAATCTCAAATACCCGATGGCTTGCCATCGCTGGTGGTATCGGAATAGCACCCATGCCATATTTTATTAAGACTTGGAAAGGCTATGGTATAGATGTAGATCTACTATGGGGTGTAAGAACAGCAGACGAAATTTTTAATATCAATGAATTTTTTCAAGATGTTAAAGGAAGTAGGATAATTATAACTACAGAGGACTGCAGATATACAGATGGATACTGTGGTACAGTAATGGATATTCTTAAAAATATCAATGTGAAAAATTATGATGGTTTAATTGCCGTTGGTCCAAACAATATGCTTAAAGCTATTTGCTTAGAATTATTTGAACTAGATCCATATATAGCATTAGAAACGTTAGTAAAGTGTGGTATAGGCATATGTGGTTCATGTTATATTAAAGCGTCGGATAAACTTCTGTGCATTGACGGTCCTGTATTTAGATGTTCTGAGGTGGTGAACTATATCAGATCCAGTTGCACTAATAGTTAATGCCCTTATAGATAAACGTTCTATAGAGCTTACCCTTATCATAGAAAACGGTATTGTTACTAAAAGCGTTTTAGGCGATCGTAAAGATATATGTAGAGAGAATAGATGTATGGATCTGAGGCGCTATGGTATAGCCGTACCAGGTTTTATAGATATCCACACCCATCTGAGGGGACTTGAACTAGAGTATAAAGAGGATGAGAAAAGTGGAACTATGGCAGCAATAAGAGGAGGATACACAGCAGTCATAGACATGCCGAACACTATACCAAAGATTAACAACATTGATGCCCTTAAACTCAAACTACATAAGCTCAATTTGAATTCCTATGTGCACTATGGCGTCTACATCTTACCTTCTAGTAACATTAGTGAATTGAATAATATGCTTGAATACGATGGCGTTATTGGTGTTAAATTGTTTCCAGAAGATTTGGAATTTCTACAAATGGCTTTAAATGTAATAAGGAGAAGAAGTTTCGATAGAATCATCATTATCCATGCCGAACACCCGGCGGGTATAGATGAATGCGAAGCTGGAAACAGATGGCGATGCCGTCCAATAGAACTAGAGCTGATGTGTTTGAACTATATAGAAAAACACATCAGGAAAGGGGACAGAATACATGTCACACATATTACGAACCCCCTTACATTCTTTTATGCAAAGAAACTTTCCTTATCTACTGATACATGTCCTCACTATCTATATTTAAGTAACGTGAGTGAGCAAAGATATGGTTGTTTAGCCAAGGTTAATCCACCACTGAGAACAGAATCTACGAGAAGAATACTACTTAATATGATTAAATATTTTGATGCTATATCTACGGATCATGCACCACACAGCGTTAATGAAAAATTAGGCTCATTTAAACAATGTCCTTCGGGAATAGCTTCAATAGATATCGCATCATCACTTGTAATAAATCTTGTCCATCAAGGTGTACTTGATTTAGATGACGTAGTTAGGCTTTTATCATTAGGACCAGCAAGTATTATTGGTATAGATCAGAAATGGGGTTGTTTTAGAGAAGGATGTATAGCCAACTATACTATAATTGAACCTTATAGGGAATTTACAGTTAGGTCTCTAGATAGTTTTTCAAAAGCTAAATGTTCACCGTACGAGGGTATGAGGGTTAGAGGGACTGTTACAGCTACAATTATTGAGGGGACATTAGTACATCTAAATGGTGAAATTGTTGAAAAACCTAATCCAAAACCTATAACAAAGTTCTTTGGTAGATGAATTTGATTCTAGAGACAGATATTGCTGGAATAAAATTGAAACATCCGTTGATGAATGCTAGTGGAATCCTTGGATATGCTCGCGAGCACATCTTAAGATTCATCAAATATGGTGTAGCAGCTATAGTAACAAAAACTATTACACCAAGACCTAGGAAAGGCTTCGATCCGCCTATAATAGTAGAGTTACCCAATGGTGGGCTAATTAACGCAGTAGGTTTAGAGAATCCTGGTAAGGAAATAATACCGGAGCTTGTGGATGAAGCTAAAAGGCATTCTATACCCATACTTATCAGTATAGGAGGTGTAAATGAACAAGAATTTATAGAGGTAGCGTCGACCGCCAACGACGCAGGAACTGATGCAATAGAGCTTAATCTTAGCTGTCCACATACAAAGGGCTATGGTATTGAGATTGGGGCGGATCCCCACAATGTATATAATATTGTTAAATCTGTAACCTCTACAGTGTCGGTACCCGTCATAGCAAAGCTCGGTCTATCTGATAGAATTATAGAGGCTGCTGGCAAAGCCCTAGAGGCAGGAGCTAGAGCTCTGACGTTAATAAATACCATTAAGGCGCTCTATATTGATGTGTATACACTCAAGCCTGTATTAACAAATGTATTTGGTGGTCTATCAGGTCCACCAATCCATCCAATAGCTGTTAGAGTTGTCTATGAAATCTACAAAGAATTCCAGCCAGAGATAATAGGATGTGGAGGCGTATCAAATTGGATGGATGCTGCTGAATTTATCGTAGCTGGAGCACGGGCAATACAGATAGGTACAGCACTTCGAATAAATTCAAAGGATGTTATTAATAATATAACAGAAGGTCTGAAGATGTGGTTAGCAATACAAGGATTCAAGAATATCTATGAAGCTATAGGGGCAAGTGTTAGGGGATGAATATGGTAAGTATCGCAGTACTAATATGCAGAGACAGTTATACGCAGGTTTTAGATATGTTAAAGAATATGATTAGTAACATTGTTATCATTGAGAAGCTTGGCGATCTAGGTAATATTAGTGATACAATGATTGTACTCCTAAGTTTAGGATGTTGTATAGAGTATGAAAAGTTAGTTAAATTAGTTAATCTCAATACCGTTTCTAGTGTCATAGAATACTGTCCTATTATTAGAGAAGGCATATTATCTGAGTTACGCATTCTCGATTCGAATAACTTCGTACTGCTGTATTCGCAACCCATTATTGGAACCATTAGGACTATCATAGGTAGAAGTCAAATATTGCTAGATTCTATTAAGACTATTAGAGTAATATTGAACTATAATATTTTAAATGATATCATATGTCTCTATGAAAATGCGCAACTACATGATAATGTACTACGAAGTCGTAAAACACTCATAGACTATATTAAGAATGCTGGTACGAATTCTGGTATTAAACAGCTAGAAATTCAGCTATCTAGTAATGATGGATTTGTTGAGGTGATAGTGGAGGGAATACAATCTGATAGAGAAAAGAAACTTATATATAGAATTACTAGAGGAGATGACATTAACCAGTTCATAGTTGCGGAAATTTATTCCTACATTCAATTAATTATTAACAGAATTGTAGACAACGGTGTTTTAATACCTGAAGATATAGGAAGGGAAGAGGGATTATTTACATATTACATGGGTATGCTGCTAAACAGTAGGAAAGTAGATATACAAGTAAATATTGAAACCATTAATTAAACTTAACTTGGTTTAAAATACAATAACCTCGTATAGAAAATTGTTTACAATTACGACTATCTTAAACAACATATTTACTTTTTTACTTTATAACTACGTTTTACATCTCCTCATCCTAACGTAATATTACTTGGATAACATGGTAAGGGGGTGCAAAACACAAATATTTATTAATATTTATTCTAGAACCACTGTATTGAATAGTTGTATAGGTTGGAGCATCATATAACTTCTAGAGGAAGTTTAGGTAGTCTTACACCTCTTTGTCTCTGATATTTACCACTATACGGTCTTTCTATAGGACTAGCAACTTTAGAGAAAACTACATGGAGAAATCGTGTATTGGCTTTAAGTTTGATTGGAAAGGTAGATCCATGCAACTCAATAGTGATTTGACCTTCAAAACCACCATCGATGATCGTGGGTGGTATGGATAGACCTAATCTAGCAAAAGTGGATCTGAGCTCTACAAATGCCATGAGTTCAGGGGGCACCTTCACATACTCAGTTGTTGCCAATAGGTATATACCAAGAGGTTTAATCACGACCTCCTCAAACTTCCAACACCTATAATATCTATTTAGATCAACTTCTTTAAATGGGTCCAGAACTTCGTTAAGTTGAAGTAATTCACAGATTTCATCGCTAAGTCTAAGATCTAAACCATTTTCACGGATTATTACCTCTTCAAACGGTTCTACAACAAGTCTTCCGCTCCTTATATAGTTTCTTAAGTCAAAGTCGGACAATATCATATTTCATACCAGCTACTCTACCTATTATTATAAAATACAAACTTTAAAATCCCTTTAAAGAATATTACCACATTTTTTGGTGAATTCATCAACGAGGTTCCTCATCTTTATGGTACCATTAGGAGCCTCTTCATAGAATACTACAGCTTCATAAACATATATCTTCGTTTTACGATCTAACCAGCAATCCGGTTCTAAACCAGCTTTAATGCAACCTTCAGCTAAGAACGTTTCAGCATCCCAGCAGTATTCTATAGGTACTTGTGGTAGTAGTGTTCCGCTATTCCAGCCTCTATGAATTATAATTCCGTGTTTACCTACAGTAACATCACTAGCTTCCTTTATAGGTGTAGGTAGGGAGAGTACCGAAACCTCTATAACTATTTTATCAAGTTCTTCTTCAGTTAATGGTGGAAACCTCGGATCTTCTGTTGCAGCTGCTATTGCAGCATTTATTACAGTGTTTATGAGTGTGGAAACTGGTTGAAGGAATCCTATGCAACCTCTCAACTCTCTAGCATTTTCCAATATTCTATCGATTGTTACAAAGGCCATTCCAGGTTTAAGTAATTTACTAGGCGTTTCTTCTGGTGGATTTATTGTTTTGTTATGCTTGATATAGTACTCGATGGCTTTTCTAGCAGTTTGCACCAATAAAATACCATCATCTAATGAGATTTCAGAAGGGCTTATAACATCTTTGAATTTATTGTAGGTGTCCACTATGCGATGCACCTTCACTAGGAATTTTTCTTTCCAGTGGTTTTATTTTGGAGAGAATTTTTAGTTTTTCTTGACGTGCTTCCTCAAGTACAGATGATATTGTCCTCCAGTGGTTTCCTTGCCAATAGATTTTCGAGCATGAAGGGCAGATCCAAAACTCTCTATATTTCAATGCTATATCTTTGTTTACTTTTACAGATATTTCCGTAATTGATGTTGTGTATTTTAATCGAGTGTTACATTCTGGACACAGAGTATTATCCTTATTGAACTCTAATGAAATGCTGTATTTTACTGATATAAACGCTAGAACCTTTTCTATAGATGGGTCTTCGATAAATAGAGCTCTTATACCATACCTTCGTGCTCTTCTAAAAAGACCCAAATCTCTCGTTAGAAGTATTCTATCTTCCTCCTTTGCTATTTTTAGCAATTTCCAGTCATTTATTGATTTATAATACAATGTATCATAACCCAATAATCGCAGCCATCTTGCCACGTGACCTAACATTGCATCGGCTATAAATCTTGGAATAGCAGACAATACTCACACCTACTGGAATTAGATCTTTAGATATTGTCTGGCAACATATAGGATAGAGTTATACCTTAACAAATTTAAAAATCTACATTACTACTAGCATGAATACGAATAAGAACTATGGCGATTCGCATTGAATTCAAGATTATAACTGGGACAGCATCCTTCTTACCGTTCGCCAAGATTTTCTGACTATTGGAGGAATCTCGCCATATTTCCTTAAATATCGTTCAACCCATTGAATAGTCCTATAATCACTTGGGTAACCACTTCCAATCTCGCCATAAATTCTCTTTAAAATAGCTATATAATTGTCTCTAAGAATTTTAGCAACTATGCTTGCAGCACCAACTATTAGAAATTCGCTATCTGCGTTGTACTTGATAACTAAGTTATGTTCTGGTGTGTTACAAGTTCTACTAATCACATTTTTCAATTCATTAGGATTGCTAAAGGCATCCATATAAATGGTGTTGATGGTATAAAACCTAGATACGGTTTTAATTAGTTTACAGGCCATTCTTAATTCAATAACATTGAGATTTTCATTATCTATTTGTTGGGGGGTAGCCCTGGCAGCTGATACAATGAGTGAATTTGACAGTATATAAGGAAATATTCTCTCCCTCTGATTTTTACTTAACTTTTTACTATCCTTGACGCCTAGTTCTCTAAGAAGGGGGAGTTTGTTCTCCTCCATAACTACTATAACCATGAACATATCTCCAATTAATGGACCTCTGCCAGCCTCATCGATTCCGGCAATAATATTCATTGCTAGAGACCTAAATAATATTTAGAATCTCTAAGGCTTTCATAACTCCGCTCAATGGTTTTTCAAGAGATTGTAATGCTATAAGAGAGTCATTCTTATATTTTTCAGCATCTCTGATACTCTCCTTTATCCTCCCTATAATTTCCTCAAATGATGAGGCATGCATTATTGGGAAACCTTTTCTTTCGAGACACGCATCGACATAAAGTTCCTGGGGGAATAGGGAGATACCCAATGTTCCAATCAACGCAGCTTCTCTAGCCATGGTACCTCCACCGGATATCGAAGCAATAGCATAATAGAGAAGTTGCGAACCTTTTACACCTAATTCCCTGGCTGGTATGATAAAATTCCTTGTGTTACTAAATTTTGATGCAATTATATCATCGTTGTATCTAGGCAGGTATACTATAGATAGATCTTGTTTAATAAGGTATTGGATCAACTTCTCGACTAATTCAATAATTGAAAAACCATTTCTATAGTAGGAAGCTCTAATCTCGGGTGGTCGTATAACTACATAGCTGTATTCCTTTAAATCCAGTAATTTTAAATATGTTTGGTCAGGTTTAAAATCTCTGAGCCACTGAACTTCGTCGACACCATTAAATTGAATTATATGAGTCTTTTCTTTATATATGTACTGTTCGATTGATTTCTTAGGAATACATGATGAAATAACAATAGCTAGGGCTAGGGGTAGCGATAACCTAGATGGAATCTCACTATGCGGGCTATCAGTTAGAGCTATATAGGGTTTTTGAAGACCGAATGCTATTCTAGCCGCAGCAGGGTTTGGATACGCAATTAGTACATCAAAAGATTCTACAATGTCGAGAAGCAATAGCATTCTTTTTAATTCTTCTACAAGCTTATTCCTTAGATCATAGCCGTATCCACCGACAGCTGTAAACTTTACATCAAGTTGTCTAAGAGTTGCAATAGTATAATCATAGTCTCTAGCAGTCAATAATACGTTGTAACCTTGTAGCACCAAATCCCTATACATGGAACCGAATAACATAGCCTGTTTAGGAGTTAGTGCATCTAGCCATATCTTTATAGCCATATCCACCCTTGACAGCCTTATAGTTGTATTATCCCATAGGTATAAATTTCTAATTTTATTAATTATTTTATCGGCATTAAATACACTCTTAAGAGGATGGTCAGATGACTAGTAACGTAGAGCGAAAACTATTTGGAACAGATGGAGTTAGATGGATTGTAGATAGAGAGTCGCCAGATTTTGTGTTAAGGTTAGCTATGGCTATAGCTAGCTATTTTCCGAGGGGGTCTAGAGTACTTGTTGGTAAGGATGGAAGGGTAGGAAATCCAGCTATATATGGTACAGTGCTAAGTGGTTTAACAGCAGCTGGATCAAAAGTTTATGATGCAGGCTTTATACCGACACCTGCACTTCAATTGTGTGTCAGAGAATATGGGTTTGATTATGGGGTAGTCGTCACTGCAAGCCATAATCCACCTGAATGGGTTGGTATAAAACTAGTTCTAAATGATGGAATAGAGGCACCTCCGCAAGTAGAAGTAGAGGTGGAGGAAATACTTTTTGGATCGAAATTCCGAACGGTTTCCTGGAGCGATGTAAAATCTATTGAAAGATTTGATATAGCCATAGAACACTATATAGGTAGTGTTAAAAGAAATGCTGATGTAGAAAAATTGAAAAGAAAGGGATTGAAAGTCGTTATCGATTGTGCAAATAGTGTCTCAGCTTTAACAACACCAAGAGTTTTAAGAGAGCTCGGTCTAAAAGTTATAACAATAAATGCTGACATAGATAGGCCGTACAGATTGTACGAACCTACCCCTGAGACCCTAATAGACTTAATGAGTATAGTAAAGGCTGTTAATGCAGATTTTGGTGTGGCACACGATGGTGATGGTGATAGAGCGGTATTTATAGATAATACTGGACAATTCATTGCCGGCGATATATCTGCAATAATACTCTCTAACTATATTGCTATTAAAAGACCTGAACTTCCAAAAAGGATTGTAACAGCCATATCTACAAGCAATTTTTTAGTTGATAAACATCTAATAAGTAAGGGTATAGATGTTGTATGGACTCGCGTAGGATTCTTAAACATAGCTAGAAAAATAGTAGAATTAGGAGGGGCGATCTCGGGATTTGAAGACAATGGTGGATTCGCATACGTACCCCATCAACCAGTAAGAGATGGTACAATGACAGCAGTTCTGATGGCTGAGTTATTAGCTGAAGAGAATCGCACCTTAGCTGATATTGTTAATTCGGTTGAGAAACCAGTTATAATTAGAACAAAGATTCCTATAAAGAATAAGGAAGAGGGAATGGAGATTGTAGATAAAATCAGAGGGTATTATAAGGGGTGCAGAATAATTGATATAGATGGTATTAGAGTGCTGGACAGGGATTATTCATTTCTTGTGAGACCTAGTGGTACAGAACCATTACTGAGAATAGCTATCGAGTCATGGGATAGAGAGGTGGCTGAAAAGGTATTGAAAGAGATTCTCAATGTTATTCAATTGAGGTGGTAATTATAATGAAATATAGATTATTGAATTACCTAGCTTGCCCCTACTGTAAGGATAAGGGATTTCCGCTGGTGTTGATAGTTTTTGAACTAAATAAGTATGAAAATAGAAGTCTACCTCAAGATATGAGAAGACCACTATGTGATTTATACTGTGCATATATAAGTAGATATGTAAAGGATTTGAATGATACACCGTGTGATGAATGTATAAAGTATGAGGTAAAGGTTGGGGTTCTCTACTGTAACAACTGTAATCGATGGTATCCTATAATAGATGAAATACCTAGAATCTTACCAGATAATTATAGAAAGAAGGAGGAGGAAATACAATTTCTTAGACTATATCAAGATAAATTGAGCGAAAACATAAAATTGCATGGAAAACCGTATAATTTAGTTGAAAATTCTGATGAAAAACCTTTAACTTAAAAATCTTTTAACACATACTGAATACAGTAAGGTGGATAGAAATGTCGTCATTATATGATAGCTTAACACAATGGATTGAAATGCAAAAGAAAATAAAAGAATGGTTTGACAGCGTATATGAGAATGTCAATAAAGGTGATAGACTCGAATTGATACTATATACAAGAATGGCATTTCAACATATAATGAGAACGTTGAAAGCGTTTGATAATTGGTTACAAGACCCCTTTATAATAAGTAATATGCCTAAAGAACAGCTAGAAGATGTATGGAGAACAGTATTTGCACTATTAAAGCAGCTATTAGAGCTTGACGTTAGACATACAGAAGGTTTTAGAGACCATATAATATCGCTTGAAAAGGAGGGAAAGCTAAACCCGATGCTGGTCGAGATCTTTAGTGAAGGAGCTAGGAGGAGAAGGGGAGAAAGGGAAAGGGAAGGGATAACATTATCTATATAGT
>Ga0209394_1000676_pt1 | contig 25026 bp, 29 predicted proteins | sample JNZ201metaG_FD_184122 | JGI IMG/M metagenome (GOLD analysis project Ga0209394, IMG submission 184122) | Hot spring microbial communities from Jinze hot spring, China to study Microbial Dark Matter (Phase II) - JNZ 20120812A (SPAdes) (version 3) ... | reverse complement strand
ATAATGACTTATACTAACAGTGTAAATAAAAAATATTTAAAAACTTAATAAGTATGAATATTGATACTTATAAGTTATATGTTTGAGCTATCTACACCAGGATTAATAGATATTATTTTAACAATTGTGATAGTTCCATTATCAGTTGCTGTTATAACGCTTGCAGTATTGTTTACAAGGTTTTTTAAGAAAACCCCATTTGAAAAACCCTGGAAAATACTGTTTATAATTCCGGTTTTTCTATTTCTTATAACGTTAATGGATCCTATTGGTAAAGCCTTAAACATATATGGAGAAATATATTATAATCTAAGACTTTTTATACTCTGCATATCAATGTTTATGTTTCTATATAGTCTCTATAATTTCTATCAAGTCCTTGCATACGTTCAACCCTATACTGGAGCTGTTGTAATTAAGTATGAGAATCCTAATCAAAGCTATAAATCTAATCCATATCAGGAGAGGGAGAGAATATCTATAGGTAGAGATATTTATGAAGAACTTAAAAAGCTTGCTGAGGAGAGGGGAATGACTATAAACCAGTTTGTTTATAGTGTAATTGTTCCTGAATGGCTGAAGCAAAGAGAGTGGAGACAATACACTAGTAAAACTTAAATCCCGGTTTTTATGTCGTAATCTGAAGTAATGTGAATAAATATTTGGGTCTAACTAGGATAAAAGCTCTTAAAATATCACTTCTAGCTGTTTCCACAATTGTAATTGTTGAGTTTATATCAGGATTTCTGCTGAATAGCTTAGCGTTGGTTAGTGATGCAATGCATGCATTATTTGATGCGTTTACAACCTTTATACTTCTCGTAACGGCAAGAATAAGCTTAAAGCCTGCAGATGAGGATCATTCTTACGGTCATGGAAAATATGAAGCTATAGGAGGATTTATTGGAGGAATTATACTTCTAGGAGTTACAGTAACTATAGGTTTCAACGCCTTAGAGAGGATTTTATTAGGAATTAAGCCTTTAGAGCCAGGATTTATAGGATTTGGTGCTGTTCTATATGCTTTCACTATACATTTAATAAGAGTATTTATATTAAATCCAGGAAGATTCCGTGAAAGCTATACTATTAGAGCAGATTTTATCCATGCATTCTCTGATCTATTTTCAACAGTTATAGCTTTTATAGGCTTAATTCTTGTAAACTATAACTTAAAAATTAGTGATGCTATTGCTGGAATGGTTTTATCAGTTCTATTATTGTTTGCTAGCTTAAGACTTATACGGTCTACAATCCTCGACCTAACCGATACAGTACCTAAATCAACATATAGAAAGGTGTTATCAACAATACTTAAAGATAATAGCATTACTGAGCTTAAAAACTTAAAAATGAGGAAAATAGAATCTAAATATTTCATTGAGGCGATAGTTACTTTAAGAAACGGATTAACATTTGAGAAGGCACATGAGGTAAGCATGAGAATAGAAGAATCTATTAGAAAAATTCTGGGAGAAGCTGAAGTAACAATACATATGGAGCCTAAGAATAGTGAAAACTTAATATCAAAAATTAAAAGCATAGCTTTAGAGCATGATGAAGTTAAGGGAGTACATAATGTAAAAGCTATATGTACAAGTAGAGGAGTGAATGTAAGCCTTCATGTTGAGTTTGATCCTGAGACATCTCTTGAAAAAGCACATAAAACAGCGGAGGCAATAGAGGAAAAAATACATAAATACATAGATAAAGTAGTAACGGTAACAATACATATTGAACCTAGTATTAATAGAGTTTTTGATGAGGAACATGCAAGGGAAGATTTAGAACTAGTAGAAACTGTTAGAAGAATAATTTTAAAACATCCTGAAGTAAGGGGAATAAATAGAGTAGTAGCATTTACATATATGGGAAGAAAATACATCAACATATCATTCTCCCTAAATAGCGATCTTAAGCTTAATGAAGCACACAACATAACTACAAAAATAGAAAGAGATATTAAAAGAAGGATACGTAGCTCAGAGGTAACAATACATTCAGAACCACTATGAGATTCATATATTTGCACTACCTTTACTAAAGCGTGTTAAAGTATTAATTTAGATACTTCACAACACCTATAAACTATTCCTAGCTTCCATTTTTTAACTGGGGCTTCGCATTTTCAGTCACATCTACTAGCCTAAGGATAAAAGCTCCTTCATTCCATAAATCTCATTAAGATATAAACTATATTTATTTATACATGTGTTCAGATCTTTGCCATCTAACCTATTCTGCAAGAGAACATCCCTAGTAATTACTATGCTCTGAAACATTTAAACCTATCAACATCTCAGAGCTAAGCTCTAGATTTTCTTGTCGGTTTTTATAAGAAACATTTACAACTTCTATGCTAAGTTTAGAAATAGGAATTAGTTTACATTAAATTCACAGTACTATTTTTAATATTTAAACTATGTATTATACATCATGTAAACATTTAAACTGCATAGAGCTTATATTACTTTATCAATAGCTGCTTCTCCACTAACAGGGAAAAATTTATAAACCTCCTGAAAAGCTCCTCTTGGATAATTAGTGAGGTGTATAGTATTGTTTGAGGAAGAATGGGAGGAGGAAGAACCGGAGGAATGGGAAGAAGAGGAATGGGAAGAAGAGGAATGGGAAGAAGAGTGGTAAATAAATAACAAATTTTTACATTTAGAGCTTCTAAACGCTACATACATAAGCTGTAGAGGAATACATTGCTAACTACAAATTTTTGGCTTTGTTAACTTAAGCATGTTTTATCACATCTATTTTTGGTATTGTATTTTCTATGAATTTTTAGCTTTTATTTTCCTGTTAATCCATGTTTGTTTAGTATGTATATTATTGATTATAAGCATTAATACATTTTCACCATCACATCTATTCTTCATGCATGGTATATAATTATCGAATACTCTATCCTTAATGTATTGTATTATTCTCTCCATTAGATTCCTAACCTTTAAACTATATCATGTTTTTAATATTTTAGATGCTTATAGTATTGCTTCATTACTTAATACAACTATATTTGAACTATAGGTAGCTCTAACCTTTTAATGTTAGGAATGTAAGTATGTTTGCAACATCATAAACCCATATGTAGAGAATCCTCCTCAATAATGGCTTAAACACAACATAAATAACTTTCTCTTAAAACCTACTTACAATAGATCAACCATAATCCTAACATCCCTCCTATCAAAATCAATAGAAGATTAAGATAAACCACGATAATATAGATACTTCTAGTAACGATAAAGCTTAGAATATCTGAAGCCATTCTAGATGAATGGAAATATTGAGCAATAAACAACTAGAGTAAATGGAGTTCCCTCCCTAACAAACTTAACAAATTTAACCATATTAACACCATAAATAGGGAGAGAACTCTCAAATAAATCTAAAGTTAACAAAGCCGTATAGGGAGGAGTCATATACTTATGGCTTAATCATATTTTTCCCTTCCCAAATTGCGATATAGTTCGCTTAGTACCATCTATCATAATCAATACGATTTAACATTCCCCTCATATTTGATTGGGGTTAAATATTAGTGTCTTAAAAGATTTCGCTATATGAATTAATGAGTACGTCATAACTATTATAGTAAATACAGTCTTAGGCTAATTATTGATTTTAAAATCATTAATTACTCTTCTAAATATAACAGTCAACTAAATTAAGCATTATTATATACTGATAACTAATTCTAAACTTAGTTAATAAGAGTTTTCATGGTTTCAATTCATGTTAAATGTTATCTGAAGTTAATATAGAAAAAATAGTATATCAATAGTATGGAATGAATTAAGTTATAAGCTAAAGTTTAAATAGTTGCTGATAAATACATTTAATATGTCTGAGGAAATTATGGTTGTTAATACTGATTATGTTCCTGGAGTGGAGGTTGAGAGGGTTTTAGGTATTGTATGGGGTTCTTCTGTTAAAGCAAAACATGTTGGTAAGGATATTAAAATGGCTTTTAAACACTTGATTGGTGGGGAGTTGACGGATTATGCTGATATGCTTGAGGAGGCTAGAAAGATGGCTTTTAAAAGAATGATTGAGAAGGCTAAGGCCCTAGGTGCTGATGCCGTAGTAAATGTAAGATTTACAACTTCAAATATAATGTCTGGAGCAGCCGAAATGGTTGCTTATGGTACTGCTGTAAAGCTTAAAAAGCAGTAGTCTCTAGTAGTTTCCTTAAAACAATTTTCACCCCTCTGTAAGAATATATTTATTATTAAACCTAATGCTAATGTATCCTTTATCTTCAAGTTTTTGAAGTCTTATTCTTAAACCTTCATCATCAACATCCATTTTCTCTCTAGTACTCTCAAACTTATATATTAAGTATTGGGGATAAATTACTCAAACCTTAACAATGCTTAATATGTATTTCCATTCATCTAGGATGACTTCATATATTCTAACTTTGTTATTGATAGGAGTTATATTATCATGGTTTAGATCTTTAAGCTTGATTGTTATGATTATGGACTAATGAGAAAATAAGCACCAAGAATTCATAGAAACATAATACCAAAATGGAGTAATAAGACATGCCTAAGTTCATAAGTTTTTCATATGTTGAATAGATTTATATATTTCAGTTTTCTCACTAAATGGTGATACTTTGGGTTTATATCCAATAGTGTTTATTCATGGTGCAGGAGGTAATCATAAGGTTTGGGCTTATCAAGTTAAATATTTTAAGAATTCTATTGCTATTGATTTACCTGGTCATGATGGTGGTGAGGGTAAGCGAAATATTGAGGAGTATGTGGAGTATGTAAGGGATTTTCTTGATAGGAATAGCTTGAGAAATGTTGTTTTGGTAGGGCATTCAATGGGTGGTGCTATAGTTCAAATGTTTGCATTGAAGTATTCAAACCATTTAAAAGCAATAGTTCTAGTATGTACTGGAGCTAGACTTAGAGTTTTACCTAAAATATTTAAGTTGATACATGAGGATTATTCTAAAGCTGTTGATTTTATTGTCAGTATGGCTGTATCGAGTAATGCAAGTCAGACTATTAGAAACCGAGTTAAAGAGGAACTGCTAAAGACTAGTCCTGAAGTGATTTATGGGGATTTTGAAGCATGTGATAAATTCGATTTAATGAATCAAATTAGTAGTATAAGTGTGAAGACATTAATTATATGTGGCTCCGATGACCTATTAACCCCTGTAAAATATTCGAAATATCTTAATGAGAAGATATCTGGCTCTACATTAAGAGTAGTTGAAGGCTCAGGACATATGGTAATGATAGAGAAACCTGAGGAATTCAATAATATACTATATGAGTTTATCCATTCACTTTAAACAGAATATCTGTAAGAAACTTATATTTTACTTTTATTAGTTAGCATCATAAAGCTTAACCGTAAATTCCTAAAGGTTTAGGTATGAAGGGTATCGGTATCATACCTGTTAAACATTTAAACTATGCTAAGAGTAGGCTTTCTAATATTCTAGATACTAATAATAGAATTAAGCTTTGCTTACTTATGCTTACAGATGTTCTTAATGCTCTAACATCATCCAAGCTTTCAAGTATAATTGTTATTTCACCTGATAGTAGAGTTTTAAGTCTTGCTAGGTCTTTTGGTGTTGATACTGTTAGTGTTGATTTAGGATTAAACGAATCCATAAACTACGTTAAAAACATCACTAACAATTTCGATTTAAGTATCGTTACTCCATTAGATATTCCATTAATTGAACCTATGGACATCAATAGAATTATTGATTTAAGCCTAAACTATAATGTTATTATATCTCCTTCACGTGATATGTGTGGTACAAACATTTTATGCCGTAAGCCACCAAACAACATGGAAACATTCTTCGGTGATTTAAGCTTTAAGAAACATATTGATGAAGCAACTAGGAGAGGATTAAAAATTAAGATTTATAGTTCTCTTAGAGTATCTATTGATATAGATTCAAGTAGAGATCTTGATTTTGCCTTAAAATATTGTCGTGAACATAATGTAAATAAACGATTTATAAGCATGTTTAATTCTAAGTAGTATATATTAACATTAGCCAATAGAATTCATTACCGATGCTAAGTTGTTAGTAGAAACATAACTGTTAATATTAATGCTACTATTATTATTGTTCTCTGTATTATTCTTATCTTAAGCCCCCTCATTGAAGCCAGCTTCTCAACTGTTAAAATTCCTAAACATGCTAATATTGTTAGTATTATATATGGAGTTACTGTTCCTATGTTTAATGCTACTATGTTTATTAGTGACTCTACGGGTTGATATGGTAGCTTAGCTATATAGTATGTTGTTACTGGTGCTATACATGGCATTTTAACTAGGGAGAATATAAGCCCAAGAATGAAGTATAAATATAAGCTTCTAGATGAAACCACCCTATTCGCTAATCTTAGTAGGAGTTTAGGTGTTCTAAATAGTGGAAGTACTCCTCTACTAGCATCCATAGCTATACCTATTTTTTCCACTTTTATTTCTAGAATTATTTCAATCAAATAGTAAGCTATTAATACTAGGAGTACTATTATTAGAGCTGTTGTTGCATGCTGAATGTTTTGAATTATTATTGGTGATGAAAACACTATGAAACTAAATATAAGATACGAGTAGAGCACTCCTAACGCTACTGCTATAAGCTTCATAAACCTTCCACTTCCGCTTATAGTTGCAATGATAAATGTCATTATGGCTATTATACATGGATTAAATCCCTGAATAGCTCCAACTATGAAGGCTACTATTGGGCTTTCAATAGGTTGTGTTTGAGGTTTTTGGCTTAGCTCCGGTATTTCTGGAATGATTATCCTAAGATCCCTGCTTGATACGTTTCTCAACTCAAACATTTTCTCTATTGCCTTAATGATTGCTTCATCATTTAAATCCCATGAAAGCTTTAATGCTAAATCACCATATAAAGCTATAATTTCTATAGTATTCAATTTCGGTTTTGAGCTGTTTACCTCTCTATATATCTTATCAGCTATTGAGGAGTTTTTAGCTATATTTATGAATTCCTTCTCTATATCTATAATCTCTGAAATCCAGTTTTTAACTCTAGAGTTGAACTGTTGCTTATAGTCTTCCTCGCATGATGGGCAATTTGTGTTTAAAAAGACGTATACATGTACCACTGTATTGTTAAATATTGGCTTTATCCTATATGGTATACTTCCTGTTAAACTATATATTTCAGCTTCAATTCCCATTTCTAAAGTTAACAATTCAGCTTTCTCTCTTAGCTCCTTAAGCTTATTCATTAAAACGTTTAAGTCGCTTATCTGTTTCTCTAATTTCTCCCTCTCTGCCTGTAATGCTGTTATCTGTGCATTTATGTAAAAATGTGTAAGTATCAATATTAATACTAATGTAAATGTTAACATCTTAACTATGCTGTAAGCATAAAGTACTTTAGACAATTAGTATACACCTCTAAATCTGATAATATGGTGTTAAGATCAAGTATTAACATTTCATTTCTATTAAGGAAAACTACATATTCATATTGCATGTGGGGTCTAGTCTGATATGCTTTACTGAATATTTCTTTAAGTATATTAAAGTTTGATGGAGAATATATTTGTAAGTATGCTATACTAACATTTTCTAGAAATACTCCTTTAAAATATTTTTCCAATGATGTTTTATTATGTTCTGGATATAAAACATCATTATAAAACACCAGTACAGTTACTGTACTAACATTATTTCCAATGCTTAAAGGTTTAATACCTCTGTTAAGTAGCCATAGTTTAATATTGTATACTTCTCTCATTTTAATATGTTTTTCATTAGCTTCATTAATTTCCTCCCTTAAGTTATTAGCTTTACTAATTAGAATTGAAAGACTTGATTTAATACTGCTAAATCTCTCCACTTCATCCTCAAGCATTCTAATATCTTGAACTATTGCATATATCAGTATAATTGTAGCTATTAGAGTAGCGGCTAGAAACAATTTATTAATCACAAGCTAAGTTTAACCCCTACTTTATAAAACTAACGTTACGAAACTTAACTACATGAATTACATGAAGATTGATAATACTGTTTCCATGAAGTAAAATATTATGTCTAAATACTTACATATTTACTTTTTAGTAGTATAGCATCCCCCTCAATATTTGGTGATTCGCTTATAATTACTCCCTTAATATTGAAGTCTTTTAGGGCTCTTGCTAGATCATAGTAGTTATAGTCAGCCTCCTCAAGATTAACATGTTTTACTTCTCCTCTCTCACCATATATTATTCCTGAGAAATGCATATGCATATTGTTTAAAGCCTCTCTACCAAGCTTTTCTTCAATCTGTTCAAATATTGAAGCTATTTCACCATATTTATTGTATCCACCAATACTTCTAGCATGTAAATGGGCGAAATCTACGCATGGAAGAACCCCCTCAAAATTCTGGCTTAATGCTAGGACTTCTTCAAGAGAGCCGAATTCTGCAAGTCCTCCTGAGGTTTCCGGTCTTATCCAAATTTTAATTCCCTCATCTCTTAATGTCTTTACAATCTCTTTTAGTGCATTATTAACTCTATCGTAAACTATTTTCAACTCGTCTTCACCATAATATGCTGCATGGAAGACAATAGACCATCCTCCAGCAGTATGAGTAATCCTAGCAGTATCAAGAATTCTCCTAATACTAGCCTTAACCTTATCTTTATCTGGAGAGTTTAGATTAATATAGTAGGGAGCGTGTGCTGTTAAAACTACATTCTCCTTTACACTTACCTCTTTCACCTCTAAGGCTGTTTCTCTACTCATCTTTATACCTCTAACAAACTCCATCTCCATAGCATCTAAACCTAAAATCCTAACCTGCTTAATCCCGTTAATACTTGATGGTTTAGGAGTACTTATAGGTACTCCAGCTGTACCAAATAGTAAACTATTAATATTCACCTTATCCACCGACAATATTAATCCGCACGAAAATTAAAGCTTACTACTTAACAGCTTATTCTTAACATCTATAGTGAAGATATTTTGACGTATTCCCTACCCATAAAACATGTCTAATTCACTTGTTAATCTTATATACTCTTGCCCGCTAGTACCCATAATTATAGTCCAGAGATTGGTGTGATGCTAGATCAAGCTTGAATATACATTTAACCTAGCTATAGTTAATAAATAGTAGCTTAGGTATGGGTCTACGCAAGACTTCTAGTAAATTCTTCAAGCTGCTTAAATCTATGAAATATTAAGCATAATATTACTAAGAGGCTAATGTATATCTCTATAGCCTTAAAAGCCTACTAATCCTATCATTCATATACTTAAACCCATCATTGTATCTATCAGCAAATCTAAGACTTAAATTAAACCCATCACATCCAATAAGTTTCCTATCAATAACTCTCTAATCCATAGATTAAAAGTAAAAGTTAATCCATAAGTATTAAATTTCTATTTGAGACTCATCATTAACATTTAGAAACACAACTCTTCCCTTAATATGTGTTGCTAGTACTGGTAGTCCACCAGCTTTTAAAGCTACATCGATTAAATTCTTTGCAATAGTATTTCTTCTCCATTTACATTGTATAAGCAGTATTTTACCATTCTTTACAGCTAGTAAATCAAAGGGACCCTTACTCCCAGCACTTCTTGTAACAATCCATCCCTTAGCTTCAAGCTTATCTTTAATATAATGCTCAAAACGTCTACCCTTAACGTATGATCTACTCATACTAATATAACTATTTAAACCTATATATTAACTCATCTATTATATAAATGTAAATTTATGAGGTAAGCTTATAGTTATCTAGTAAAGAGTAAATGTTCTAGTAGTATGTACATTATAATAGAGTAGAATACAGGATAAATCAGATATTTCATTTGAATATTGTGAATTAACTATAAATTTTAAGATTTTAGCTGATAGTAAAGTTTTTAGCTTTTGATATTTTGATATGCTATGGGTTTTACTGGGATTTTAACAAGGAATCCTATGGGCTGGTGTAGTATTCAGCTTCAGGAAGCTCTTTCAAGAAGAGGTGTTAAATTTGTTTGTTTCCGTTTTCAGGATATTGTTGCTCATGTGGGGTTTAAGCCTATAGTTCTTATTAAGGGTATTGATGTCTTAAGAGATGTTGATGCTATTATTATTAGACCTATTGGCCGTGGGAGTCTTGATGAATGTATTTTTAGAATGGATGTTTTACATAGGCTTTCACGTTTTGGTGTTTATATTGTTAATCATCCTTCAGCTATTGAGAAATGTGTTGATAAATACCATGCATTAGCAATATTGGAGGAGAATAGTTTACCTGTACCTAAAACTGTTGTTACTGAAAACATAAGTGAAGCATTGAGAGCGTTTAGAGAGCTTGGCTGTGATGTGGTTATTAAGCCTGTTTTCGGGTCTAGAGGTCATGGAGTTACAAGGATAATTGACCCTGATATTGCAAGAACGGTTTTTCATTCATTAAGCTTTACACATAATGTTTTATATGTTCAGGAGTTTATACCTCACGGTACTAGGGATATTAGAGCCTTTGTTGTTGGGGATGAAGTTATTGCTGCTATGTATAGGGAGTCATCCTCATGGAAGACAAATGTTGCTATGGGCGGTAGACCTAGACCGTTAAAGCCTGAAGGCGAATTTGCTGAGTTAGCTGTTAAAGCCGCTAAAACACTTGGATGTGAAGTTGCTGGTGTTGATATTATGGAGAGCTCTAATGGTTTTGTCGTGAATGAAGTTAATAGTCAGCCTGGATGGATGGGTCTCCAAACGGTTACACATATAAATATTGCTGATAGAATTGTTGATTATGTTTTATTAAGAGCTAGGAGGTAGGATTTAATGGGTCTTATTGATTTTATTGTAAGGTGTGCTCAGCTTGCATTGTTATTAGAGGTTTCTGGATATCCTAAGCCTGGTAATGTTCATAGAATATCTGATTTTAAAGATACTAGATATGAGCATTTCCTAGCTTCAGCAGTAGCTATTGAGCCCTGTTTAAGACGTGCAGCTTATAGAGGATTAAAAGCTTCACGTAATTTAATTGGTTTAGATGATCTTCGCTTAGGTTATCTTATAAAGTATGGTGTTAAAGAAGTTTCTAAATGGCAAAGTGGAGGTAATACTTGTTTAGGTATATTGACGTTAATAATTCCATTGACATGTGCAGCAGTTATATCGTTTAGAGAGGGTTTAGCTAATTTTAGAAGCTATGTTGAAAAGATTGTTAAATCAACAACTCCTAGGGACTCTATTGACTTTTATGATGCTATATCTATTGCAAATCCTGGTGGTCTAGGTAGTTCTCCTAGGCTTGATGTTAAAGATTTAAAATCAAGAGATCAAATTGTTAGGGAGAATATAGGATTGTTTGAGGTGTTCAAAATATCTGCAAGCTACGACCTAATATCTCGCGAGTGGGTTACTGTCTTTGAGATAAGTTTTGAAGTTGGCTCACCCTACTTTACCAAACTTATGAATGAGCTTGGAGATGTCAATGTAGCTACAGTACATACATTTCTAAAAATACTCTCCACATATCCAGATACATTAATAGCCCGTAAAGCCGGTTTAGATAGAGCTCGTGAAGTATCGGATAGAGCTCGTGAAGTTCTTAATGCTGGTGGTCTACTAACTGAGGATGGTAAGAGAATGATATGGAGCCTTGACAGAGAGCTTAGAAATGAGGGGAATAAGCTAAATCCTGGAAGTACTGCAGATCTTGTTGCATCAAGCATTATGATATCGCTTCTAATAGGTAAAATTAAGCTGTGAGGTGTGGTTTTTGCTAAGTAAAGTTAGGATTTTAAGGTTTGTTGATGGTGAGGGATATAGTGAACTTGAAGATCTTGTTGCTGTAGAATCTATATTAAATATCCATATCAATAATAAGCCCTATATTACTTTGTTTTTAACGCCGGTAATGATTGAGGAGTTGGTTATTGGTAATTTGTATACTTCAGGTATTGTTAAGTCAATCAGCGACATCAACTCCATTAAGATTAGCGGTGAATCTGTATATGTAGATGTTAGGGGTAATGTGGAAACTAGATATAAGGGTGTTAAGCCCTCTTCATGTATGGATGATGTTTTAAATTTAACTATTGAATATAAGGTATGCAGCTTCAATTTTAGGGTTAAGCCTAAAAACATACTTGAAGCTTCTAGACTAATGCATAGTAAAGCTGTAATATTTAAGCAGACAGGATGTACACATTGTGCCGCCATTTTTAATGAAAACTTAGAAATACTTGCATTAGCGGAGGATATTGGGAGACATAATGCTATAGATAAAGTAATAGGATACATGATTAAAAATCTACTACCAACAGAGAAAAGCATACTTACAGTTTCAGGTAGATTAACATATGAAGTTGTTCTTAAAGCTGCTATAGCTAAAATACCAATAGTAGCATCCATATCAGCTCCATCAAAGGCTGGGATTAATCTTGCTAGCAAGATAGGTATAACACTAGTAGGCTTTACTCGCGGACGTAGATTTAACATATATACATATCCTGAGAGAATAATACAGTAACAGCGTGATTCATAGTGACTTAAGCTAATTAGAAAGCCATTGAAGTCTATATTAAGATTTACGTAGAGTTTAAATTCTACGGTTTCTCTATTATTTAGCGATGATTTGAAGTCCAGCGGATGACGTGATGATATAATAAACCATCTGAGCCTTAAGGTGTTAGGTATGTTTCAATGTATTAAATGTGGAAGATGCTGTGAGAATACTGAAATGATCTTGTTAAGGGAGGATATTGAACGTATAGCTTCATTAGGATTTAAAACTGAAGACTTTGTAGTTTATAATAAAGGTTTCCATAGACTTAAAAACATTAATGGTAAATGTGTATTTCTAAATCCTAAAACAAGACTATGTAGTATTTATGATTGGAGACCTAAAGGCTGTAAACTCTACCCTATAATATATGTTGTTAGAAGCTGCTTTGAAGAAATAACTGTAGATAACAATTGTCCACAAGCACATACAGTTGACAATAATGATGTTAAATTGGCTGCCCCTCAAATAGCTGATTTAGTATCTAGTATTTTGAGAGAAAGAATATGTTATAGATCTTAAATCCCTATAAAAAATTGTTAGTATTTTAAATAAGTTTTCATATTATTATTTCACTTAGTTAGATTAGGTATTTGCATACCTTTAGATTGAATCCTCATCCCTGAAGAATTTTCAACCCTTACCTCATAAGTCTTACTATTAATTAAGTTTAAATAACATGACCAAACTTAGCTAACCCTGATGCCAATTCGATCCTTATATGCTAAAACTTCAATCGCTCTTAACAATAATCTACATTCATCCTCAAAATATAGTTTAATTGAATAATATCCTTCACCCACTTTAAACTTAGGCTATAAATTTCCTATTAGCTACGTGTTGTTCTAGGCTTAATAAGTCTATAACTTAAACTTTTAACTTCATTACTGAGCTTAGCTTATAACTGTACTCCTTTTCAAGCTTGATCCTTAATATCTTAACAGTTTGGATGTTATACCCTAATTCTTTAAGGCTTTTCCTAATAAGCCTTAAAATTATTTATTGTTTCTTCTCTTTTAGTTTGCCCGATATTCCGTTTGAAAATAAGTAGTGTATGTACTGGTTTAAGTATTTTCCTATTCCCTATGTTAAGCTTTGAACTGCAATGGAGGAAGTTACTACGTCAAGCGCCCCTTTATTTGCTGTTGAGTCGGTTCTAGGACTATAGTTTTCTATGTTTATAGTTCCCTCATATAGTAAGAATTCACCTCTGTAAAGCTAGATAATTTTCCATAGTGGTATTCATCTCAAAATCACCTTCTGTCCTGTTACGATGTAGATTATTGATTCACAAATATAGGTTGCATGATCAGCTATTCTCTCAAGATATCTTACTATTAAAATACTGGAAACTGCACATTTTATCGTAATATTTGCTTTTTCTATTAGTTTATCGAGGAAATCAAAATACATTTCATCTACTTCCTTCTCCATTTGAGCTACCTTCTCAGCAAGTTGCGAGTCATGAGTTCTAAGAGATGTTATGCTTAAACTAATCATTTTTAATGCTTTTTCACCCATTTCTTTAATTATCGAGGGCATATCTTCCAAATCGGACAAAGTCATAGGCGATCTTCATATAAGACTTAATAGTTCTCAGATCTGAGGCTACTGGCTGAAATCTTGCAATGAGTTCAAATGCTTTATCTTCAATATTGTCCGCCATTAAAACAAGAGCATCTGCCATTTTGCGAACCTCATTATAGGCTTGTCTGTTTTGGATACATTCACTAATGGCAGATAAAACAATACGATACGCCAGCTCTCCCATCTTATGTAGGGTTACTGAAAGTTCTTCAAGACCAGAGTCTATAATTCTACTCATATTCTCCCTCAACCAAACTCTCCAGTTAAGTATTTTTCCGTAAGTTCATGTTTAGGATTTTCAAAGATCTGCTTGGTTGGACCATATTCTATTAGCTTACCAAGATAAAGGAAAGCCGTATAATCAGAAACCCTAGCTGCTTGCTGCATATTATGAGTTACAATTACAATTGTATAGTTTTCAGCTAGTTTTCTAATGAGTATCTCTATTTTTGCTGTTGCTATTGGGTCGAGAGCTGAGCAAGATTCATCCATTAGCAAAACCTCTGGCTCGACAGCAAGAGCCCGTGCTATACAAAGTCTCTGTTGTTGTCCACCAGAAAGGCTAGCTCCTGAATTGTTTAATTCATATTTAACCTCATCCCAAAGATTTGCAAGTTCTAGGCTTCGCCTAACAACTACATCAAGAGTTTTCTTGTCTCTGACACCGTTTAACTTTAGGCCTGCTGCTACATTGTCGTATATGGACATCATTGGAAACGGATTTGGCTTTTGAAAAACCATACCTATTTTCCTCCTTATCATAACAGGATCAACACCATTATCGTAGATATTCACGCCATTAAACAGCACTTTCCCAGAAACTCGAGCACCTGGAGTTGCTTCATGCATTCGGTTAAGACAACGGATAAAAGTTGTTTTACCGCATCCAGAAGGCCCTATGATGGCTGTTACTGCTTTTTCCTCAATTTTCATATTAATGTTTTTCAGCACTTGTTTTGAGTTAAACCATGCATTTAAATCCTCTATTTCAAATTTAGGCGCCATTAATATCTCCCCTTTGTAAGTACTCTTACAGCGATACTTATCCACAGAACAAGCAGTATTAGTAAAAAAGCAGATCCCCAAGCGAGAGCTATCCAATTTTCGAAAGGCGACATGGCGAAAACAAACACATTTAATGCTAGGTTAGCAACAGGTCTGTCTAGGCCTTCAAACCACCATCGCCAATACCCCATTGTAACAAGTATGGGAGCTGATTCCCCAGCAATCCTTGCAATGGAAAGCAGAATTCCTGTTGTTACTGCCTTTCTAGCACTTCTTAATACTATTGCGATAACTGTCTTCCATCTAGGAACGCCTAAAGCAATAGCTGCCTCACGAAGACTTAATGGTACAATTTTCAATGCTTCTTCAGTTGTCCTGGTTATAATAGGGATCATAATTATGGCTAATGCAAAGGCCGCTGCAATAACTGAAAAACCAATTGAACGAACAATTAATGCGTAGGCGAAAACTCCAATAACAATAGATGGGATACCGCTCAAAACATCGCTAAAGAATCTAACTATTAAAGAGAGCTTATACTCGCTATATTCACTTAGGAAAACGCCAGACATTAATCCTATAGGTGTACCGATAATAGAAGCTAAACTGATAGTTATCAATGTTCCTTGAATAGCGTTTGCAATACCTCCTCCTTTCTCCCCAACAGTTGGTGCTGAGTTGATAAAGAAATCAAGATTGATAACAAAAACACTTCTTTGAACAACTTCATAGAGTATACTAATTATGGGAATTAACGCTAATGTAAGAGATAGATATACAAGGAAACGTGCGATATAATCCTTAATGATTCTGAATTTATAACAATTTATTTTACTCATTCTCTCGCTAACCCCCTAACCAGCATAAGCACTCGCCAAACAATCAGCCGAGAAAGAATATTAATCATTAAAGTCACAAATAACAAAACAAGCGCAACATTCATCAATGCGCTTACATAAAGGTCATATGTAGCTTCTAGAAGCTCGTTTGCAATTATAGCTGACATAGTATACCATGCATCAAAAAGTGAAGATGGACAAACCTGAAACTTATTTCCAATAACCATTGTTATTGCCATAGTCTCCCCAACAGCTCGTCCCAATCCTAAAATCACAGCACCTATAATCCCGGAACGTACATAGCTAATCACAATTTTGACTGTTTCCCATTTTGTAGCACCAAGAGCTATTATTGCTTCTCGTTGAGAATTCGGTACAGCTGAGAACAAATCCCGCATGACAGCGGAAACCGTTGGAATAATCATTATAGCCAAAACTATACCGCCTGTTAGAACACCGCCACCATAAATAGGTCCTGAAAAAATGGGAATAAATCCAAAAAATGTTTGTAAATATGAATAAACATAATCACGTAAAAATGGTATTAGAATAAATATTCCCCAAAGTCCATAGATGACACTTGGAACAGCAGCTAAAAGCTCTACTAGAAAGGAAATTGCAAATCCAAATTTTCTAGGCATATATTCTGAAAGCGCTAAGCCTACTCCAATACTTATTGGCACTCCTATAATAAGCGCAATAGCTGAGGTAACAATTGTTCCAAATATTAGCGGTAAAGCTCCAAAAACTTGGAGTATGGCTGGATCCCACTTGGTGCCGAAAATAAAGTTTAATCCAAAAGCTTGAATAGATAACCATGATCCATTAATCAACTCGTAAATCATTAAACCAAGAAGTAAGAGAATGCTGGAAGCAGACAATATGCCTACAAGCTTAAAGATATTATCACCATTAACCTGCCGCTCAAAACGTGAAAAATGTTTTATGTCTAATCTATGAAAAAAAGGTATTTTATAAAAACTTCTCATGTTTATCACTTATGTAGCTGTTGCCCATTATAAGTTATTAGCTGAATCGTTGCTTCATTATGCATGACAATACTTGATGGTAAAGGAACATAGTATAGTTCAGATGCATAGTTTTATCCATCATGTATTGCCCACCACAAGAATTCAACTAGCGCCCTTGCAGCTGCTTCATTCATATTTGGTAGTACATTTAACTCCTTGTATACTAGGATATAAGAGAAGCTTGTTATTGGATAGGCGCCCATAGCCTGTATGTCGCCAGCTAAACTGTCAACTATTGAAACTTTCGACCAGTTTTCGTCACCTCTCGGCAAGGTAACTACAGCATAATCTGCAGCTTTAGCAAAGGATTCTATGCTTGGCTCTATAAATTCACCTGCAGCGTTTTGCATATAGCCGTATGCTAAGTTATTCTTTTTTGCATAGGTGAATTCTACATATCCAATTGAATATGGAGTTTGCTGAACAAGAGCTGCAACCCCATCATTTCCCTTACCTCCAATACCAACAGGCCAGTTTACTGAAGTTCCCTTCCCAACGTTTTTCCTCCATTCTAAGCTTATGTTTGATAAGTAGCTTGTCCAAATGAAAGTTGTTCCACTTCCATCAGATCTATGTACTACGACTATTTTCTGATCTGGAAGACTAACATCAGGATTCACAGCAGCTAATTTTTGATCATTCCATTTCGTAATCTTTCCGAGATAAATATCTGCTAATACTTCTCCAGTAAACTTCAGCCCTTTCGATATGCCTGGAATATTATAGATTGGAACAACCCCGCCTATCGTTATTGGTATGTGTAAAGTATTAGGTGCCTTTCTAGCTTGATCCTCTGTAAGTGGTGCATCGCTAGCTGCAAAATACACAGTCTTTTCGATATGCTGTTGGATACCTCCACCACTTCTAATTCCTTGGTAGTTGATTTTAATGTTAGGTTTAATTTTAACTCCTAAGGAAATGGCTAAACCCTCATCCCAATCCGTTGAGGCAACCATAATAATTTCAAACAAAGACAGCTCTGACACAATAGTAAGAAAAATAATCTCCCTATATTTAGTGGGGTATAACTTCATTACTGTAAAGACAAAAGATGAGCGTATAAGTACTCTACAAAGAAACACTATAAGAGAATTAGTGAGAAGGAAACTTGTAGGAACAGAAATCATATCTGAAACTTCAAATGAAATTAAACTACAAACATTGCTAAGCCATCCAGAGTTATCAATTGAAAATGCTTTAAGACGCATGAGCCTCATTACAGTATCAATGCATGACGATGCTTTACAAGCATTAAAAAATTTAGATAAAAGACTAGCTACAGAAGTAATACAACTTGATGACGAAGTAGACCGTTTCAGTTTCTATATAGTGCGACAACTAAAGACGGCTATTCAAAATGAAAGAATCCTTAAAGATATCAAGCTTCCTAATCCACGAGAATGTTTAGGATATAGAGTAATTGTTAAGTTTGTTGAAAGAATAGCTGATCATGCAGCAAGAATCGCCGAATATATCCTAGCACTAGAAGAAAAACCAAGTGAATCTGTCTTTCAAAAAATCTATGAAATAAGCATTTTCGCTAGAACAGCATTTGAAGATGCCATAAAGTCATTATTTAAAAAAGATTACATGCTAGCTGACCAAGTGATTTCAAAAGTAAAACAATACTGCCTATTGAAAATGAAATAATAAAGGAGATTCAATCTAAAATCAAGCAAACAGATGCTCTCAACATGAGGATGATAATAGAAAGCATACGAAGAATAGCCGAGTATGCAAGCGACATCGCAGAAATAGTCCTAAACTTAAATGTAACCAAATAACTACAATTCGGTAAGACTTAGGATATCTAAAAACCATCTAAATGAACAAGTATAAGCATTAATAAATAACAAACATGGATACTGTCCTTTCCAATAAATTTAGCCATAAATAAAGTGAAAACTCAAATAAAACTAAAGCTCATGAAATGCTAAGTATCCAGTAATAATTAAAGTTAAAAATACTTAAACTATAAAGATTTAATAAACTATATGTATTAACCTCTATACTTATACTGCTCCACATATGATTCATCTATCTCTACTCCTATTCCTCTTTTATTAATGACTCTTGCCCATCCATCCTCAATAGTTATACAGTTCCTTAATATTCGATCTCTAAACTCCCATTTCCTGCCATAAACAACGTATTCAGCTATTAATCCATTTGGTGTTGCTGTTAGCATATGGAGACCAGCAGCTAGTCCTACTACTGAATGTAGATGTGGTGCAAACATCACATCATAGCATTCAGCAAGTGAAGCTACCTTCCTAATTTCAGTTATTCCACCAACATGATTTAAGTCGGGCTGAATTACATCTACAATACAGTTCGTTACCACCTCTATAAATTCACTTTTAGTATAGTAGTTTTCACCTATAGCTATTGGTATTTCTGATTTGTTTGCTAGAATTCTTAATGCCTTAAGATTATATATGTTGATCGGCTCCTCAAGCCAATAGATATTGTAATCCCTCCCCCTCTTTGAAAACATAATTGCTTGGGATAAACTATATCCCTGATTTGCGTCAGTCATCAGGTCAAAATCATAGCCTATACATTCCCTAATCTCCTTAATTTTCTCTAAATCTTTCTCTACATCAAATCCAACTTTAACTTTTACAGATTTAAATCCTTGCCTTATAAATTCCTTCAGCTTCTCTACTGTTACCTCACCCATAAAGCTTACATACAGCTTTACCTTATCTCTATACTTCCCGCCAAGGAGATTGTATAGTGGAGTATCTAGTAGCTGACCGACTATATCCCATAGTGCCATGTCTATCGCTGATACAGCACTAGTAATCGCTCCCTTTGTACTTAATGCAAATGCACTTGACCCTTTACCAATCATTTTTATCCATAACTTCTCCCTATCAAGCGGATTCTCCCCGACTATCTGCCCTTCAAGTTTCTTCTTAATTATTGCTTCAAAAATCGGCATCTCCCTACCATGAAGTGGGGAAATTTCACCTATTCCAATCAATCCGTTACTTGTTATTACTCTTACTAATACGCAGTTAAACTCACTCCATTTAGCTGTAGCATCAAATGCTTCCTCTTTTAATGGGTAAGATATTGGAATAACATCTATGCTTGAAATCTTCATGTTCATCAATTCAAATAGTAATCTAACTTAATAAGTTTTTTGTAGCATGCTAACTTTATCAACAATTTAATCAATCTTCAATATTACGATACATTAAATAAGGGGATAAATTCTAGTTAATTGGTGTTGTTATTGAATGATTTATGCTTTATTGACGTTGAAAGTACTGGTTTAGATGCTGAAAGCAGCTTTATTGTAGGCTACGGCTTAATGAGGCTTGACGGATCCTGGACTCATAGCTTTGCTAAAACAGTAAATGATGAACCAAATATAATAGTTAACCTTCTAAACAATATTAGAGATTATGAATGTATAGTTACATGGTATGGTTTAGGATTTGATATCCCAATAGTAACTGCTAGAGCAGTTAAGAACGGTATTGATCCAAGCCCAATATTAACCATAAACCATATAGATTTGTTCATTGTATTTAAAACATTATTTAGACTTAGCAAGTATGATCTTGATGGTGTATGTAAGTTTCTAGGAATACCTAAACGTGTAGAGCTTAAAGGAAGCGATATGCCTCCTCTATATTTTAAGGCTTTAAGCGGTGATTCTGAAGCCCTAAAACTAATAGAGGAGCACTGCTATGATGATCTTCAAGGTCTTAGAAACATATATTTAAAAGTTGAGAGTATTATTAATAAGGTTATTAAGGGATGTATTGATCTATCTAAATGGCAGCTTTCATTTAAATAGCCATTTTTCTTTATCCATATTAAGTTTTTCTGCAGTATGATTGTTCTCAATCTTAATCTTTAATCCCTTCACTATAGCAACTGGAATTTTCTCCTGTGCTTGACCCATAACTAGCTCTGCTGCTGAAGCAATTTCATCAGCTAAGGCTATATTTTTAATATGTAGTGTGTAGCCAGCTAGATCCTTCATTCCTCTATAATCTTTAAATGGGTTTATACCGGATAAGCCTATAGCAACATTTATTTGCCCATTTCTTAGAGGTCTTCCGTAAGTATCAGAAATAACTACAGCAACATTTCTACCTGTAAGTACCTTTATCTTCCTCCTTATTTTTTCAGCTGAAACATCAGGATTTATGGGTAGTAGAGTAACGATGTTTTCTAATCCTGAAACATTAGATCTATCAATACCTGCATTAGCACATGTAATACCATGTCTAGTTATAGTTATCAAATGTCCAGGGGATGCTTTCACAACCTCTCTAGACTCCATTAGAACAGCCTCAATAAACCTAGCATCTTTACCAGTAACTTCAGAAAGTTTCAATGCTTCATCTGATGGCTTTAAACTATTAATATCAAGAATTCTTCCTTCAGCTTTTGAAACTATTTTCTGAGCAACTACAATAACATCTCCATCATCAATATTAATCCCCTCCTGAATGCATGATTTAACAATTAAGTCTGCAATATCGTCTCCGGGCTTTATATTAGGTATTGTTTCAAGACCGATTATTCTTAACGCCCTCGCCATAATCTCAACACTAATAGCTAAACTACTAAAATATAAATTAAACCACTATAATTAAACTGTGGCTCATCATGGCTAAGAGAGCTATCGCTTCAGCTCCAGGTAAGACTATACTTTTCGGCGAGCACTTTGTAGTTTACGGTTCCCCCTCTATTGTAATGGCTATTAGTAGGAGAGTTTATGTAGCTGTTGAGAAATATGAGGCTGAGGAGGTTATTGTAGAATCTGATTTAGGATATACAGGCTTATTTACTGGAGACATATATAAACCTTTGATTGGAGGGCTAGACGGTGAATTTATTCTTAAGCCAATATATATTGCAGCTATTAAAACTCTTAAGTTTTTAAGTATTAATAGCGGTTTGAAAATATCTATCAACTCTGAAATTCCTATTGCCTCTGGCTTAGGTTCATCGGCTTCAACTTTTGTTGCTACGATCGCAGCTACTGCTCATCTATTTGGTTATAGTTTAAACTATAGAGAGCTATTCAATCTTTCACTTGAAGCTGAAGAATATGTTCATGGAACACCCTCAGGAGTTGATCAAACAATAGCTATTAATGGAGGTCTAGTAGAGTATAATAGGTTTTCAGGTTTTGAAAAAATAAAATCATCAGTAGATATCCCACTTATTATAGGTAATACAGGTATTCTAAGAAGTACTGGCAAACTAGTAGCTAAGGTTCGAAAGTTTGCTGAGGAAAACCCTAATACCATGGAGTCCCTCCTTCTCCAGATTGGAGAGATAGTTGGTGAAGCTAAAAACCTTCTTGTAAAGGGTGATTTGGAGGGTTTAGGGATACTTATGGACAGAAACCAGGAGCTTTTAAGAATTATCGGTGTATCACATGAAAAACTTGAAGAGCTTATATTAACAGCTAAGAGAGCTGGAGCTCTTGGAGCAAAGCTTACAGGTGCAGGAGGCGGTGGATGTATGATTGCTCTAGTAACAGATAAAGTAAGAAGTAGTGTTGCTAAAGCTATAGAAGATGCTGGAGGAAAATCACTACCAGCAAATATATCTATTAGTGGGGTTGAAGTTAAGCTATATAATAACTAGATTCTATAATTCTATTTCAGCCTAGATTTTCACCATATCTATAATGATTTACATAAAACTCACAAAAGTCTCTACAGCCTAAACTGTAAGATAGATAATGCTGTTAACAGATTCTGATACTTAGAAATAAGGAAGCTACAATATGTTAAGTTGTCACGTTCTAGGCCATTACAGTAAACTTAAAATAGCAATAGTTAGATATTTATATATAGAGCAAACTATTAACTAATTGGGTTACACTTACATCCTTCATTGTGGTCGAATATGGTTGAAATTGAGGTAATATCATCTATAGATAGGTTTAGATACTTTATTATATTAAGTACCTGTAGATCATTTATTCCCAAAGAATATTTTAAGATGCGTGACGTTTTTCCTGAAAGAGATAGAGCTCATGGACTTATCTATGTTGAAGCTGCAGATAAGGTGACTTTAAGTAAGGTACGTGAAGTATCATTTGTAAAGGTTAGTGATGTTCTTGGAGTTATTTACGAGTCTAAAAGCGGTAGTACTAAGCTTAAATGGCGTAGGATAACTGGTATTAAAGGTAAAGTAACTGGAATTGCTTCAATAAATGCTATAGTTAATCTTAGTATTGCAGGAATAATAACTGCTAATGATGCTAAAAAACTTGTTAAATCTAGGGAAATAGAATCCTTGAAACTTCTTCAATAGCTTCTAGACCCTTAACTTCCTCAGGAAGCTGAGGAACTATTGTTATTCCAATATCTCTAAATTTCTCCTCAAGTATTTTCAAATATTTCCTTTGCATTTCAAATCTTTTCTTATGGAAACTACATCTACACATTTCTTCAAGAGAAACATAGTTAATAACTATTTTACCTATTCTTAATCCAAATGTTTTAAGCTCTTTAACTATACGTTCAGTTTGCTTAACTCCAAGTGCTTCAGCAATTGTAACTATAATTACATGTGTTTTATCATTTCTTAACATGTCCAGAACTTCCTGTGCAAGCTTCTCCCAGCTTGAAATGATTTCAAGAGGATCTCTCTTAACTCTACCCTTTACAAGTACATCTAACGCTTTACGGACTCTAATATATAGCCTAGCAGCTTCGCCTAAGTGTCTATAGAACCTATCTTGAAGATTTATTAGGGAAATTGTTCCACCAGCTGGAGCTGTATCCCATACAATAATATCGTATCTCCCGTTTTTATAGAAGTCAAGAACATAGCTTAATGCAAATTCCTCATCAATACCTGGAGCGCCAGCAACATAATCAATAATTTCTCTATCAACAGGTAGAAACGATGATACCACCTCATATACTTCACTTCCAAACTTCTCTATCCACTTTCTAACCACAAGATCATAATCAAGCTCAACAGCTTCAAAACTATTAAATCCGGGGATGCATGTAACCTCTCCTTTAACATTTACTTCAAGAATATCTGATAGTGATGGTGTAGGATCGGTTGATAATAGTAATGTTTTAAATCCTTTCTTTGCAAAATGTAATGCTGTAGCAGAAGCACATGTTGTTTTACCAACTCCACCCTTACCACAGAACATAACTATTCTTGGTTTTTCAATGTTAAGATAGCTAAGCCCCTCCATACAGATGCAAGTAAACACGTTATTCAAATATTTAAATCTTCTGTGGTTCTCGTAGGATTTTCTCTTTAAATCATCAATTAAATGGTTTCGACAATTTCAAAATAAGTCTCTTTCCATAATAGTTTTTATGTAGCTATTAATTCAAGTCCTTGAATGTTTATTTATTATATGATTCTATGAGGTGGTTGAAAACTATAAAATTGGGCTAGTAATACACTATGGTAATTACATGTTTGCCAATTCAAAAACTACATGATACTGTCAAGTTATTTTTAGGGAGCTTTGAGAAGCCGCTTTTGGAGGTGATCACCATTAGGTGGCTTCTCAAAGCCCTTGAGAATAGTGGTTTGTTAGGATTAATAGGTTTTCGCTCCAGGGTTAGGGCTGTTCTGCTATATGGCTGGCCTAAGCTATAGGGAAGTAACCTATGTTCTGAGAGTTATTTCATGTAGCTACGAGGCTGTAAGGCTTTGGTTAGAAGCTGGAACACGTGACCGTTAATGTTGGAGTTAAGCCTAGGTGTATGGTAGCCGTTGATGAGGCTAAGATTAAGGCTAATGGGGAATGATGATACGTATGGGCTGCTATAGATGTCGATACGCGTAACGTATGGGTTTCATGGCGGAGGAACATCCTACATGAAGCCTTTCTGAGGAAGGTTCTGGAAGCATGCGTGAACAAGCCCATTATCCTCGTTGATAAGGGTCCTTGGTATCCTGAGGCGCTTCAAGCCCTTGGGCTTGAATGGGTCCATAGAACCTTCAGTGAGAGGAACCGTATTAAACGATGGTTTAGAA
>Ga0209394_1000675_pt1 | contig 25115 bp, 28 predicted proteins | sample JNZ201metaG_FD_184122 | JGI IMG/M metagenome (GOLD analysis project Ga0209394, IMG submission 184122) | Hot spring microbial communities from Jinze hot spring, China to study Microbial Dark Matter (Phase II) - JNZ 20120812A (SPAdes) (version 3) ... | reverse complement strand
GCCTATGTGTCTAATCAAGCCCATTTTCACAAGCTCCTCCATAGCCCTCATCGTTTCGCAAATAGGAACATCAGAAGGCCAGTGTAAAAGATAAAGGTCTATGTATGTTCCAAGCCTCCTAGAGCTTTCTCTAGCAGCCTTTATAACATGCTCATAGCGCGCGTGAGTAGGCCATACTTTAGACACTATGAATAACTGGTCCCTGTCAAAACCCTTTATTGCCTCACCTACGAGTTCTTCAGCCCTTCCATTAGCGTATATTTCAGCAGTATCTATCATCGTAGCCCCTAATTCAATGCCTCTTCTAAGCGCAGCGATACACATATTGTCCATAGACTTGTCTTCACCCATTCTCCAAGTGCCAAGGCCTAAGCTGGGAACGCTACGCCCCAGTTTTTTGAAGAACTTAGTATCCATAAAGGGTGCATTGTAAATGCCTATTGATAAGTCTTTTACGAAGATTTTTACAGGTTTTCGGGATACGTATAAATAGAGGAGATTTATTTTTCAAAGCGTGAATAAAAATGTACCAGCCTAGGAATTTTGAACATCTTTTAGGATTAAAAGGCTTTAGCGATCAATTGTTGAAGAATCACTTCACATTGTATCAAGGATATGTCAACAATACAAATAGACTGATTGAAGGCTTAAACGCTCTAATAAAAGAGGGAAAAACCGGAACACCGGAATATGCCGAGCTCAAACGCAGGCTTGGTTGGGAGTGGAATGGAATGAGACTCCATGAGTACTACTTTGGAAACATGACTAAGGACAGCGTAGAATTAGATAAGGATTCTAAGCTGTACAAGAAGATTGTTGAAGACTTCGGCTCTTATGAAAACTGGGAGAAAGACTTTAAAGGAGTTGGGACAATGCGCGGGATCGGATGGGCCGCATTATACTACGATCAAGCGACAGGAAGACTGTTAAACGTCTGGATTAATGAGCATGATGTAGGACATCTGTCGGGGGCTAAGCTTATCCTAATAATGGATGTTTTTGAACACGCATATATGATCGACTACGGATTAAAGCGTGCAGATTACATAGAAGCGTTCTTTAAAGCAATTGATTGGAAGACCGTTGCTGAAAGGTTTGAAAAACAATGATATAGTAACAAATCTCGTTAAAACCATCTTTTTATTTTAAACATTTTAACGATTTAAAAATCAGTTTCTAAAGGATAAAAATAACCTTATTTAAACGATTTCTTTTCAACATAATTGATTTAAAATCACATTTAAAAACTTATAAGCCAGAAGAAAATGTTATTTAACGACCAAAAATGGTATCTTGGGGGAGAGCATTTAAAGCAGCATTTGTTCTACTAGCATTCACAATAGTTTGGGGTATTATCGGGGCAATCATCATAGGTATCGGCACTTTTGCTCTAGCGCCGAGTGCCATTGCTTATGAGTATTACTATGGGGTTCCAGTTCCTAGAGGTATTAATTGGGGAGCCATAGTTGGCATAGCAATCGTTTGGATAATTGGCATATTAGTAATATACCTTGGATCATACGCTTCTTATTTTAAAATCCTTACTGAACTCATAGTTGACGAGACGAGAAAGATTTCGCAAACGATAGTCACCCAACCCGTAGCAACGCAAGCCACCCAAGTGTCTAGTACACCTATGCCAGTATGTCCAAAATGTGGAACACCATTAACCTATGTACAGCAATACCAGAGATGGTACTGCCCTACTTGCAGAGAATACCAGTAAAATTAGCCTTCAAGTTTTTTCAACATTCTCGCAAAGCATCTAGCCTCCTCGATCTCTCTAATACTAGGCTTTCCCTTGTTTATTCCACCAAATGGTTTAACCCAGAAAGGATACGTGTCCCAGCCTCTACAATTAAACTCGCCTATGACTTCGAATCCTTTCGCAAGCAATCTGCTCCGTAAAGGTTTGTTAAAATCATGTATTAGCCATATTTTTCTCAAACCGCTTGTTGAAAATATGAATGCCCTCTTACCGTTTTGATAGGGCAATTTATCTATGAGACAGAATAAACTTGAATGATGCTTTCCAAAATATATTCCTGAGCCGAATCCGATTAGATCATATTTTGAAATAACTTCCGCATCTACCTCAGTCGGTTTAGCTAGATCAGCTCTAAGAACCTCCCCAATAGCCCTAGCTATCTTCTCAGTATTGCCATGATGCATAGAAACATAGATTATTAAAGTCTTCATTTCTGATGACGTTTTAATAACGTCTAAGGGATTTAAAAATATGCTCGACTATTAAAAAATCATACCCGTAATGGGCTTAGGAGAAGAAGGTCGATTGGTTGAGGAAAACTCTGGAGCAATCATACTGCGATTATAAAACATTCATCTCTTCTGAGAAACCGTTCATAGGACATGTTGCTATTGAAGTATTCAAACTGAAAAATCTTTTTCTTCAAGTATTCGATGTTTTTAACGTGGGCAAGACTAAGCAGGAATTGAGAGCAGAGATTTGGAGAAGAATGGAAGAGCTTAAAATAGCTCGTTTCCCAGGAGCATTTGGAAGGATCCCTAATTTCGTAGGTGCTGAAAAAGCAGCCTCCATGCTTACGCAACTAAGAGAATGGAAGAAGGCTCAAGTCATTAAGGTGAATCCTGATTCGCCCCAAGCACCGGTTAGAAAGCTTGCATTGATGAGTAATATTGTTCTCATAATGCCTACTCCAAGGCTTAGAAACGGCTTTTTATTACTGGAGCCAGCGAAAATCGACAAGAAGGATTATGGTTTTGCATCAACCATTAGAGGAGCCTTCATCTACGGTAGGGAAATTAAGCCAGAGGATCTGCCTAGGATCGACTTGGTAGTTGTTGGAAGCGTTGCCGTAAACGAGCAGGGCGAGAGGATAGGTAAAGGAGGAGGATATTCAGAATTGGAGTGGGCAATAGCAAGAGAGTTTAAAAAGGTCGATGAAGAGACTCCGATAATCACAACAATACACGATGTTCAGTTCATCAAGGATGTTTTCGAAATTGCTCCATATGATTTACCCATGGACTATGTTATAACGCCTTCTAAAGCTCTAAGAATTCAGAAGACTAGAGAGAAGCCGAAAGGAGTTTACTGGGAACTAATATCTTTAGAAAAAGTCAGCGAAATACCGATTCTGCTCGAAATGTATAGAAGTAGGAAGGCTGGTTAGTGCCTTTTAATCCATATTACGCATCGTATTAAAAAAATTAAGCTGTCTAATATTTTAAACTTAGATTATGAAAACATAAGGTACAAAACTTAATAATTCATTGATTGAATCGAAAACTCATGAAATATGGTTATTTTGATGATGAAGCCCGCGAATATGTTATAACAAGGCCGGATACTCCAACGCCTTGGATAAACTATCTCGGCCAAGAAGACTATTTCGCAATGATCTCCAATACAGCAGGGGGATACAGTTTCTATAGGGATGCACGCTACAGGCGTATTACGCGTTACCGTTACAACTCTGTCCCAGCAGATCAGCCTGGGAGATATATTTACATTAGAAATGTTGAAACTGGAGAGTATTGGTCTCCGACTTGGCAACCAGTTAAGCGTCCTTTAGACCATTACGAGTGTCGTCATGGCCTCGGGTATACTCGAATAAGTTCCTCATATCGTGGAATCGAGACCAGGATAACATACTTCGTACCATTGGGGCAGGCTATGGAAGTCTGGCGTTTAGAAATAAGGAATAACAATGATAAGCCTGTTGAACTCCAACTCTTCTCCTATGTGGAATTCTGCCTTTGGGATGCTTTAGACGACATGACTAATTTTCAGAGAAACTTCAGCATTGGGGAAGTTGAAGTTGAGGGAAGCGTTATTTATCATAAGACTGGCTACAGGGAGCGCCGGAACCATTTTGCATTCTTCGCCTGTTCAGAGCCTTTAACGGGCTTTGATACTTCAAGGGAAGCATTCGTCGGACCATACCGAGGACTTGAGAACCCCATAGTTGTTGAAGAGGGCGTTTCGAGAAACTCTATTGCTCATGGATGGGCAGTTATAGGATCACATCAATTGAGAATCAGACTCTCTCCTGGAGAATCCAGAGAAGTAATATTCCTACTAGGGTATGCAGAGAATCCTCAAGAAGAGAAATTCATAGCACCTAACGTGATAAACAAGGCTCGTGTCAAGAGGGTTATTGAGGAATACTTGAACCCCACTAAGCTGGACGAGGCTTTTCAAAAACTACGTCAACATTGGGATAGGTTGCTTTCAAAATGCCGAGTAGAAACACCCGATAAGGATGTTAACAGAATGGTAAACATATGGAACCAGTATCAATGCATGATAACTTTCAATCTCTCACGAAGTGCTTCACTATACGAGTCGGGCATAGGGAGGGGAATCGGCTTCAGAGATTCTAATCAGGATATCTTGGGATTTGTACACATGATACCAGATAGGGCTCGTGAAAGAATACTCGACTTGGCTGCGACACAACTACTGGATGGAGGAGCATATCACCAGTATCAACCTCTTACCAAAAGAGGCAATAAGGAAATAGGGAGCGGTTTTAACGATGATCCACTCTGGTTGGTCTTATCTACTGCAGCCTACATAAAGGAGACCGGTGATTTCACGATACTAGACGAGAAAGTGGTTTACGAAAATACTCCCGGTACTGAACAGCCTCTCTACGAGCATTTAACAAGAGCTTTGCAGTATACCATGGATAGACTAGGGCCGCATGGCCTACCTTTAATAGGCCATGCTGATTGGAACGATTGTCTAAACCTCAATTGCATGTCGACAATACCAGAAGAATCTTTCCAAACAGCTCCGGATAGGACGGATGGTAAAACAGCAGAATCTGTTTTCATTGGAGGATTATTCGTACTCGCCGCTAGGGAAATGGCCAGTATAGCTGAACGTATCGGACGTAAAGAGGATGCTGAAAAGTACCGGAGACTCGCAGATGAAATGGCTGAAAAAGTCTTGAAATACGGTTGGGACGGAGAATGGTTCCTTAGGGCATACGATGCTTTCGGCGCTAAAGTCGGGTCTAAAGAGTGTGAGGAAGGCCGCATATACATAGAGCCTCAAGGCATGTGCATAATGGCAGGAATAGGGTTAGAAGATGGTAGAGCTATTAAAGCTCTTGATTCAGTAAGGAAGTACCTCGCCACTCCACATGGCATAGTCCTCCATCAACCAGCATACACCAAGTATTACGTAAACCTCGGGGAAATATCCAGTTATCCCCCGGGCTATAAGGAGAATGCAAGCGTTTTCTGCCATACAAACCCGTGGATAATGATTGCTGAAACAATAGTTGGACGGGGAGACTATGCTTTCGACTACTACAAGAGGATATGTCCCTCTGCTAGAGAAGAAATAAGCCATATCCACCGTTGCGAACCATATGTCTATGCTCAAATGATCGCAGGTCCGGATGCACCTACTTTTGGAGAAGCAAAGAATTCTTGGTTAACCGGCACAGCAGCCTGGAACCTCGTAGCTATAACCCAGTGGATACTCGGTATCAGGCCGGGTTACGACGGTTTAATAATCGATCCATGTATTCCAAGCGAATGGTCTGGGTTTAAGGTTACAAGAGTATATAGGGGTGCAACATACGTCATAGAAGTTAGGAATGACGAGCATGTCTGTCGTGGAATCAAGCAAATACTCGTCGATGGGAAGCCTATTGAGGGAAACGTTCTTCCAGTCTTCAACGATAATGCTGTCCATCACGTCGTGGTGACAATGGGAAGAAAAGGATAGGACTGTTTTAAAATACCGGAAGCTGATAAAAATCTAACTATCAATATTTTTCCCGCTTTTCTGAAAAAGCAAGATGCTTAAATATTTGACACTGATCAACATGATCGAATTCAATGCGACACAAATTATTTTCAGAAGTACGGGAGAAGATTAGAGTATTCCCATAGCCCAAGCTATTCCGCCTGCGAGATGTTTTCTAAACCACTCCTCACACCAGGTTTCTGGAAAGTGGCCGAAGGCTGTATAGAAGACTCTACCCCTACCGTAATCGTGACGCCAGCTTAAAGCGTAATCATGATCCTCCCTTGTCCCCTTACTAAGGTCTATTGAAGAATTATCCAAGCTTATAAGAACATGTGTTTTATTCCTACTCCAGTTTTTAAACGTATACACTTCCTCTTTAACGCGGAATTTTTCTGGAAGATGCCTAGTAGCCGGATGAGTATTATCTTCCACTTTCACTACAACTTCTTGCGTCCAAGGATGTGCTTTAAAATATCCTCCAAGCATTTCACCATAGTCTTGAAACTGATGGAAAGTATCTGCTGCATTGTGCACACCTATGAATCCTCCTCCATTCTTTACAAAGTTTATTAAAGACCTCTTTTGTTCATTACTCATAGGGAGTTCTCCGCTTGTTATGAATAGAATAGCTGAAAACTTTTTTAAGTCATTCTTATTTATTGCTGAACAATCTTCAGAAGCAAATACTTCTAGACCATTTTCCTCTCCGAGCTCCTCTAAGGTTTCGACGGCCAATGGGAGATAATCATGCTTAAAGCCTGCCGAATGTGTTAGTACAAGCATGCTTAAAGCCTGCCGAATGTGTTAGTACAAGCAGTCTCTTCACGTTTCTAAAGCAGGTTGACTTAGGGATTTATGTTTTGCAATAAGCTAATATACCGCCTAATGAAGAACTATCCATGGAGCTTGGAAACTGGGCATGGCTTATCCTAGCGTTTCTCTCAGCATTCTTCGCGGCACTCGTGACGATATTTGGTAAAATTGGATTAAAAACAGTCGATTCCACGGTAGCTGCTGGCGTAAGAGCGGTAATAATGGCTTTAACAATGATAGGCATAATCATTTTGCTCGGCAAATCTTCTCAAATAGCCGAGTTGAATAGGAGGGATATGATTTTCATAATACTCAGCGGTGTTAGCGGTGCACTTTCATGGGTTTTCTACTTTGCAGCATTAAAGCTCACAGAAGCTTCGAAGGTTGCAACCATAGACAGGACAAGCATACTGTTCATAATAGTTCTATCATACTTAATCCTCGGAGAAGAAGTCTCTTTGAAAACTTTTATAGCAGGAGCCCTGGTTTTCCTTGGAACGCTTGTATTACTGTTATGATGTTTTTAATACCAGCCGTAGATTCGCATTATCAGCGGGGTGACGAATGTTTCTATTATCCCAGCTGTGATAAACAATGGGATGAGGCTTATAATTATGTATATTGCTTTTTTCAAGCTTTTATGAAGAAGCTCGTTTGAACTAATGCTCCTCTTCTTAAGAGAATTGAGGAATACGAAGCCAAGGTTTAAGCCGATTGAGCCTGCTATTATGAAGGCTGGAAGCTCTATTATACCGTGCGGAAGTATTGCTGCTAGAAACATAGTCGGATTCTGAACAATGTCTTCTACAACACCTAAAATAAAACCATTGAAGAAGAGGGTTATTAAAACAGGAACCATGAAAGCAAGGCCGGAGAAAGCTGTAGCCAGGGAAACTTGCCAATTGTGGAAGGATATGTCTAGAGCAAGAAAGGGCAGGCCTAAATAATTCTTAAACATGGGGTTGATCTTACCCGGAGTATAACCAATGGCATAGATTACCTGCCTAATACCGGATGATGAAACCTGCCTACCCAGAATAACTCCAAGGAATAAAAGCAGTATGGAAATAACGTGGAATATTATATTCCTAGGCTCAGTCAAGAACTTGACGAGCTCCCTAAAACCCTTCTTAATCCTATTAACACCGTCTTTTAGAACATAGGGGAAAACGTCTTTGAAAACTGGAGGGCCGATTGGAAGAGGGATTATAGTGTTTTCAGGCTTTGCTTTAAGGAAAAGGGTTGTCTTGAATATGTGGAAAACTGGGACTATGAGGAAGCTTAAAACTATTACTAGTATAGAAGAGACTTGGACGCTTAAGAGACTGGCTACAAAAGAGATGCCACTTATAAATGCATTTGATATTACTCTTAAAACACAATATAGGAAGGTGTTTGCAGGCATACTGAAGCATGTGCCTATGCTTTTCTTTATCGCATTTAAACCATAATAACCGTCTGCAACTGCAGGATAAGCATAGAGAGTTAGCACAGAAAAGACGATTATGAAAATCATTGAAAGAATTATGAGCATTAGCCAAAAGACGAATCTATATCCCATTGATGGAATAATCCCTTTTGATATCTGGGACGATAAGTATATTATTTCGGAAATAATCACGCCCATTGTAATTAGTAGAGGCATTATTTTAATAGTTTCAACTATGAAAACTGTCCAAGACATTTTAAACCATCTAATTCTCGTTTCTTCAAAAACGTCTTTAAATGAAATCGTACCCTGTTTTACCAATCTTAAATAAGAACCGTATTCGGCGGAATTTAAAAAGCCACTAACTAAAATCGAAGCTATGTAGTATATTGATATTGTTGCAATCAATATAGGTACAAGCATGTGAATAATTGGATAGATTAGTGACACCATTCTTTCAAAATCAAACTTACTAATACTCTCGGCAAGGTCTTTAAGAATACCAGTTGAAGTAAGTTGAGAAAGACCAAGTATTATTGCAATGACTATTATAGATTGTTTAAGTACTTCAAAAGCATTGCTAAGTATTACTGGAAACATCGACAATGGGTTAAGACGCCAAAGCCAGTACGATATGTTAAGTAAATTCTCTATGGAAGCATGTTTTACGGATAATGGGTATGGCGGAGAGGGGAATTCTAAATATGGCCCCGTCGGTTGATGAACATGCATATTGTAAAAAATACGTCTAACGAGTATTTAAGTCTTCATGATAATTATTATCTAAATTTTTTCTTCTCCAAAGATCTTCTCCATCTCTCTCTTAGCTTCTTCCTGAAGTCTCTTTATCTCCTCGATCTTCTCCCTGACCTTGTTTAACCATTCTCGACTTGCCTCTATTCCCTTGTGAGCAAAAAATGCAATCCCCTCGTTCCTACTCTTGAATATGCCGGCTTCAACGAGAGCATCTATAAGCTCTAAGTCGGCTTTAGGAAGCCTTACTGAAGAAACCACCATCGATGGCATTCCGCTCCAAGCCTTAGAGAGGGAATTCTCTATGAGTTTGCCTATATCGGGAATTCTCACTTCGCCTCCCGGAATCTTCAAAGTCATCAGTGAACTCCTTCCCTCCTTTAACTCTCTTATCCTACTCCTTATCTTCTCCTCAACATCCCCAATCTTATTAAGAAACTCATCCAATCTATCTCCAACCTCATCAAAGCTATTATCCAGAAAATCTCTAAGCTCCGACAACTTGTCTTCCACGTATTGCCCGAGTTCCTCCGACCCCCCTGAACAGTCTTCACGGACCTTTTTCCTAAAAGCCCTGAATTCTATTAAGATGCTTTCCCTCGTCTTCCTAGTTTCATCCTTGACCCGCTGCTTCATCTCCTTAACCTCCTTAAGCAAATCCCATAACGCAGGCGAATCTTTCTCCAACCATATTCTACCCTCTATCTCAGATACTCTTGAAAAACTAGTTTTGAGATGCTCAAAAAGCCTGTTAAAAGTATCTCTAACCCTATCTTTGAATTGATTAAACTCCTCCTCCAGCGAAACCATATTGTATCAATACAATACAAATTTTTCCTATTTAAACTTTATGCTTGAAATCGATCGGACCCTATTCTACAACCATACTGCTCAACTCTGGATGCTTACTCATATAATGCTGAGCATAGCTACAAATGGGGACGATTTTAAGGTTATTTTCCAATGCGAATTTAACCACTTCATCCATAAGCTTTGAAGCCAACCCCATACCCCTGTACTCCGGCGGGGTGTATGTGGAGAGGACGTATAGCTTTTCTTTTTCTAAACGGTATTTCAATAATGCTTTCTGAGAGTTTGGGAGAGGAATATAGAATGACTCGTCGTCTCGGAAGACTTTGAATCCAGTATCAGTATTCACTTCGTCTCACCTTAGTTTACCACCCATTCTCCTTAGGATACTCTCGGCTTTAACATAAATACTCTTAGAGTCTTCGTCTTTTGGAAAATGTACTCGTATCGTTATGCTTTTAAAGCCATCTGGTATTTGCTTTCCAACGTATGTTTCTAAGACCTCTACTTTGAAGGCTTCTGGAAGAAGCTTTTCAACTATCTCCCTGCAAAGCTCAGGGTCGAAGTCTATTGGGAGGATTACGGAGAAGTCTAGGTTTGATTCTCCGAATACGCTTCTTCTCACTTCCATCGTAGCTTTCTCATCTAGAAGAGTTACATTAAATAGGCTTAGGGTTACAATCTTCTTCTTACTCTCTTCTATTTCTATCGTATTGGCTGAAACGCTCTTCAAAACTCCGATGTGAATCTTACCCGTTTGAACGTTTTCTAAACATATTTTTCTTCCGATAAGCCTTTCAAGAACATTCCTTTCTCTCTGTAGGGTTGAAACCATCCTGTCCGATATGGATAGCAATACGGTAGAAGATTCTGTTGCCATGAAGTGTTTACAGGATTCTGCTATTTGCCTAACGATCTCCTTAACGTTCTTTTTTCTCGTCTCTTCGTTTAGTCTGATCGCTTGAGATATGAATTCTTCTTGAACCCTTAGAACATGGGGGTTGTGTACTTGAAGCTGTGCGTAGAGCTCTGGGTTTTGGCAAACAACTCTGTAAACTATTGGTAGAAATGCATTGTAAATTGGCGTTGAAAATTTTCTAGATTGTTTCAAGTCGACATTCAACTCCCTTATAACACTTGCGAAAACCATGCTTGAAAAATGAGTTAAGCCTTGTACTATACTCATCATTTTATCATGCTCTTCACATGTTGTAACTACTACTTCAGCACCCTCCTTCTCTAAGAACGATTTTATTTTTTCAAACCATTTCTCAGACCTTACGGGTATTACTACAACTACTTGCCCTTTAATATCCTTAATCCTGGGTCCGAACATTGGATGTACGCTTATCAGTTCAATGGTTGGAGGGGCGTTTTTCAGCATTGATGAAACAGCCTCAGTCTTTACTGAAGTAATGTCGATAAGTAGTGAGCCTTCTTTCATGTACGGTGAAACCTCAGCTATAACTTCAGGAGCAACCTCAACCGGAACGGAAACTATTACGATATCAGAATTTTCAACAGCCCTCTTATTATCATTCACATAATTCACCCCAAGTGTTCTAGCTATTCTGGACCCTTCAATCTCATCTGGATCGCTGACAGTGATTTCAAAATCACCCTTACTCTTAAGATAATTGATTAACCACTTGCCCATTGCCCCACAACCACCTATAATCGATATCTTCAGGGACATGATTACTTGTTTTAATGTTGCACTGCCAATATTTTTAGTTTTAATAAAGGATTAATATCGGTAAATTCGGAGCGTTTTAAAGGCTGTAGATAAGTATTCACAATATGTAGAGGAATATTTTATGAACATGTTGTCTACCGGACGGGATGCTAGTAGATTTTAATGGGCTAACTCCTTCAAGAGGGTAGTCGTGTACGATGATTCTCGCACCACGGCGACACTCATTTAGCAGTTTTAAAGAGAGTCTTCTGGTGATAGAAGGGAATGGGTAGACGTATATGAGGCGAAACCTAGAGACATCTATTTGAAAAAGGTCTGCTTTTACTATATCTATCATTTGATTTAGACCAGCTTCCTTAATTCTCTTCATAGCTATTCTTATCAGTCTTTCATCCAGTTCGAAACCTATGCTGAAAACACCGAATTTCTCTGCTGCTCTTAATAAAACCGTACCGTCTCCAGATCCTAAGTCTACTAAGACTTCGTTAGCTTTCGCTTCTGCTAATTCTAATGCTGCATCGACTACTTGAATTGGGCTTGGCAAGTATGGAAAATCCATAAGCATCCTTGAAATTGCCATGTCTCTAATCATACCGCCTTTATAGTAATTTATGCTACAAGGCTCTTAAGTCTTGTCGACGTCGTATCGAGAGAAAGATTTAAAGACGATTGCTTAAGAAACATTCGCGAATGAAAGTAATAGTGTTTGAAGACGATGCCACATATAATTTTGAACCGTTAACTTTAACGAGAGGCTCCTTCGACCTTAGGATTGGCCTCTTCTCTTTTGCAGACCGTGTGAAGCACTATATGCAAGTTGAGCAATTAGATTTCATGACTAGAGACTATATTGCAGAATATATGAGGAGGAAGAAAAGGGTCAGGGCCAATGAGCCTGATGCCATAGACGATGAAGCAATCTTCGTAAATGGATTATTAGTATTCGATAGGAATCTGCAGAAAATCGCTCGTAAAATAAAACCAGAAACAATTGTATTAAAAGGAGATCGAATCCTAATTGCAAGGTTTAGTGAAACCACGGCAAGAGAGTTGGCACACCTGTTTACGAATGCGCCGAGTCCAGAAATATTGAAAGCCATGAAAAGCAAAGCTTTGGAAAAAATCCAATGTGAAGAAGCCCTGCTCATTACCCATTTTTGGGATTTAATAGAAAGAAATAGTCTACAAATATCTGATGATTATGAGACTATGCCCAGACTCAAGTCTAGAATACCAGATGAAGTAAGTGTAATAGGTAGGAGGAAAAACCTATACATTGGAAGGGAATCTGACATCTCCCCATACGTCGTATTTAACGTTAAAGAAGGCCCAGTATACGTTGGGGAAGGGTGTGAAATAGGTGCTTGGAGCTTTATAGAAGGCCCCGCGTACATAGGTCCTGAGACAGTAATACACCCCCTCTCAGTAATAAGGAGGGGTTCCAACATTGGGGCTGCCTGTAGGATAGGAGGGGAGGTTGAAGAAACAATAATCCAGGGGTATTCGAATAAACAGCATAGTGGTTTTTTAGGCCACTCATATGTTGGGGAATGGGTTAATCTCGGAGCATTGTTTACAAATTCAGATTTGAAAAATACCTATGGGAGTGTTAGGATAATGGTCAGGGGTAAAAGAGTAGATTCGGGAAGGGTAAAACTGGGCAGTATCATAGCTGATCACGTGAAGGCTTCGATAGGAACACTAATCTATACTGGGAGAAAAATTGGAGTCTCATCCATAGTAGGTGGCACCATTGTTGAAGATGTCCCCTCTTTCGTATTTTATGAAAAAACACATGAAATACCAGTTTGGGAGATAGATATTGAAGAGGCCATTAAAATTGCGAGGAGGATAATGTCTAGACGTAAAGTGGAGTTGACGATTGAAGATGAGCAATTGCTTAGAAAGGTTTTCGAAATAACTCGAGAAGAACGTGAAGCAATCAAGCCTAGAAAGGGAGTTTTCAAGTATACCGACTTACTTCCTAGTTAAATCTTTTAATTCTTCCTCTATGGTCTTGCAATCATAACCATTAAGGCTCCAGCCTACTGCACCAATGTTCTCAACGATTCTCTCCGGCTTCGAGGCACGGGGTATTGGGAAAACCACTCTACTCCTATTTATTAGCCAATTTAAAGCTATTTGAGCAGGCGTCTTACCCTCAACCCTACTACTTGTTTTCAATTTTCTTAGGACTCTGGTTAACTTACCATGTGCCAGGGGACGGTATGCAAGTATTGCAATATTGTTTCTCTCGCAATAGGGTAGGAGATCTTTCTCAATCCGTCTATCCAACAGATTGTATTCAACCTGGTTTGAAACAATCTCGTATTTTGGCGACGCTTCTTGAGCCCTCTTCAATTGTTCAAGAGAAAAATTGCTTACGCCTAGATATCTAACCTTACCCTCGTCCACTAGCCTGTTCATAGCACGGAGTGTCTCTTCCAATGGTATTAAAGGATTTGGAAAGTGGATTTGGTATAGATCGATGTAGGAACAACCCAACCTTTTCAAACTTCTCTCAGCAGCCTTTAAAACACCATCGTAGTGTAAATGCGTAGGCCAGACTTTCGTCGCTATAAAAAGCTCATCTCTCTTAAAGCCGCGTATTGCTTCTGAGACAAGTTTTTCCGTCTCGTATATTTCTGCAGTATCGATCATGTTAATGCCGAGTTCTAACCCTTTCCTTAAAGCGGAAATTTTAAGGTCCTTATCCTTATAATGGTGGAAGAGCCTTGCCAAAATAATGAAGGAAGGGTCGTAATAGGTCCCCATTCCTATGACAGAAGCCTTAAAGCTAGTTTTACTAAACTCACGATATTCCATTATTGTAATGTAATCCATATCATCCTAATACATAAACTTGAAAGACAGCAATATTCGGCTAAACTTTTTATATCGTCGAATTTATTAAACTGATTGTTAATGAAGATTTCATTAACTGAAAAAAGCGCTCTGATAATAGTTGATGTTCAGAACGATTTCCTACCTGGTGGGGCTTTAGCAGTTCCAAATGGGGACGCAGTAATAGAACCATTAAACAAGTATATTGAACTCTTTAGTAGGAAGAAGCTACCTATTTTCGCAACAAGAGACTGGCATCCTGAAAACCATGTGAGTTTTAGAGAAAGAGGGGGGCCATGGCCTCCTCATTGCATTCAGAACACTCACGGCGCTATGATATCGGATAAACTAAACCTCCCACTTGACGTCAAGATTATAGATAAGGCTTTCTCGCCAGATAGAGATTCCTACTCAGGTTTTCAAGAGACCGTTTTAGATTTAGAGCTTCGCAGACTGGGCATGAGAAGGCTGTTTATTGGAGGACTTGCAACAGACTATTGCGTTAAAGCAACAGTACTGGATTCTCTTGAACTCGGCTTTGAGACTATATTACTGCTTGATGCCATTAAAGGAGTGGATGTAAATCCTGGAGATAGTGAAAACGCCATCCGAACCATGATTTTAAAAGGAGCGATTGCAATAACTTTGGAAGATTTGATAAGTTAACTAGGCCGTTTAATTTAAATTCAGTTGAGCTGGTTCTAGACGGGGAATCTTCAGGTTATCGAAGTGCTTATCAAACGAAATTATGGCATTCACACCCAAGGTAATCGCTATCGAATATTGTATTGCATCATCCACATCCGGGCCTTCTTTTTCCATAATTTCAACTGCTATTAACATGTCGGTAAGCTTGCTGTGGTATATAGTAAGTCCCTTGTAAGCCGAAAGACTCGATAGAAACACCTTAAGCTCCTTTATCTTAAGGGAATTTGACATTATCAGCATGATCGAATATATTGAGAAATCTGTAATAATTGCTTTAATAATACCTCCATTTTTTAATCATATTATTAAGCAAAGTTTTGTAATCCTTACTTCTTGTTTGAGACGGCATAATCTCGAGAAAAATGTTTGTATCAACCAGATACATTTTCAAACACATCTTTAGACCATAATTTCCCGACGGAGTGCTGCAATTCAACAGAGCCCATTTTTAAGATCTGAAAGCAAACCCTCTATGGCCTTGACAGGATCTCCTTCAAACTTTAATACTGGAAAGCCATTTTTCGAACGCTTCCTCAGCAACACGGCTTAGAGCACCCTTGAAGTATCCGAATTTACGCATCGCAGCCTCTCTAAATTTCTCCTCCAATTCCTTATCTTATTTGTACCCTGAGATCAGGCACGTAGGAATAATGGTCATGTTGCCTATTTAACATCTTTCCATTTGGTAACATGGCACAATGTCACAATGTGTCATTAGTGGGAAAAATAAAATGAGAAGCCTTAAACTATACTCCTCCTTATTTTCTCCGTTAATTTAATCAATTCCTCGCTTATTTCTACAGGGTAAGTTGCCGGATTCCTAATCTTCTTGTATTCTTCGGGAAGCTTACTAAGCTCGGTTTGAGCTTTCTCCCTTATCTCATCCAAAGAAGGAAGCCTATAGACGAGTTCACCGTTTTCGAATATGCGGACGAGCTTTTTCTCACCTTTTAAATGCTCGGTAGAGAGGCCGATTATGTCTTTAACGTATTTTCCGTTTTCCTCTATTCTGAAGACTTGTTTCGCACCCGGTAGCGTAATCTTCTCATTTTCAGCAATCTTCATGCGAGGAACGAGTCTGCCTCTTTCCTCGCTTTCAACAAGCTTATACACAATATCTATCTTGGGGGCATCATCGGAAGTAACGAGTGAAGAACCTACTCCGAAAACATCCATTTCAGCACCCTTATTCAAATAATCATCTATAACATATTCGTCTAACCCGCCACTCACGAATATTTTAGTAGATACGAAGCCAGCCTCATTCAAGATCCTCCTAGCCTCCTTGCTTAATTTAACCATGTCTCCAGAATCCATTCTAACACCTTTCAGCTCCTTTCTACCAGTTAATCCCTCAACAACCTCTATTGCATTCCTAACGCCACGTAGAGTATCGTAAGTATCAACGAGTAAAACCGTATCCACCCCCCATGATTTGATCCAGGCTCTAAACGCTTCCTTCTCGCTTGGAAAAGCTTCAATGTAAGAATGCGCCATCGTCCCAAATATCGGTATGCCGTATAGCTTGCCGGCAAGAACATTTGACGTTCCTATGCATCCCCCTATGTAGCTTGCCCTAGCTGCTTTAATCCCAGCGTCAATCCCATGAGCCCTTCTAGAGCCAAAGTCGATAACAGGCCTACCCCTCGCAGAATTAACTACCCTAGAGGCTTTTGTTGCAATTAGCGTTTGGAAATTCACAGTGTTTATTATGAACGTTTCAAAAATCTGAGCCTCTATTATAGGTGCTGTAATCCTTATTATCGGCTCGTTTTGGAAAACCAATTCGCCTTCCGGCAGTGCCCAAACATCTCCCGTAAACCTAATTCCTCTCAGAAACTCTAGAAATTCTTCTTTAAAACCCTTCTTTCTTAAGAATTCAAGATCTTCTTCTTTAAACCTGAAGTTTAAGAGATAATTACAAACATCTTCTAAGCCCGCCGCAATCAAATAACCCCTATTAGGCGGGAGTTTTCTCACGAATAGCTCGAAAGTAGCCTTCGCATTCCAGGATTCGAAATAAGATTGCCCCATTGTCAACTCGTACAAATCTGTGAAGAGAGCCAAGTTTTCCATGCTCATCGCCTGTAGTTTAAAATAAGCTAATAAATTTAATTCCTGATTTGAGATTTGCTTTGTTAAGACTTGAAGCATCTTTAAAAACTACTGTATTACTACATATCTTAATTTGCTAATCAGCTTACTTAACTGCGTATTACTCTAGAGGCTCGATTCTTTTAATTTCCCTAAGTTTGTCGAAGTCTTCGTCGTAGCTTACTATAGTCGTTATCTTGTTCTCCAAGGCTATTGCTGCGTGTAGAGCATCCCTGGGCTTAAGCTCATACTTCTCCATCAGGTCTTGCGCCCTTAAGACTGTTGTCCTCTTAACAGGTAGAATTTTCAGGTTTGGAAAACTCAAAAGCTTTCTACCCTGGTTTAGGGAAGAATCGATTCCCAAGACTTTTCTAACGACCCATACAACCTCATCCCAAGTGGCTGGAGAGGCATAGGCTTCAATTTCTCCCAATGCTATTTTTCGCAGAAAGTTTTTAGCCTGTAACGCTTCCCGAACAGAAGCCGGGTCATAAATTATTGGATATATGAATATGTTAGAGTCAATGTAGGACAAACCTCTCTTCAACCTCTTCCTCTAGGATCTTCTCTACATCTATTTTCCGAGCTAGCTTTCTCTCAGTTGAGCAAAAATCTTCGACGAATTTCTCCGGATCCAGCCCTGGCCTCATTAGAATTTCTTTTTCCCTAACTTCCATGATGATTTCATCCCCAGGGTGAATGCCTAGGGCTTCTCTAATGATCTTTGGTATTACTATCTGTCCCTTGGGCCCGATTCTCCTCTTTATTCTCATTCTTACTATTTAGTATGAAAATGTCAAACTTGTTATTTAAACTTTTTCCTACATTATTTTCTAATTTGAGAGAAAACGCAGGTTAAATTGCCAAAACGAGTATAGAGAACACACTGTTTGATTTTGCTTAGAAAGATCAAGACCAAAAATCGTTAAAACAAGGGTTTTAATGCGGATATTGGTTAATTCTTAAGGGTTAAGAAGTTTTATGATACGCATATAGTGCTGGAGAGCTTCCGATTTATCTCTGGCTCCACGGACGATTCCAACGCCAGACTTCAACAGGTGTACTTCAATCCTATCATTCACAAGGAATAACGTACTTAACCTGTGCTTTTCCTTAACTTTTACGCTTTTATCAAGTAATTCTTTTTGAAAGTTTGGTTCGAATAAACTAGTGGGGGAAACTATGTAGTAGGATAAGCCCCTAGTCGAGCATACTTCTTCAACGTTAAAATCTTTACCGATTTCTTTCTCACGATAAGTCTTAGATTGGCTGCAGGTTTCACAAGAGTCTGAGCGTTTTATCTCCACTGTTTCAAAGAGCATATTCCTGAGGTCGAAGAAGAGAAGCTTGTTTTTTAAAGCAGGCTCTTTACCAGTTATTATTTTTATCGCTTCCGAAACTTCTATACTAGCTATTATCGAGACCAAAGAAGGGTGGATACCAACGGTTGCACAAGTTGCCGAAGGCTCTTGACGAGGCAGGAAACAGTCTAAGCAGGGCGTCTCTCCAGGTATTATCGTTGAAACATTTCCGAACATTTCTACGGCTGACCCGAAAACGTAAGGCTTATTGAGTTCGATACATGCTCTGTTGACGATCCTTCTTATGCGAAAACTGTCCAATCCATCTAAGACTAGGTCAACATCTTCAATTATACTCTTAATATTGTAATCGTTTACTGAAAGAGGAAGAGCCTCAACTTTAACATCAGGATTAATCTTCTTAATCCTATTCTCGGCAGCCTCAACCTTAGACATACCCAATGATTCGATATCGAAAATGCTCTGCCTATGAAGATTAGCTCTCTCGACCACATCACGGTCAACTATCCTTAGGAAGCCAATCCCCATACCTGTAAGCTGAGTAACAATCGTAGAGCCAAGTCCACCGATGCCAATCACGCAAGCCCTTGCACTCCTAATTTTTATCTGACCCTCGCAGCCTATGTCTTTGAGAACTATCTGTCTGGAATATGTGTCAAGTTCCTCGTCTGACAGCCCGCAACGCATCATGACATATATTTAGGGCTTGGTTAAAAATCTAGCTTGTACTGAGCCTAAGACCACCCAGTTGATTGCTTATCCACCGTGAGTCATTTATAAGTAATCAGCATTCTTTTCCCTATGTTGTGTTATTGGTTGATGCTTCCAAAACGTCTCCAGGAGACAAATCGCTGAGGACTCTAAGTGCAAACCTAGGCGGATTATTTCGTGGTAAAGAGAGGTATCATTGGAATAATGGAGTGAAACTATTTGAAATCAATATTGAGATGGATTGTTGAATTTATGAAGAGGAATTTTTCGAGAATGGAAATAGACTGGCTATGCTTAGCCCCATCGCCCCCTATCAAGTATAGCATAGCTTTTATGAGCCTCTGTTGGTTCATTTCCCAAGCCGAAAATCCCTGAGGCCTTAAAAACTTAAATTTCTCACTGTCATTCTAAACAAACGGGTTGGGGCATTCCTGGGTAGAAGTTGAGCTGTCCAATCTGGAAAGAACTAAGTCGAAGAAGGTTAGGGCTTTAGTTGATACTGGAGCAAGCCTATCCGTCCTGCCTAAGAGCTTGGCTGACGAGCTTGAAATAGAGGCTGTTAGCGAAGACAGAGTAATGACGGGGGCCGGCCAAATAAAGATAAAAAGGGGGAGAGCTTGGATAAGGCTAGAGGGTAAAGAAAGCCCGTTCGACATATGGATCTCAGATATCATAGACAGGGTTCTAATAGGCGTCGTGGTCCTGGAGACCTTCGGATTTGAGGTAGATCCTACGACTGGAACGATAAGGGAAAAGCCACTACTCCTCTACTAGTTTTCGCAGATTATTGGAGTTTTACCCTGCTCTTCCAGCTTTCTAAGCTCCCCCTCTAAATGTTGCACCTCAATCCTCTCTTTGAGCATGAACTTTCTATTACCAAGTATTATATCGTTTCCATCGTACTTAGCCCTCGCACCATAACCAATTGTCACTTCAAAAGTTTCAGCATCCGGTATTTCAATCCCTTTTCTCTCTGCCCCCATCACTACGGCTTTCCCTATAGGATGCTCCGAATATTTCTCAGCAATAGCAGCCAAATTTAATATCTCCTTACCGTCATGCTCAGAAAACGTCAGTATGTCGGTAAGCTCAGGTTCTCCTTTGGTTAAGGTGGCAGTCTTATCGAAAATAACAGTTGTAACTTTTCCGCCGATCTCCAAGGCCTCGGCTCTTTTTATTAAAATTCCATGCTCGGCTCCCATTCCCATACCAACCATAATTGCCGTGGGTACAGCTATTCCCAGAGCGCAAGGACAGGCAACAACAAGCATAGTGACGAAAACAGTTAGAGCGAACAATAGTGTCGAATTAAGCCAAAAATACCAAACAATAAATGCTATAAATGCTGACAACAAAACCAGGGGGACGAAATAAGAAACCACCCTGTCGGCAATTCTCTGAACAGGTGCTTTAGAAGCCTGTGCTTCCTCAACTATCCTTATTATCTGGGCTAGTGTAGTGTCCTTACCGACCCCCGTCGCCTTAATCTTCAAAACCCCGGATTTGTTTATCGTTGCCCCTATTACCATGTCTCCTTCTTTTTTATCTACGGGCACGCTTTCTCCTGTAACCATACTTTCATCTACGGCAGAGTATCCGTCTAAAACTATGCCGTCTACCGGTATTCTTTCTCCTGGCCTTACGATCACTATATCTCCAATCTTTACGTGACCTATAGGGATCTCGGTTTCTTCATCTTTCCTTATCACCCTAGCGGTTTTTGGTTGTAATCCCATTAGCCTCTGGATGGCTGCACCAGTTTTACCGTAAGATATTCGTTCTAAGAGCATGCCTAGAGTTATGGTTGTTATCACAGAGGCGGAAGCCTCATAGAATGTTGGGCCACGGATAAAGAAAGTTGCGGCAACACTATAAAAGTAAGCAGCCGAAGTACTTAAAACAACTAGAGTATCAACGGTCGCATTCCCGTTTTTAAGGGCGAGGTAAGCTCTTTTGTAAAAGGGATAGCCAGCAATAAATTGAACAGGTGTAGTTAAAATGAAGAGTAAAAGGTTCTCTCCAACGAACTCTAGAAAAAGCTCTATAATGAGTATTGGGATGGTTAGAAAAAAGCTGAAAACAAACAAACGCAGCTCTCCCTTAGTTTTTTTCTCTTCAGTTGTAGCTTCCTGTTTGAATTCTTCCGCCCTATAACCAGTATCTTCAATTACTTTTAGAATCTCATCTATATTCACCTCCTTAGGATTATATTCTAAAATCACATTACCAGTTACAAAGTTCACGCTTACGTTTGAAACACCCCTAGTTCTAATCAAAGCTTTTTCGATTGTAACGGCACAGTCAGCGCATTCCATCCCATCGACTTTCAGACTGATCTTTTTCATTTTTCCATCTTTTCTACATCAAAAATTATAACCGGGTTATATAAACTTTCTTCGTCAACAAAAACAGAATTATTAATCACCTTATGATATTCACTTGTGTTTTTACTTCCTACTCTAAACCAAACAGAAACGGAGTATTAAATGATACTGGTGAATGCGTCTTCTAAAATTTAGAGGGAAATGAGCATTCATTATATTACTTAAGATAATTTTTGGATACTTCTTACTAAACACACGGAAAGATTTTTATAACTATGTTATTTTTCAGCGACGCTTGGTTTAAAGAAATGGACAAATCGCTGAGGCCATGGGTAGGAGGAAGAGATTGGCGTCATCAAGCTCATGGAAGCCATCTCCCTCGATGGGAGGACGTTCTAGCCGGGATCAATATTCCTAATGAAGGGATGGTGTCGAACTTGCCGGATTGGGGGATTATCGAAGTCTCAGTATATGCTGACTCAGTCAAGATTCATCCGTTCCATGTGGGCCCATTGCCGAAGGGCGTAGTAACTATTCTTTCAATAGGTTTGACACTAGGGGCACTATTCCGATCGCAAGTATATAAGAAAACCTAGGCTTTGTCTTTTAAGTTCCATATGGAATTCAACTCTTTTTCCAATGCCTCACACCATTCTTTCATAGTGTGTCTTATTCTCCTTTGAGAGAAGGAGTTAGCAGAGCATACTTTGCTTTGTATGTAAACAGTTCATCCTGGCTAAATCCATTTAGTCTTTATTTCTTTCATCTGAGTAAGATGTTGATCATCCGTTACACAAGCCATTTTGAGGCTTTTGGCTGTTGCTGCTATAATGCTGTCTGCCATCGGTATTTTGTACTTATATCTGAGTTTGGCAGAAATTTTAGCTATTTGAGCATCTACACTTATTACTTTAAAGTCCTTCTCGAGAAGCCTTGTTCTTAATTCGGCTTGTTCTCTTCCTTCTTTCTCCATCGTTAACTCGTAAACCTCATGAATAACGATTGCGGAAATAACCTTGTTACTGTCGGTTCTAAGAGCATTGGTCGTCCTTTTCAACATTTCATTATCCTTTGAATAATAGTGTTCGATGAAGAATCTTGTATCATAAACGCTCATACGTCCTCTTCTCTGATCTTATCGAGGAGTTTTTTCATTTCTTCCGGGGTTGCGTATTTAGAGCCTGAGCCTGCTAAATCTGAAGTTCTTAACGAAGGTCTTATGAGAATTCCCTGATCAGTATCTATCACCGTTAATCTCGACCCTTCACTAATGTTGTACTTTCTTCTAAGCTCGGCGGGAATCGTCGTTTGCCCCTTCCTCGTAACCATAACCTCGTACTCCATTTCGTACTACTTTATTTGAAGTACTACTTTATATATATTACTACTAGGTAAAGGGCTGGAAAGGCAAAAAAGAGACTAAACGGTATTTACGTAGCTTGAAATTAGCTGTTTTTCAAAGTCATTTACATACATGAACCAGTTTTCCACGTTACGCTGTCCAATTGAACCACATTAACCTTATACACTCTCTCTTCTAATATTGGTGGAATATCCTTGACCGTTTTGATCCTCTTTATAGAATGGTTATCTTAGCATGACATGTTCTCCAGTAACGATGTAAATTATAGATTCACCTATGTAGGCTGCATGGTCAGCTATTCTCTCAAGATAAAAATCAGAACATCAGGTGAAAATATAACTTCTCTACAGAGGAATCTAATTAAGGACCTAGTAAGAAGAAAACTTGTCGGTGTTGAAACGATATCTGATTCTGAAAATGAAATCGTATTGCAAACATTGGTCAGCTATCCTGAGCTTCGATTGAAAACGCTATGAGACGGATGTGCTTAATAACTGCCTCTATGCACAAAGATGCATTACAAGCATTAAAAGAATCCGGTAAAACGCTTGCTAGAGATACTATTGCCCTAGATGATGAAGTCGATCGTTTCAGTCTCTACGTAATAAGACAATTGAAGATGGCTGTGCAAAATGAAAGAATGCTCAGGGAAATTAGACTATCTAACCCTAAAGATTGCTTAGGATATAGGATAATAGTGGAATTTGTAGAAAGAACATCTGATCATGCGGTTAAGATAACTGAAAACGCTATGATAGTAGGTGGAAGCATTGATAAGTTGATTTTAAAAGAATATCTGAAATGAATCTTTTATCCATGTCTATTTTTAACGATGCAGTAAAATCGCTATATGAAAGAAACTATCTATTGGCTGATAGCGTGGTCTCTAAAGCAAAGATGGCATCTTCTCTGAGAAACGAAATAACTAAACTCATTTCTAAAAAGGCAGATGCTACTCAAATATCCAGTTTAAGAATGATTATAGAAAGCATATGTAGGACAATAGAATACTCGAGCGATATTGCTGAGGTTTTTTAAACTTGAACGTAAATCAAGTAATTGAAAACCAGCTTTAAAAGAGGAATCGCTCTAAAAATTACTCTAAGTAATAAATATTATTAGTTCGAATACTTTTCATGAAACGTTTTAATAACCCTGTTATTTTTCAGCGGCTTAAGGTGGTTGAAAAAGTATGAGCGAAGCCTTGAGGACAATAGAACAGGTAAACGAGAAAATAGCTAAGGGAGATGTTGTAGTCTTAACTGCAGAGGAGTTCGTTAAAATAGCAGAGAGTTCTGGACTTGAGAAAGCAGCAAGAGAAGTGGATGTTGTTACCACCGGGACATTTGGGGCAATGTGTAGCTCCGGGGCTTTTCTAAACTTTGGACATGCTGACCCACCTATAAAGATGACTAGAGCATGGCTAAACGACGTTCCCGTTTACAAAGGCCTTGCTGCAGTAGATGGTTACATCGGTGCAGCAGCCTATAGTGAGACAAGGGGTATAGAATACGGCGGTGGGCATGTGATAGAAGATCTGGTAAGTGGCAAGGAATTAATATTAAGGGGGGAAAGCTACGGTACAGACTGTTACCCTAGGAAATACGTGGAAACTATAATAAGGATAGATGATTTGAATCAGGCCGTTCTCGTAAATCCTAGGAATGCCTACCAGAGGTATTTTGGGGCAACGAACTCTAGCGATAGAACACTCTACACCTACCTTGGAACACTATTACCCAATTACGGTAATGTCGGTTACTCTGGCTCCGGTGAGTTAAGCCCATTGTATAAAGATAAGGATCTTGAGACAATAGGTATTGGGACAAGGATATTCCTTGGGGGCGGAATAGGCTACGTTATAGGTGAGGGCACTCAACATTATCCTTCTAAGAACCTTTCCACGATTATGGTTGCAGGAGATTTAAAGCAGATGAACCCGAGATTCCTTAAGGGAGCGACTTTCTACAAATACGGTGCAACTCTTTACGTCGGATTAGGAATACCCATACCATTAATAAATATGAATGTTGCTAGAAATGCAGCTACTCCAGATAGGGAAATCTTTACTGAAATAATGGATTACAGCGTTCCCTCTGTAAAGAGACCTGTTGTAAAGAAAGTAAGTTATGAGGAATTGAAATCTGGAAGGGTTGAGATTAACGGCAAAACCGTTAAGGCGGCGAGCATGTCTAGTCTAAGGATGGCTAGGGAAGTTGCTCAAACCCTTAAGAAATGGATTGAGGAAGGACTATTCCTGCTTACAAAACCCGTAGCGCCTTTGAGAAAGGATAGTGTACAGAAGACAATGCCTCTTAGGAAGCATGAGCCTAAAGTTGTAGAGTTGATGAGGACACAGATAGTGACTGCTAAGATTACAGATTCCATTAAGGATGTTTCGACTAAAATGGTTAGGGGTAATGCAGACCATGTTCCAGTTGTTGACGAAAACAATAAGCTTGTTGGAATAGTCACGACATGGGACATAGCTAAGGC
>Ga0209394_1000670_pt1 | contig 25232 bp, 26 predicted proteins | sample JNZ201metaG_FD_184122 | JGI IMG/M metagenome (GOLD analysis project Ga0209394, IMG submission 184122) | Hot spring microbial communities from Jinze hot spring, China to study Microbial Dark Matter (Phase II) - JNZ 20120812A (SPAdes) (version 3) ... | reverse complement strand
GGAGCAGATGGAGGCATTCCTAAGGGAAGAAGAGAATATGCTGCGTGGTATGGTTGAAAAGATTAAGAGGGCTGGTGCTAATGTCGTTATATGCCAGAAGGGCATAGATGACATGGCCCAACACTTCCTGGCGAGAGAAAGAATTCTAGCGGTCAGGCGGGCTAAGAAGTCTGATATGGAGAAGCTTGCTAAGGCTACTGGTGGTAGGATTGTTACTAATCTTGATGACCTTAAGCCTGAGGATCTCGGCTATGCTGAGCTGGTTGAGGAGCGGAAGATAGGCGATGACAAGATGGTCTTCATTGAGGGATGCAAGAATCCGCGTGCGGTTGCCATTCTAATAAGGGGTGGGACTGAGCGCGTTGTTGATGAGGCTGAGCGCTCACTTCACGACGCGCTATGTGTTGTCAGGGATGTGGTCCAAGAGCCGAAGATTCTGGCTGGCGGCGGTGCACCAGAGATTGAGGTTGCAAGGGCTTTAAGGGAGTATGCGAGTAGTCTCTCCGGAAGGGAGCAGCTGGCCGCTCAGAGTTTCGCGGAAGCCATAGAGATTGTTCCCACAGCTTTGGCTGAGAATGCTGGCTTGGACCCAATTGATATTCTTTCTGAGTTGAGGGCTAGGCATGAAAAGGGCGAGATATGGGCTGGAGTAGACGTATTCGGCGGAAAGGTTAGGGATATGCGTGAACTAGATGTTTATGAACCACTAGCCGTTAAGAGGCAGGTGATTAAGTCTGCCACTGAGGCTGCAACGATGATACTGAAGATAGACGATGTTATAGCTGCTGGAAAAATGAAGACGCCAAAGACACCTAAAGAATCCGAGAAGACTGAAAGCGGAGAATTTGATTAGAAGCAATGTGATTTCGGAGGAAATCTAAACCCCGCAAAATTTTTGTTTTTTTGCATTATGGCTGGAAAATTTGAGATATGGGTTTTACCGCATAATTTAAGAATAGCTTATGAGAGAGCTGCTGAACTTCTAAGAAGAGTGGAATTTGATGATTTGTATTTGAATATTAGGCGTGATTTTGAGGGATTAATTGAGGATTTAGCGCTCGGGGTTCCATACGAGAACTTTATTGAGGAAATAAGGAGATTAGGGATTTTACGTGAAACCATGAAACCTTGGGAGAAGACCGTTAAACCACTACTCCAAGTTTTAAGGGGAATTAAGCTGAAGAATCCGGGTTTGAGGATTATATGCTATAAGAGCCCGGATTTCGATGATTTATCAATTAGGAAGGCTGAAGAAATAGCCATATTAACTTTTAGGGTGAATTCTACCGGCAAAGTTGATGTTGAGGAATGGAGAAGATTAATATATAGAATCATAGATGAGGCATCCGCATCGATTGAGGATGAGGCAGAATATATCCTTAGGAATTATAATGAGGATGCCGCTAGGGAGCGAAGAGCCATATGCATAACCGACTTTTCGGGGAAGCATCTATTAAGAAGGATTAGAGAGTTACGTGGAGAGACTACCCTATACTACATTTTTCTTCCATATTATTTTACGCCGCTGGAGACTTTAATGCGTGAAGCAGCGGCAATGCTTAGGAGAGGTACGGTTATTAGCGATGAGAGACTCATTAAGCTTGTAAGGCTTCATGCCGAATATATAAGAGAGTATATTCTTACAAGCGCAGATTATGATGAAGCCTATATGAAGTGGCTTAGGGATAGGCGCTTCAAAGAAATCTCATAAAAATAAAGAGGAAGAGTGCTACTAATAATATAACATCCGCATCTCATACTTCTTTAGATGCTCTACTGCCTGATTTACATCCATGAATAAGGATTGCACTCTCTCCACGTCACTAAGCGTGACAGTATCACGCTTCATGTATTTTGCGTTTTGGGCCGCGAGACTTAAAAGCTGGACGGCATACCTTAGCGATGAGGAGGAGCCTATCTCAGTTAACCTTTCGAGAGCATCCTTTTCCAGCTTAATCTTCTCCTCATTGGCCCTTATCTTCAAGATTTCCCTTATGCTCTCAGCATCATACTCATGCGTTGCTATTATAACTGCCCTATCTAAGAGGTCCAGTGGGAAGCCCATTGGGCTTTTAACATCCGTTCCACGTATTGTCGTTATTCCGCGGTTTGTTGCAAGTATAATTATTGGAACAAGCTCGCTTTCTAGGGCTCTGCCAAGAAAACTAAAGGCCTCCAAATCCAATAGATGGCTGTCGTCTATGAAGAGCACGCCTGGATGTATGAAGGCTTTTCCCTCATCAACCATCTTCTTAACCATCTCGTCAACAGCTGCCCTAACTTCACTATCTATCTCCTTTGTTTCACCAAAACCGAAGAGAAGCGAGAAGAAGCCCCCACCTCTGCTTCTGGCATGCATCTTATCTAAATCGTCCAAAGTGAGCGTATAAACGAACTCTTTCTCCTTCAAGACATCCCCCGAGGGTCTGGGAACCTTTTCACGGGTGTCAACCTCATAAATCTTGCCCTTATCGCTTTCCATGCTTAAGCCCAAGTTTACAACCCTTCCAGTCTCAGCATCTATCTGTATCACGCAGCCCTCAGTTATCCCCTGTGCAATTATCTGCTGAGCTATCGAGGCACCAGCCTCAATAGTCTTCTCCTGCTTTGTTGTCTTCAGAGTTAACCTTACGCTTTCTGGAACCCTCTGATATGGATTATATGGATGTGGAGCGGTTCTTATCTCTAGGCTTGTAACCTCGCCTTCATAGACCTTACGCATCTCATGAATCTCAACACCTATACACTTACGCATAGCCTCAATAAGTATCTCAGTCTTCTTCCTCTCACCACTATATATCTCGCTCCCGCTCATCTGTATAAATGGAACATTGGGCCCAAGCTCCTTAGATATCGCTATGGCTATAGCGGTCTTTCCAGTTCCCGGTGGACCGGCTAAGATAACCGTTTTTCCGCTTAGCTTACCCTCCTTAATCATTTGGACAACTAGACCCGCTGCCTCACGAGCCTTCTCCTGCCCGACCATACCATCCTTAACTTTAACAGCCCTAAGATTCTCATCTAAGCCCAAACCCTTAATGTGTGTATGAGCCCCTATCCTCTCAAAACGCTGAAGACCCGTAGGTATTTCATGTATCTCAGCCATATGGACACCCAGAATAATTTTTCTGAAAAATAAGGGGAAACTAAAATAAAATTCTGCCCTTAAAAATGTTTAGTCAAACTCTGTTTTAGTCTCTTCTTCCTCTTCCTTCTCAGCGCCCTTACCTTTACCCTTCTCTTCCTCTTTAGGCTTTGCTGCCGCGATGACATCGTCTATTCTAAGTATCATTGAGGCAGCCTCGGTCGCCGACTTTATTGCCTGCTCCTTAACTATCAGCGGCTCTATGACACCCTTCTCATACATGTTGGCTATTTTACCGCTGAAGACATCTACACCATACACGTATCCATCAGGCTTCTCATGAGCAGCCCTCAACTCAACCATTATGTCAATCGGTTCTAGACCAGCGTTCTCAGCAAGGGTCTTCGGAATTATTTCCAGGGCTTCTGCGAATGCCTCTATAGCCAGCTGCTCCCTACCACCAATCTGAGCAGCATACCTACGCAGCTCCTTAGCTAATTCAGCCTCAACGGCACCGCCACCTGGAACAACCTTATTCTTCTCTATAACATCTGAAACAACAGAAAGCGCATCGTGCATTGCCCTCTCAGCCTCATCGACCATGCGCTCTAAGCCAGCTCGTATGAGGATTGATACTGAGCGTGGGTCCTTGCATCCCTCAATGAAGACCATCTTGTCATCGCCTATCTTCCGCTCCTCAACCAGCTCAGCATAGCCGAGATCCTCAGGCTTAAGGTCATCAAGATTAGTAACAATCCTACCACCAGTAGCCTTAGCAAGCTTCTCCATATCAGACTCCTTCGCCCTTCTTACGGCTAATATGCCCTCCTTAGCCAGGAAGTGTTGGGCCATGTCATCTATGCCCTTCTGGCATATAACGACATTAGCACCAGCCCTCTTAATCTTCTCAACCATACCACGCAGCATCTCTGTCTCCTTGTCTAGGAAGGCTTTCATCTGCAATGGGTCTCTTATCCTTATTTCTGCGCTAAACTCTGTCTTCTCGACTTCTAATGGACAATTTAATAGCGCTATCCTAGCATTCTCAACACGCTTAGGCATACCAGCATGAACAACCTCTTTGTCAAGAATCACTCCTCGAACGAGCTCCGTGTCATGCAGGCTCTTTCCCTCCTTCTTTATTATCTGAATGTTGTCGATGTCAGCGACCCAGCTCTCACCACGCTTCTCAGCTATCTGCTTAACGGCTTCGATGGCTATTTCAGCTAAGTGGTCTCTTGCTGTCCCAACGGCCTTGCTACCCATTGATGTTAATGCAACCTTCTTTAGGGTCTCCTTATCATTCATGTCGACTGTCCTGCCTATTTTATCTAGAATCTCAACAGCCTTCTGGGCGGCTTTACGGTAACCACTAACAATAACTGTCGGATGAATATTCTGGTCAAGAAGCTCTTCAGCCTTCTTTAGAAGCTCACCAGCTAAGACAACAGCCGTTGTCGTTCCATCACCAACCATGTCGTCCTGTGTCTTCGCAACCTCAACCATCATCTTTGCGGCTGGATGCTCAACCTCAATCTCCTTCAGAATCGCTGCGCCATCGTTTGTTATCGTTATGTCTCCTAAGCTGTCGACGAGCATCTTATCCATACCACGCGGACCAAGGGTTGTTCTAACAGCCTCAGCGATTATCCTAGCAGCCATAATGTTATTGCGTTGAGCTTCTCTACCACGGCTTCTAGCGGTACCCTCCTTCAGTATTAAGACCGGTTGGCCGGATGCTGTTTGGGCGAGATACGCCATATTTATTCCCCCACATTATTCTCTGATAAGTCTTTATCTTATTGATGAAAACGAAAAATATAAGTTTTACTAAAACTAAAAATTGTAAACAAGAAGACTTAAGATTACTTAGGGAGAAAAAAACTTAACATGTCAGTGAATGAAGATGCTCTAGCTGAATATAGAATATTAGCCATGCGCCTACTCTCGAAGGTCGACCCAGAGAAAGATTTAGAATGGATTTGTAGGAGCCTGGGTTTTCTAGAGCCAAGAGATAAGAGGAAGACTGCCTTTAGAATATTTAAGGCTCTGCTTGAGGCTTTAAAAGATGATAGGGGACTTACAAGTGACGAACTGGCGGCGAAGCTATCTTTAACCAGGGGAACAATGGTGCACCACCTTAATAAGATGATTAGAAGCGGACTGGTGATATATCATGAGGGAACCTATAAGTTGAGAGGTAGAAGCCTAAAATCGACAATTGAGGAGGCGCATCGAGACATAAACCGCATATTTGAAAACCTCTACAAGGTCGCTGAATCAATAGATAAATCACTTAACTTATCCTCTAGAATCTAGCGTCCGGAATTATCGAGTCTAAATAAACATTAAGGAGCGAGTGAGTGAAACTATAACCATAGGTTAGGCTAGATTCTTAAGAGGCTTTTCTTCGAAGTGCGATAGAAAACACTGATATCTTTATTTGCTTTGTTAGTTTGTTTTATTCTCTTCTGAGGGTTCGCCCTCCTCTTTTAGTAATGCTGATTTCTCTATGGCTGCTTCCCTCATAACTTCCTCAGCGACATATATGTCTGCACCAGCCCTCACGGTGAGCGCTATAATATCGCTCGGTCTGCCATCAACCTCGACTTCGCTTCCACCAGACTCAACTATAACTCGCGCTAAAAACCTATTCGATTGTAGACCATAGATTTCTCCCCTCTTAACTTTAACGTTCACTTCATTAAGTAACCTCATTATAAAATCGTGGGTATTAGGAACTGGCGGCTGGAAACCTCTGAGAGCCGCGGATATCGATGAAGCCTCTGCTCCACCAATAACTATTGCCAGAATTCTCTCCATACTATCTTCAAGTAGAAGAACTGGTGTTGGCCCGAAAGGAGTGCTAGCCTGAGCAAAACCCGAAATTTGGACTTTAACTGATTCTCCCATACACTTACTCTCAATTCTTTAGTCGGCATAATCTTTATTCGCCCGAACTAATATGCTTTTGGGTGAAAACGCATTTATTCTGCTCATAACGTGATGTTCACGCTTACGTTTAAAATGATAAAAATGCTTGAAAAATAATAAACATGCCTCTTAGAGATGTGGGAGTGGATGAGGGACTAGCTATTAAGAATTGGGCGAGAGAATTAAACTGTTTTTTCGTAAATCTTTAATATACTTTTTATGTATATATTTTGTTTATGGGGCGCTCTTATAGAAGCAAATATGATATTATCGCCGATATTCTTGAAGCTGCCATTAATGGTGCAAAAAAGACCCGCATAATGCATATGGCCAACGTGAACTACTACAGCTTCTGTAAGTATTTTAATATGCTTCTTGAGGATGGTTTAATTGCTGAGATTAAAGACCCGAATGGAGGGTCATTATATAAAACTACTGAGAGCGGTATTGAACATCTAAAGATATTTGCGCGCTTCTCAAATCAGATGAGAAAAAAGGAAGGATAAAGTTCTAGATGCTTATTTTTCCTTTATTGAGGTGCTATATGTGGAGATTATTATTAGGCCGACTAGAAAGGTTGTCATTTTAGGTTTGGATGAGAGGGAGCCGGAGAACATCGGTTTTTGCGCAATAACTTTTGGTGCAAGTAGGCTTTTTTGGGTTGACGGCTTCCTCCTATGTCTTGAGGTTTACGAGAAGGCTTTAGAATATGAGGTTGAGAGAGGCGAGTTCTACATAAGCCACCTATGTTATTCAAGGTTTCCAAAGTATAATAAGATTTTAGAGATTGAGAAGGGGACGCAGATACCTATAGTGAATGCTTCTGACATGCAAATATGCAGAGAAATTGTTAGAGCCATAGTGAACTTTAAATGTAAGGGGCAGCAATAGAGTGGAACGTTAAATGGCGAGTTAAAAAGGGGTTTTTATCGTATGAGCGCCATTAGCGGATTAAAATTCGGTGTAGACTATTATCCGGAACATTGGCCGAAAGAGAGGTGGGTTAAGGATGCGGATTTAATGGCTGAGGTGGGCTTTAATATTGTGCGCCTTGCCGAGTTCTCTTGGAGTAAGCTTGAACCTAGGGAGGGTGAATATCATTTTGAGTGGCTTGATGAGGCTATAGAAATCCTCTCTAGGAGGGGCATAAAGGTAATAATCGGAACCCCAACGGCTGCTCCACCACCATGGATTATCAAGAAGCATTCGGACATCTTACGCTTAGACCGTAACGGTGTTAGAAGCCCTGCTGGAACTAGGCGTAATTACTGCCCAAATAACCCCAACTATATTACGCATACGAAAAGAATAGTTGAGAAGATGGTGCTTCACTTTAAAGATAATCCCAATATCATCGGTTGGCAGATTGATAATGAGTTTGGAATCGACATATGCTATTGTGATAACTGCGTTAAGGCCTTCAGGGAATGGCTTAGGACAAAATACGGGTCTCTAGAGAACCTTAATAGGTCGTGTGGTTTAATTTTCTGGAGCCAGGAGTATAGTGATTGGGATGAAATTCAGCCCCCCAAACCGCCCTTTGATATGCAGAATCCAAGTCTCTGTTTAGACTGGCACAGATTTATGAGCGACTCGTGGATAAAATACCAGCAGATTCAGATCGATATAATCCGAAGGATTGCACCACATCACTTAATAACACATAATTTCATGGGCTTATATAAGGAGTTGGATTACTTCAAACTTGCTGAGCCGCTGGATATTGTTTCCTTCGACTATTATCCAAAATGGGGTCTAAGCATTGATTATGCAAGGTCTGCTATGGCCCATGATATCATGCGCAGCTTAAAGAAGAAGCCATATTGGGTTATGGAATTGCAAAGTGGAGCAATTAAAACTCACATGGCACCCACGCCGAAAACCGGTGAGATTAGACTTTGGACCTTTCAGTCCATCGCCAGAGGCGCTGATGGCATATTATACTTTAGGTGGAGATCATGCAGATTCGGTGCTGAAGAATACTGGCATGGCATACTCGACCATGATGGAATTCCTAGGCGAAGGTTCTCTGAGATTAAAAAGACCTCCGAAGATCTTAAGAAGATTGCGCCACACATCGAGAGGACGATTGTTAAGCCTGAAATAGCATTCACATTAATTTATGATAATCTCTGGGCTTGGGATCTTGAGGTTGCGTATGGTGGGAGGAACTATTATGGAATGGGTTCTTGGGAGCCTGCTTTAGACCTCTATAAGGCTTTGTATTCTAGGAATTTGGCGGTGGATTTTGTTGAGCCATCTAAGGAGGATTTATCTGGATATAGGATTGTCTTTGTCCCCTCATTGATGTTGATGAGCAGGCCTATAGAGGATAAATTGAAGGCGTATGTTAAGGGCGGTGGAATACTGGTTGCGACGCCTAGAACTGGCGCTAAAGACTGGAATAATGTTATAACAGAATTGACGTTGCCCGGTGTTCTATCCGATTTATTTGGCATGAATGTTGAGGAGTATAGTGGTCTGCCTGATAATGGAAGGGTTTGTGTTGAGGCTAATGAGTCGATATTGGGCCATAGAGCAATTGGTGAGGGCAGGTGCTGGGCTGAGATGCTACTTCCAAGAGGGGCTGGCATTCTCGCAATCTATAGGGATGGAATTTATGGTGGTAAGCCGGCTGCAACAATAAATAGGTATGGGGATGGAATCGCCATTTATCTCGGAACATTCTTAAACGAAGCTTTCTATATGGCTCTTATTGACTGGTTAATAAAGACTGCTGGGATTAGACCAGCGCTTCCTCCGACAAGCGGTCTTGAGGTTGTAGAGAGAATTGGTCCGAATGGAAAGATCATCTTTGCATTAAATTATAATGAGGAGGCTGCGCGGGTCTTCTTAGATGAGGAGTATCAGGAGCTTATATGCGGTGAGAAAGTGAAGGGCTGGGTTAAAATTGGCGGTTTAGATGTTGGGGTCTTTAAACCATTGAAGAAGTAGACTTTAAAATATTTCCCCGTTATCCTTTTTTTATTTTGGGAATTGCATCTCGCCCTTTATAATTCTGTTCTCTGGGACGCTCAGTTCCCTTGAGAGGGTCTTTTTTATCTCTGATGCATCTAGATTTGCTTGGAGCCTAACTGGTATTCCGCATTGTAAGCTTCCTATTTGAGTTGGCAGCGCCTCCCTATACTCGTACATTATGTTTCCTTGTAGCGCCTTCACGCTTAATATTCCATTCTGGTGGAATGTTATTATCTCGGCTCCATTGCACGCTTCCTTAAAGTCGCTCCAACTCTCACACACAATGTTTACTGGAGCCCCGGCTGCCTTCGGCGTCTTTCTCGCTTCCTCTGGTTTCTCCTCTGCTTCCGGCGTCTCGGCGATTGCTGTCGGTAGTCCAGCTAGCAACTCTTCTAGTTTACTTATGAGTGCGTCTAGGTTCTTCTCGTGCTCTCTCAGCACATTGATTACGAAGTCTAGGGCGTTCATCTTCTCTGAATCGGACATTTAAAGGACACCATTAAATTGAATGCTTCAATGTCTTATAAAATGTTTGTGAAACAAAAGAAAGAAACAATCTTTCATCTCTATTTTATAGATTCTCCGGATTTTGCGCTCCACTCATCTTCTTTATTATTTTTTGGCTTATCTCCTCAGCTTCCAAGCCTTCCACTAGCTCTATATTGTATGCTGACGCCAGCTCCTTCTCCTCTAAGCTTAACCAGTCATTTCCTGGAATGATGAAGAACCTTCGATTAGCCCTTACATCGATGGCCTTTACATGCAGAGATATCAGCGCTACTTTAGTCTCACTTGTTTCTGGGAAGAAATCTCCCACAGTAAGCTCCTCCATCGAGCCCCTTGCCCTTAATGCTATATCGAACTTCTGGTTTAGACCGGACCGGCCCTTAATTACTGCGGGCATCTCTATAAGCCAACCCCTCTCATCAGCTATCTGCTTTAACTTCTCTGGGAGCTCTCCTATAACCTTTCTGAAGCGCATTTCCGCCAGCTTTATTGATGAGCTAAGAGCTTTCGACCATAAATCCATAAAGATTCCACTTAAAACTGTTGAGACACCTGCAAAATTCGACCATAGGCATTGTATTTGTGGCATGCGCTCGCCTATGGGGCTGAACGGAAAGCACATTAAACTTTCACCCACATCATTAACCAAGAAGCACACGCCAATATGTCTAAAGTTTATATGCCTGACCTCGGCAGCATTAAGTATCTCAGCAATGTTATTGGCTGGTTCATCTAGGCTGGTTAATATTTTTATTTTTACTCCGCGCATACTTGCATTTTTTATGGCTTGAATGAAATCCCCAGTGATGTATGGCTCTTTCAGGAGCTTGAGACATACTAGAGCCTCATTCTCAGCCCTACTCAGTATTCCAATGAGATACTCATAATATTCCTCCGGGTCGTTAAATGCTATTGTCCTCTCTACTGGTCTTCCGGTCCTTAGGTATTGGAGGACTATTGATATGTCTTGGGCGCTTCGCCAAGCAATCTCGAAGAACGTTTTTATGGATTGTATGTAATGGGGTGAGTCAGTCCAGAAGCCTGAGTCGCTCTCTGATTCCAGGTTTATTGATGTATCCGCTGTGAGGGATGTGAATGCCGCCTTATCATCAACTATGATGAAGCGCGTTTTAACTTGTATGTCTGTGTGTTTTATCATGGCATACTTCATGTAGTCTCTTAGCATGAGCCCCATCTTTTTGTCAGTGATGTTTGTGAGTATCCTAATTCTAATTGTTTTAGCGCATAGTTTTTTCAGCATATCATCAAGCCCATAGAGTGATAGGCATAATAGGTCATTTGGTGTTGTCAGAATGCAGACTTCCCGCTTACTCTCCTCAAGCATTTGCATTATAACCGCATAAACACTCCTCCTACCACTGTGAATCCTAAATTTCGTTTCAATAGCGTATTCCTGCTGTTGTTGGCTTGAGAGTTTTGAGAGGGCTTCTAAAACTTGAGCGTATTTGCTCTCCATCTCCAAAATTTTGCTCCTAGCTGTTGATAATAGTATGTCTAGGGCCATATTGGCTGGTGTAGCCGAAAACTTCATCGGTCTACCTGGCATAACATTTATTAAACCTATATCCTGCATTCTCCTAAGATTACGATAAATGCTCATTCGATTTGTTTTTAGAGCTTTTGCGAGTGCTCCAACGCTGCTTGGTCCCGTTCTGATTAAATGGATAAATATCTGGGCTTGAATCTTTGTTAAACCATAAACCTGAAGCATATTTAAGATTTCTTCCGGCGACATGGTTTAACCTCTCTGTATCAATGCAACAAACAAATGTTACATATTAATCTTTTTATAAAAATCTTTCCATGAAAATAATTGGAGGAAAAATTTATAAATTATGGGGGAGAAGGGAGTGGAAACGAGTCTAAGTCTTTTAAGCTCAAGCCATCGAAGGAGCAAGCTGGAAATCTACGTGGATGTTTTAAGGATAATTGAGCGTGGTGTCAATAAGCCTACTAGAGTTATGTTCGCTGCAAACATCTCTTGGAAGCCTCTTAATGAGATACTAACAAATCTTGAGAAGCAGGGGCTTATAGAGCGCAAAACCGTGAAGAATCGCACATCAGTCTTCATAACGGAGAAGGGTAAGCGCATCCTAAGGACTCTCGAAACCATATCGTCGGAGCTCGCGGCTCCAAGGAAGCCTAGAACATAGACCTCAATCTAAAGTATTCTTCTAGAGGACATCGTCTCTCAATTTAGGTGGGAGAGAAGTAAGCGAATAATGTGGTTAGTAGGTTTCGTGTAGAATGGTTTCATTCAAGCTCAATCATGATAAAGGGGCTTAAGCAATAAAGAGTTCACGTATAGAATTTATGTGAATAAAGGCTAAAAGACTATAAGCCTCTAAAATTACATGCTAATGTTAAAAGTTCCCCCGTGTTAATGAGGGAAGTGGATTGGAGTGAAAACAGTGAGTGTTAATAGAGTGCCAAGCGGTATAGATGGGCTGGACGAGATTATCGGAGGGGGCTTTCCGAGAGGTAGCCTAATAGTTTTGGCTGGGAATCCTGGAACAGGTAAAACAATTTTTTCAGCAAGCTTTCTATATCGGGGTATCGTTGATTATGGTGAGAAGGGTGTATATGTTAGTTTCGCCGAGAACAGTGAGACATTCTTCAGTAATATGCGTGCATTCGGCTTCAATTTTGAGAAGCTCGAGAGGGCGGGTAAATTCCGTTTCCTAGACTTGATAACTGCTAGGGAGGAGGCTGCGCCGGCGATTATAGAAACCGTACTTAGGGAGGTGAGTGAGGTTGGCGCTAGACGTCTAGTAATAGACTCCTTCTCGGCTCTAGCCCAAATGTTTAAGGAAAAGCATGAGGTCAGAATTATCTTACATACTATTCTAAGTAGGGTCACCAGGTTTCTTGATTGCACAACACTTCTAATAGTGGAAAATCCCTATGGAGAGGATAGGATAGGCTTCGGTATAGAGGAGTTCGTTGCGGATGGAATAATCCTATTAAAAAGGAGTAGGCTTGCTGATAGGCTCCTGAGAGAACTAGAAATATTTAAGATGAGGGGGACACCGGTCCAGGAGACGTTGACGGTCTTCACACTCAAAGATGGATTCAAAGTTTTCCCGCCTTTCAAGCCTAAGCCGATTAAGAAGCCAAGCAGGTTCCAGCCCCGACCGGACACGGAAGAACGCTTCTCAACAGGCTCACTAGATTTGGACGAAATGCTCGGTGGAGGCTACCCAAGAGGCTCATCAGTTCTCATTGAGATTGACGAATATATCTCAGCGCTACAATGCCACCTAATTGTAGCTCCAACGGATAGTAACTTTCTCGCTCATGGTAGGGGTGTAATTGCCATACCCTCGAGAGGCGTAGACCATAATCTTGTGAAGAGATGGTTTGAAGATGTGGGTCTAACAAGAGAAGAGATAAATAGGCTTCTAAGGATATGCGTTAAGGAATATGCTGGCTTCAAGCCTGAACCCTATACTTTAATGCTTAAGGGTGAGAATATTTTAGATGATTATGCAAGGTATATGGAGACTGAGCAAGAGTTAATGAAGTTGACCGGTCAGCCAGTATTAAATATAATTGGCGCGGATACGCTCATAGACATATATGGAGTTAAAGAGACGATTTCATTTCTTAGAGACCGAGCCACAAGAATAAGGGAGACGAAGGGTTTAGGCATATTTATATTCAAGCCAGGCTACCCAAGATTGGCTAAGATTCTTGGGGCACTCGCAGACGTGCATTTGAAGGTTACGCGGGAGCATGGAGCCGCATTAGTCTATGGTGTGAAGCCTGGAACGAATCTTTATGTGCTTGAGATGGACGTATCGAGGGGTTACGCTATGCCGAAGCTGACGCCAATAATATAGGGTAGAAAGCTGGCGAGGTTTTCGGATGGTTGAGTAATTTTGGCTGGAGAAGCACCTCATAAAGATTAAATAATTCTCTTGGCTTAAGTGTTTGTTGGTGGCGGGCTCATTAATATTGAATTTTGATTTGGGGCGATATTATGAACCGTGTATCCACTGGAAACATGGTGCTTGATTCTGTTCTTGATGGTGGTTTTCCAGCTGGTAGCCTGGTGGCGGTTACTGGTCCTCCGGGTTCTGGTAAGACTATTTTTGCTGCCAGCTGGATTTATAATGGTGTTGAGAAGCTTGGCTGTAACGGCTTATATGTGAGTTTCGTTGAAGGGCGAAGGAGCTTTATTGAGAATATGCGTGGTTTGGGCTTAGATTTTGAGAGGCTTGAGCGCTCTGGAAGGTTTAGGTTTCTTGAGATGGTCACTGTTAGGGAGATTGGGATCCCAGCTGTTTTCGAGCAGATAATACGTGAAATTTCCGATGTAAAGGCGAGCATGCTCGTTATAGACTCCTTTTCGGCGATATCGCAGGTTATAGAGAAGCCATATGACACGCGCATACTCGTCCATACGGTTCTGAGTAAGATTGTTAGGGAGATGGGCTGCACAACAATGATAATAATTGAGAAGATGACTGCTGAGGAAACCTATGAGCCAACGGAGTTCCTATCAGACTTCATAATTCATCTCTATAGGACTGAGGTTGATGGAGCGCTCCTAAGATGCCTAAGAATACTTAAGGCCCGCGGAACAGAAATACAGCAACCACGCTTAGCATTCACATTAGAGGGCGGCTTCAAAGTTTTCAGACCGCTAATTATGGGAGGGCTTCCAGAGCCAATAAAGAAGTTTGAGGTTATCCCGCATGGCAAGGACTATTATTCCTCGGGTATCCGGGACCTTGATAGAATAATGGGTGTGATGTTTAGGAGTGGATGCTATAATCTACTGGAGTTTGAGGGGGATGTTACATTGCCGCCTGAGCGATTATTCAGGGTGACGGCCTCGAATGCATTGAATCAGGGTGGCTGCGTTATTATTCTTCCACCTCAGGGTTTAAGCGCATTAACAGTCCGGAGGTCGCTTGAGCCATTTGTTTATGAGGATGCTTTAAAGCATAATCTTAAGATTGTTGATTTTAAGGCTACTGCCGTTGAGAGGATAGAGCCCTACGTAATCCTTTTTGAGGGGAGGTCTTTGAGGGAAGATATGCTATGCTTTTGGAACGCCATCTCAGATTTTAGGATAAAGAGAGATAGGCCGGTCTTCACCATCGTCGGCTTTGACACGCTGGAATATGTTTATGGGGAGGATGAGGTTCTGAAGATTTTAGGCGAGGACCTAGCGAAGACAAGAAATCTTGGGGATGTTAGATTAAATATTATTAGGCCTGAGTGCTCCGTAGCCAACCATCTAAGGTCTTTAGCCAGCGCCCACATAGTTGTTAGGGAGATATGTGGCGCAATCTTTCTTCAGGGAATAAAGCCTAGAACCCCGCTACTGAATGTTGAGATTTGCACCGATGGGGAGAGCACCAAAGTTAAGCTGACGCCAATATTATGATGTGTAGTGGGAGGAGATGATGCTGAAGAATTATGAGCCGAGAAATAGTGATGAGAAAATTGGGGAATTTGAAAGGATTATGATCGAGGCCGTAGATGATGGATTAAATATTTTGGGCGAAACAGTAAAGGCAACACTGCTACTGTTGATTAAGGAGCAATTCCATATAGATAAGCATGAAATACCGAAAAAGCCTAAGGAATTCTCATTAGCCCTCAAAAGTATACTCGGTAATGGTGGAGAGAAATTTGTTGAGAATCTAATTGTGAGAAACCTATACGCCAAGCTGGGACTGGGCACGCCAGAAGTTAATAGGGAATTCCACGAGTATATTTTCGAAGCCCGTAGAAAAATAACCCTAATTTAATTTTGGGAGGTTAATCCATGATGGGCTATCAGGAGGTTAATCTTCTAAGAGATAGAGCTTTAAGAATGCTCATTCAGGCTAAGAGGAGCCTATCAAGTGGAGATTATGATATAGCGGTTTTCCTAGCTGACCAATCAATCCAATTATACCTGAAATCAGTAATATTGGAGATATCCGGCGAAACACCACGCACTCATGTTTTAAGGCACCTATTTAATGCGCTTAAATTAACCCTCAACCAACAAAGTATAGACCAGTTTGTGAGGGATAACCGAAGCCTAATAATTAGACTTGAAGATGCATATATAAACTCAAGGTATATTCCAAGAGAGTATGAGAGAGAAGAAGCCGAAGAGCTCGTATCATTCGCCGAGGAGGCCATAAAATTTGTTGAAGCTCTTAGAGGCAAGACTTAAACTCAATGAGATGGTAAAGGATTGGAAATTCTGGTCTAAGAGAATTGGTGATGCTGCGAAGAGCATACTTGGTCAATGCGAAGTTTATGTTTTCGGAAGCGTGGTTAAGGGGTTAAATGTTGGCTCAAGCGATGTCGATATATTAATAGTCAGCGATAACATTCCAGAAAGATGCAAGGAGAGGGGTAACCTAAAAGCGCATATAGAAGAGGAGGCAGGGCTACCATTATATCATCCCTTCGAGATACATTTGGCAACGAGCCGCGAGGCTAAAGAGAACCCAATTTACCGCTCAGCCACCACTGAGGGAATCAAAGTATGCTAGCGCCAAAAAGTATTTATTGCCAATGAATCCAAATTCTTCTATCACGCTGAGCATGGAGGATGCCCATACCCATGCCAACTGAAATCTTCGATATTGAAAAGTTTATAGAGTTATCTGAGAAGGCAAGATACTGCATAATAAAGAGGCTGAAGGACACGGTTAAGCTGAAGCTGCGAACCCCAAAAATGCTCTATACATTGAAGGTCGACCCAGCTAAGGCCGAGGAGATAATCAAACAGATTAAATGCGAGATAAGGGAAATTTGAATTTAACTAGGTTTAAGAACTCTTTATCCTCGGTTACCAGCACATAATAACAATCTCCATTCTCCATTAAACTAGGCTATCAAGCCTAAAGCATCCAGAATTAGCTCGAAGTTCTTTCTGGAGCGCTCAATCTTGTAGGCTCTTAAGAGCCGTAGAAGCGCATCTTTATTAACGCGCCCAATCCTCTCCTCTATAATCTTCGCTAATCCACCCTTGATAAAGAGATACTGGCTTACTGATGTCACGTTCGCCGCCCTCCTCCTATCGCTTGCGGTCTCAAAGTCTAGTATATGCGCCCCATTATGACTATCAACAATTATGTGCTTATCAGCCCAGCTAAGCTCCCCATGGTCTAGGCCGATTGAGTCAAGCCTCCAGCATTGCTCAAGAATATCCCTTAGCACACCCCGAAGCTTTATGGACGCGCTTTCCTCACAACCCATCATCTTAACCCACTTTGGGAGAAGAAGCCCCTCAATATACTCCATCATTAGAAGGTTGTTTGTGTATCCCAGAAGCCTCGGACCAACACCGACATTATTAGCCATCTGGAGCATCCTCGCTTCATGCATTATCCTCTCAGGCTCAGAATCAACCCTACGGATTTTTAGGGCAACCCTACGCCCATCATTAAGAACCGCTTGAATCACTATGCCAACACAACCTTTACCCAGAACTGGAAGACCTGCAACAATCTTATCCCCGCCGAAGCACACTGCCACAACGCCAAGATTTCTCATCTCGGCAATCCGCCTCTCAACCTCATTAGGGTCATATCTTGGATAACATATAATCAACCCATACTCAGCAGATGCAATTTTCTCTAGGGAGACAATCATAGGAGAACACCAAAGATGATGAGAGAAATCCCCCTTCTTTTTCTTTAAGGGAACATAGGCTAAGAGGTGCTCACTTCATCCAATTTTCGGCTTAACTGCGTCCTCTCAGCCCTAGAAAGCCTTGCATTCAGCTGACTGAACATTTTATTAGAGTCCCTATCCAAAAACTCTAGAAACTCTGACATAGCTCATCATCTTTTCACTTACGATTTGAGGATATTTAAGGGTTGTTTTGCGGCTTAATTCCAGCCAAAACTCTGACAATATCGAATTGCTAAATGTTTTGGGTTGATGCTCTAAAGGAGCCAGCTCGGCTTACCCCTGAGATACCTTGTTAGGAATAGGGCGAAATCGGAGTTTGAAGCGTAAAATTCCTTAATCTCCTCATTAACTAGAATCTCCATCGATTCCAGAAAAGCTTTTGAGACGAGACTTGCAACACCAATACTTCTGCCGCCATTACTGAGCTTATCTCTTAGAAGACTGGTAACATCCGTATAGCGCCTCCGCCTCTCAACAATAAGCCTATCGCCATTAACCATGGGACCCGATAAGACATTCTCAGATGCCAAATGCTTCTCAAGAAATCTCCTGCAGTCATTAATCTTCTCTATTGGTGGACCAACATGACGCTCAACTGCGGGTAGAAAGCGTGAGGAGACCTCAAAGAGAAATATATTTACGCTCTTCTCATCGCTCCAGATGTCACTGCGTATAACCTCAAAATCGAATTGCTCAATGAGGTTTATAAGAGACCTCTGAGACCTAAAGAGTTGACCCCAGAGTATATCTGGAACAGCCCTTATAGGTCCGGTCTTAATGAAGATGAATGCTGAGCCCCTAGAGCCCATAATGCGTAATAGCTCGTCAACCGAGTAGACTTCTGGGGTTTCTGGATAGAAGAATCTTATATCAGGCTTCTCGAGAAAGAGTCTGGATGCTAAAATGAACTCATGTAGCCTATCAATCCTAACGGCTGAAGCAACATTTCGGCCCCTATCAATGGGGTCAACGACTATTAGGGGTTCGCCCCTAAATATTTTCTTTGCATCCTCCGGATTAGCGTAATGTCCCTCGATATCTACGACCTCGCCTCTACGCCAATTAGAAGCCGCCTCCAAAACGCTTAGAAATGAGCCATAATATAATGTGAGAAGCTCGCATAGGTACCCACTGAAGCCGCCAACCTTAATCTCGGCGCCATAAACACCTATGCCATGCATGAACGCCTTAAGCAGCCTTATCTCATTCTTAATCTGCTCATTCAATCTACCCTTAATATACAGCGTATGAAATGGAGTCCTATCAACTGAGGATTTGGCTTCACCGGCACTCTTAACCTTAAAGCATGGGACGAAATCGACAGTAAAACCATTAAGGTATGCTTCAAGATATGGATGCTCAGCATAAGCCTCTAAACAATTTCCGCCAGAAACCTTTCTGGCAGCCTCAAGAACCCTATGAAAAATTTCTCTACCATACTCGGCTGGAAGCAACACAAAAATATCTATATCTTTTTCGCCAGCAAGCCAGGTATCCTTAGCAATAGAGCCCTCAATCTGAACGTCAGCATTTAACCCTTCCCTGAGCAGCTCAAACCTCAAAGCCTCAACCAAGCGTCCGGTAAACTCAAGGGTTCTCTGGCGCTCAGCCTCACTTGGGGTAGCTCTCTTAAGAGCCTCCCTACAAACAGCATCAATCTTAGCCCTCAAGTCAGCGCCAACTACTCTAACCAAAAGATTCACCTCAAAGAATCCTAAACCCCTTTCAGCGGCAAACCTCCCTCAAAGTCGAGTAAATAGGACCCTGCGGTGTCAGAATGCTCTTCTTAAGCCTTAGGCATCTCGCCTTAACAATACCGAACTCATGATTCTCAAAGTCCCTAATAATCTTAGCAAGCTCATCCCTCCTCCTACTGGTTCTAACCCGGGCAATAGTTAGGTGGGGGCTAAAGCCCTTATCATCAGGCCTTAAGCCAAGCCTTTGAAGGTTTGGCTCAAGCTGATAATATATGTTTCTCAGCTCATTTAAGCCTCTTCTTATTCCAGCCCAAATAACATTTATATGTCTCATATTTGGAAATGCTCCCAAACCTCTAATCTCAATATCGAATGGTGAGAAAACAACCTTGACCATCTCACCATAAATCTTATTAATCATGGCTGGCGTTATCTCACCAAGAAACCTAATCGTTACATGAATGTTTTTCGGCTCAACAAGCTTAAGGTCCGCACCAGTCCCAAGAAGAACCGACTGAACTCTACTCAACTCTCTAATAATGCCCTCATCCTCAATATCAAAGGCTATAAAGCTACGAATCGACTCCAAGCTTGTAGACCTCCGCTAAACACGCTATTAAATGTAACGCCAAAAATAAATTCTTATGCCCACCTAAATTATTTCCCCGGGTAAAACCCGAAAAACACCACACTAATGCAAGAGAACCCAACTAAAATGTAGAGAGGAGGGGGGAGAGGCTAACCAGAAGATAGGGAGGTATCAACCTAAATACCATGTGACTTTTTGAGGTAAATCTTTAATTTCATTCCTCTCCAATAATTCAATTTACAAGAGGTGAAGTTAGATTTGAGCTTTGAGGATTTTGTTAACAGAATCCCTCTAATTGATGTCCATACACATATAAACTTCAGAAGACCAATAGCTACCGAGCCGTCCCAAATCATGCTATACCATTATATTGCGACTGAACTTAGGTCAATGGGCATACCCGTCGAGGAGGTTAGGGCTAAAAGCGCGGACCCTGTCGGCGACCTAATCGAGCACTTTAGGCTCATACGGAATACCGCCACATACTGGTGCCTCAAACGCATACTCAATGACCTCTACGACTTCCATGAGGAACCAGAACCAAGCAATTGGCTTAAACTTAAAGACATAATTATGGAGAGAACCTCTAAACCAGATTGGCCTAAGAAAATTCTAGAAAAGGTCGTTTTGGAAAAAATCTTTCTAACTATAAATCCTCTAACCGAATCTAAGCCTGAGTTTGATAGGAGCCTATATGTAGCCTCTTTAAGATTGGACCCACTTGTGGGCGGTTTATCAGCAGATTCTATAAGGGAGCTTGAAAGCGCTGCCGGAGGTTCGGCTCAAACGTTTGAGGGTTTTAGGGATTTACTCGCGAGCAGATTTAAGGTTTTCAAGGGATTTGCTGCATCAGCCGCTATCTCATTCCAAAGCTTCGAGGTTTATAAGCCTGTGCATAGGGGTTTAGGCGACGAAGCCTATGCTAAACTGTATGCTGGTAAGCCGCTCTCCGGAGTTGAAAGGGCTCATTTGAGGTCCACCGCTCTATCGCTTGTTCTTGACATATGCCGAGAATATAAACTCCCAATTCAGATAATGGTTGGAGTTGCTAGGGATTTGCCCGGTGCTTCACCACCGGATTTGGCCATATGTTTTAGGCAGAGGGGCTTAGAGCACTTATGCCGGTTCTTCCATCTTTATAGCGATGTCGACTTTCATATTATATCAGCCTATAGATTCCAATCTCATGAACTCACAATTATAGCCAAGAATTACCCAAACGTCTACTTAGACGGCTACTGGTGGTATTGCTTCTTCCCAGAGAGCATAACCCAACATATTCTGGAGAGAATTCAGCTACTACCTATAGGCAAAGTATGCGGATTCTTCAGCGACGCATACGTGCTAGAATGGATTTACGGAAAATCCGCGTTAGCACGCAAACTCGCAGCCGAAGCACTAGACCACATGGTCAAAAGAGGATTCTACAAAATAGAAACAGCGGAGGAAATAGCAGAACACATCCTATCAAAAAACGCCAAGAGACTCTTCAAAATCCAATAAAAGGCTACTCACCCATAACACCATAAATCCATAAAAACGCTGGCGCCGGGGAAGGGATTCGAACCCTTGAGGCCCATAAAGGGCCACTGGATCTCGAGTCCAGCGCATTTCCACTCTGCCACCCCGGCGCATCTAAAATTTTTTCTTCTCCTTCTTAAAAGGTTTATTTTGGTTTCTGGGGGAATGGGGATGCGGTTAATGGGAAGAAAACTGCTTTATGGAGTGATAATTGGTTTAATTACTGGTTTTGCTGCTGGCTACTTTATAAGGGGCATGATGGTTGAAGCGGGAATAAAAGAGTTATATGAGCAAATCTCAGAGTTTAGGAGGCGGATGGTGGTGGTTAGGATGGCGATACCACCATTAAGAAATATTGCTGAGAAATGCGGAATTTATATTGGCGCTGCAGTAGAGCGTAGTCTTCTCGATATACCGGACTACGCATATATACTTAAGCAGGAGTTTAACATTTTGACAACCGAGAATGCTCTGAAGTTCGGTCCAGTTCATCCGCAGCCAAATGTTTATTCCTTTGGCGACGCCGATTATATAATTAACTTTGCTGAGTCTAATGGGATGAGGGTTCGTGGGCACACGCTTGTTTGGCATCAGCAGCTCCCGGGATGGGTTGCGCAGGGAAAATACACTCGTGAGGAATGGATAAACATTCTGCGTGAGCACATAATGACCGTTGTGGGGCGTTTTAGGGGGAGAATATATGCATGGGATGTCGTTAACGAGGCTATAGCTGATGATGGAACATTAAGGGACACCGTTTGGCTGAGGAATATTGGTCCAGAATATATCGAGATGGCCTTTAGGTGGGCGCATGAAGCAGACCCGCAAACCCTACTCTTCTACAATGATTATGGTGCTGAAGGTTTAAACGCGAAATCCGACGCAATATACAATCTTGTTAAGGGGCTTCTGGAGAAGGGTGTTCCAATACATGGCGTTGGTTTACAAATGCATATAAGCCTAGAAAATCCACCAAACCCACAGGAAGTGGCAGCTAACATTAAGCGCCTAAATGAACTAGGTTTAGAGGTTCATATAACCGAGATGGATGTCCGAATCAGAATGCCCGCCAAATGGGAAGACCTTATTAAGCAGGCGGAGATATACCGTGATATCCTCAGAGTATGTCTAACCGCAGATAACTGTAAAGCTTTTGTGATGTGGGGTTTCACAGACAAGTACTCATGGATACCGGGATATTTCAGTGGTTATGGCGCGGCTTTAATCTTTGATGAGTTCTATGCGCCGAAGCCAGCATATTATTATATTGCGGCAACCCTCATCGAGCACCTAACTAAAAAGTAGCCTAAACATGCGCAGAAGGCTTTAACCAAAAGATATTTCTTTTTGTTCATACTTTTATTTCCTTGGTTGAAGGGTTCAGCCATGCCCTACTGTCCTGAATGCGGAGGAGAAATGCTTTACATTAGCCGAACAAAACATTATGTTTGTAAGAGCTGCGGCTTATCACTCACATATCAAGAACTCGTTGAGATTAGGGAGAAATCATGGGAGAACCATAATGTTGATGAGGATGAACGGAGTAGAATGAGAAAAGAGTATTTGCGTTGGTGGTTATCTAAGAAGAAATAACTTTCCTAAATCCTATTTTTTATGTGCATAGATTAACCTTATTAGGCTGGATTTGGTAAGAGGGTATTTTGAGGGAGAACGCTATTGTCAACCCCACCAAAAGTAGAGATTATTTGCATAGGAAACGAGCTACTTATAGGCAAGATTTTGAACACCAATGCCCATTGGCTCGCAAAGAGGATAACAAGCCTAGGCTTATCCGTTCGGAGAATAACTGTTGTTGGAGATGACCTGGATGAGATAGCCTCAGCCATTAAGGAGACTATTCAGCGCAAGCCATCCTTCATCATAACAACTGGAGGATTAGGACCAACCTTCGATGATAAAACACTTGAGGGTGTTGCAAGGGCTATAGGCCGCGAGCTTGAAGAGAACAAGGAAGCTCTAGAGATGATTAAAAGGAAGTATGAGCAGTATGTTGTCGAGGGGCGAATAGAGAAGTTTGAGATGACACAATATAGGCTTAAAATGGCTAAACTACCAAGAGGCGCAAAACCACTACCAAACCCGGTTGGAACCGCACCTGGCGTTCTAATCGAATACGAAGGTGTAGTAATGATTATGCTTCCCGGCGTACCGCAGGAAATGATGGCCATATTCGATGAGTCAATTGTGCCGCTTCTGCAGAGAGCTGCTGGAAACCTAACCTTTTATGAAGCCAGCTTGGATGTTAGGGGGGTTCCCGAATCTGAACTTGCGCCATTAATTGAGCATGTTATGCATGATAATCCCTATGTCTACATAAAGTCCCACCCAAAAATATCCGAGAAAACCCACCATATAGAACTACATATCTCAACAACATCAGATGACCCAAACGTGGCTAAACAGAGAATTGAAAGGGCAATCATGCAGATATCCAACCTCATATATGAGAAGGGTGGAAAAGTAAAACCACTACAAATATGAGCACGAAAACTATTTTCACATTACGACATTCCAACCTTCTGAGGTGGCAAACATGGCATTCATAGCCTTCATAATTGGAACAGCTGGTTCAGGCAAATCCCTACTAACAGCATCATTTAGTGAATGGCTTAAAGTCAACGAACAAAATGTTGCAACATTAAACTTAGACCCTGGTGTAATAAGGCTGCCATACACTCCAGACATAGATATTCGAGACTACATAACAATTGACGAAATAATGGAGGAATACGAGCTTGGACCAAATGGAGCCCTAATCATGGCCGCTGATTTAATCGCGAGTGAAGTGGAAAACTTGAGTAGAGAGATAGAGGAGATAGACCCGGACATTTTGCTTGTGGATACACCCGGCCAAATGGAGCTATTTGCTTTCAGGGCAAGCGGCCCATATATAGCCAGTGAGATAAGTAAGGAGCCTAGAGCTATAATCTACCTGTTCGATTCGGTTTTCTCCCTAAACCCGCTAAATTATGTTTCAAACATGTTTCTTTCGGCAGCAGTTTATATGAGATTCCTCCTGCCGCAAGTGCACGTTCTCTCTAAATGTGATTTAATCCCTCAAGAAAGCATTGAGACAATTATAGAGTGGTCTGAGGATAGAGCAACCTTAGAGTCAGCCATAGAGGAGAAGCTTGAGGGAACTAAGCGACTACTAAGCCACAGATTGAGCAGGGCCATATATCAGCTTGGCCTAAACTTTCCGCTAATACCAGTTTCAGCCAAAACCAATGAGGGTTTTGTCGAATTAAATGCCGCTTTGGAACGAATATTTGCTGGCGGAGAAAAGATAACGTATTAAGAGGCTCATATTATTGACCATGCAGCCGCTAGCGCACCATACTCAGCATTCTTAAGAGAGTCTGCGCTACTAACTATTATAACGTCGCCCTCCCTCGGCTTCATTAAGCGTGTTATCTCTCTAAAAGCCAATGGATAATCCTTTTCTAAATCCGCACTAACACCCGGAACAATCATTTTATTACCCTTGAAGACGATTGTTGTTGCCCCCTTTGCGCCGCTCATTACTGCAGCATCACGCTGTTCTAAACCATTCATGACTTTATGGGCGCGTTCCCTAACCAGTACTGCCACGTTATATGGGGCCAGCGTCAGCTCATTTCTTCCAATCTCAACCATATCGTGTAAGGTCTCCTCAATCTTACTCCAGAAAATCACTCCCTTATGTGTTAGGGAGCAGCCACCTCTTGACATAGTAACTAAATCGGCCTCTACTAAACGCTTCAGAATCGTTCTAACAGCGCCCTCACCTAAACTCAGCTCCCTAGATATTCTCCCCCGCCCCATAGGGCCATACTTAGCCAGCAACCTAATGAGCCTAACAACATCAAAAACATTAAATGATGGATTAGGTCCCGGCGCCTTTTTGGCAACTAAATCATTTAGAAAATCTTTAATCGACATACCCAACCAACAATATATTAGAATGTTTGGAATATAAGAGACTTCCCCCTAAAAACCTTTTTATATGAGTCTAAAAAACTTAGAGCTGATGATGAATTATAGGATTGCTGATTAATGATGAGACCCGACTTGTCTGAACCCCCACTAAAATAAACATTTTTATCGCCTTTTTTAACAATTTTCATCAATTTTCCAAGATGTACAACAAAGCCATTTTGAGACATAATTCAAAAGAATTAATAGATTTTGGTGCGGCCGCCGGGATTTGAACCCGGGTTGTCGGCGCGGGGGGACGGCACCGCAA
>Ga0209394_1000668_pt1 | contig 25282 bp, 21 predicted proteins | sample JNZ201metaG_FD_184122 | JGI IMG/M metagenome (GOLD analysis project Ga0209394, IMG submission 184122) | Hot spring microbial communities from Jinze hot spring, China to study Microbial Dark Matter (Phase II) - JNZ 20120812A (SPAdes) (version 3) ... | reverse complement strand
CGTGGATAAACAAGCAGCATTTTTCTATGTTCTTCGGTGTTGCGGAGGTGTATCCAATAGAGAATTATGAGATGCGAGTATCCCTCTACACCCCTAAGTCCCTCGCAAAACTCTTGGAAAACCTTGATTTTGGCCTCGTCCCCCTCCACTCTCTCAACGATACCTATGAATTTAACCGTGCCCTCCCTTAGGGTTTCACGCTTTGCTTCTGGCATCCTCATACACAACGGCTTCGTTATCAATCTAGATTCATAATATGGCTTCTGAATTCATAAGTGTTTTAATGTTTAAGAGTCAAGTTGTCTAGTGCAGGGTGGAGCCGCGTTGAATGCTCAAATCCTCCAGGCGTGCAAGGAATTGATTGACGATGCAAGAATGAGCTGTACCGACATTGTTTTTAAGGAAATCTGCCTTGAGATTTTGGCTAAGGCACGCAATGTGCTTACCGAAAAACAGTTTAGGCATCTTGTGGATTACGCCGCTGAAAAAATGAGGGAAAAAGTTTCCTTTGAAATGCGGCAGGAGTTAGTAGCCTCCAGATAAGCCCTGAAAGGGCGCCGGTTCGCCTGATCTTCATCCGATCCGCTCCACCCTGTCAGCCATTTTTCTAACTAAGTTTGTAGCCTATTTTCCGCAGAAACTCCTTTCTAGCCCTTATATCCTCTTCTTTTTCGATGCCTTTGCTTCTGAAACCGTCAATTACGCCGAGTATTCCTCTACCCTGCTCCGTTTCGGCAACAATCACCTGTAGAGGGTTCGCTGTAGCCGCATATATCGTGCAGACTTCTGGCACCTTTCTAATTTTGTCTAGAACGTTTATTGGGTAGGCGTTTTTGATGAAGATTATGAAGCTGTGGCCGCATGCCAATTCAAAGGCTTTTTCGGCGGCGAGCCTTCGCAGTTCCTCATCGTTCCCCTCATGTCTAACAAGACATGGCCCGGAGCTTTCGCAGAAGCCTATTCCAAACTTAATGTTTGGAACAGAGTTCACCAGAGCCTCATATAAATCTTCAACGGTTTTTATGAAGTGCGCTGTGCCCAAAATCACGTTGCAGTCCTTTGGCACTTCGATCTTGACGACTTCAAGCTTAACCATGCTCAACCCGCTCCCTCCTAGAGTTTTAAGCGTCTTATGGATTTTTCTTTTTAATTAGGAGCCAGTTTCTGTTGCCCTTAAATCTGATTAGGACATAGTCTCCATGCATTTTCTCGCCATTCAAGGAGAACTCTATTTTGTTAATGCTTCGATGTTTAAGTTGGTAGGTTCCTTTGTCCCAGATTTCCACTTTTCCGGCGCCATACATGCCTTCGGGTATAACTCCCTCAAAGTTTGCATAGTCTAGTGAGTGATCCTCAACCTCGACAGCCAGCCTTCTAACACCGGGTTCCAGTGGTGGCTCCTTAGGGACAGCCCAGCTTTTAAGAACCCCATCCATCTCAAGCCTAAAATCATAATGTAAACGCCTAGCCTGATGCCGCTGAACAACAAATATTCCTGAAACATCCCCTGACATGGCTCACAAGTTTCGGATAGGTGAAGTAGCTATAAAAGGTTGTTTCTAGACATAACTGGCTCGAGGCTTCTAAATATGGAAAAATGGGGGATGTTCAATGAAACCTCATGTTTACGGGCACTCCACGGGCATTCCAGCATTTGTCCATTCCTGGGCTGATCCATCGTAAAATCTTACATTGCAGTAGCTGAAAACTTCGCTGAGCAGGAAGTAGGTTGTGCTTGCGTAGCCTCCAACACCGCAATAAACAATGATTTCCCTGCTTTTATCCCTACCAACAACGTCCACAATCATTCTCTTAAGGGTTGCAGGGTCTTTGTAGGTTATGTATGCTACGCTCCCATCCTCCTTCATGTGGATGTCCCAAAGCGAAGGCGTTGGCAAGTTTTTGGCAGTTGGAATATGGCCAGCATAAGCGGTCCACGGTTCTGTTACCATGCAATTGTATACTATTTCGTCTCGGGCGTCAACAATAATGGACTTTCCAATCTTCGCATAGACATATTTCATTGAAACCAGCATTCTTCTATCCAAGCAACCCTTGTATTTAACCGGCTTCGGCGTGACGGGTTCCGTAGATATTGGTTTTCCTTCCGCTGCCCATTTCTCAAATCCACCGTCGAGGATGACAACGTTCTCGACACCAGCATACAATAGGGTTATGGCAACTCTGGTTATGGTGGCCGTGTTGTAGAGGGCTAACGGCACTGGAGATAGTGGACCACTTGTGCTGCCGACAACAACCACGAGGGAATTCTGAGTTATACCCGCTTCGCTAATCAATTTAAAGAGGTCCCTCTTTGAAGGCATCTCCATCCATGGAAATTCCTCGCCAAAGGGAGGATTCACATACCACATGTAGCCTGGAACGTTTATCGCTCCCGGAACATGACCAGCATTATACTCTTCTGGGCTTCTGATGTCAAGAATGACAAGATTTGGACGCACAAGGTTGGCCATCAACCAATCTGTTGAAACAATGGGCTTAAAGCATATAGGAACAAAGCAGGCGACGCATTGTGGAATGAATGTGGAGAGTGCGAACAACAAGACAATCACTATCGCCATTAAAGCCTTCTTCACCTTCACCTCCTCCTCTACAACCCCTACATTCAAATGGTAAGGGAGCCTCCCCGTTTGCCTTTATGTGCAATTCGATTTAAAAATTACTAAACATTCCTCTATAACAATCCTCTATCAAGACTCAGCAAATAACAAAATCCATCAAAAAACCTAAATTATCCCCCTACAACTCGAAAGTTGAAAAGGAGCTGTGGGCCGGTAGTTCAGCTGGTACGAACGCCCGACTCGCACTCGGGAGGTCGCGGGTTCAAATCCCGCCCGGTCCACCACTTTTAGATGGGGTATGTCCCGCAGACTCTGCAAAAGTTTGTTTCTTTTCCAAGGAAAGCCTTACAGTTTGGACATTGTTTTCCAGCTTTAACGTTATAGACCATGCTGGGTTTTCCATGGATTCTCCTAAAGATCTCGTAATAGAATAATTGCTCTTTAGTGGAAAGTTTCACTTCGTCTTCTTCCATGTAAATTTTCCTTTGGGCTTCAAAGAGGCTGTCTTCAATTTTCTGCTCGAAGAATTTTGGGAGCACAGTTGTTCCTGTTCCGATTTCTAGGGGGGCTTTTGAGCGCCAAATTATTTCGTCGGGAAGTAGGCCCTCGTAGGCTTTGCGGATGAGCCATTTGCCATATTTCTTTCCATCTTTAGTGTTTAGCTTCATTTTTATGTCTATTTTCTTGGCGAACTCCTTGAATTCCTCGTCTAGGAAGGGGGCTTTCACGTTTATTCCCAAGGTTTTTCCGAGGGGTATGGATGAGAACTGCATTTCCTCCCACATTCTCACAAGTCTTCTTTGGAGCTCATCTTCTGGAAGGTGGAAAAGCCATGGATACCCCAAGAACAATTCGTCTAAACCGTCTCCAGTCATGATGCCGTCGAGTTGCATGTCTTTTGCTTGTCTCAAGCCTATGTACACGGGTATGCTGTTCCGCACCTCCATGGGGTCGAAGGTTTTGAGCGCTGCTATTACTTTTTCAGCGGCATTAAGCATTTCCTCGACATTGAAAACGTAAACCTTGTGGGTTATCCCCATAAAGGCTACAGCTTTTTTGGCGTAATACATATCCTCGGCGACACCCTGCTCAAAAGCCACTGTTATGGCGGTTATACGCCTATGCTTTGAAGCCTCAAAAGCTATAACGCTTGTATCCAAGCCACCTGAAAAAAGTAAGCCGTCAGCGAGGTTTCGCTCAACAACTCTCCCAATAATCTCTCTGGTCTTCGACAACAGAGCAGCTTCGTTCACCCAAGACTGCATGCCTTAATCTAACATCCAAAATCTTAAAACTTTTGCGTTCAGCTTTCCTAAACTCTGCTGGGAACATGGTTATCCTTAAAAATGCATCAGCCATTAGTAGGAGACGCTGTGAAAAGGGAATGCCATGAGGGTAAGCTTAATCCACCTGAAAACGCGGGATTCACTAGAAGAGATTTTTAAGGCAGTCCATGAAAGGATCCGGGAGGCTGCTGAACAAAAACCGAACTTCGTAGCCCTCCCAGAATACTTTTCGGTGCCAGGCTTCATCGAAAAGTACTCTTCAGTCATGGAGATTTTCGAAAGCACATATGATCCGACAGTTAAGTTTTTGATGGAGGTTTCCGCAGAACTTCCAGACATCTATATTGTTGGGGGCACTTTAATAGAGAGGGACCGAAACGCTTTCTTCAACACTTGCACGGTTTGGAAGGACGCTGAACTGCTGGGAGCATACAGGAAGAGAAATTTGGTAAACGTCGAAGTCAAGATGGGACTGAGTAGGGGCGACAGACCAGCAGTTTTCCCGACTGAATTTGGCAAGATAGGCCTGCTTATATGCGCCGACATATTTGACGCGGAAGCAGTTAAACAGACTGTAGACCTGGGCGCCGAAGTCATTTTTCTACCAGTTGCATCCCTATCAACCCATCCAGATGTCAAGGGGCACCCTCTCTCCGAGAAAATAGCCTCCGAAAACGGCGTTTACATTGCTAAAATAGGGAATGTACGCTCAGGCGCAAGGGGCGGCAGAAGCGCAGTGATTGCCCCTTGGGGTGTAATAGGCGAGGCGCCGCTGACCCCCACGGACTTCGTGTTGACCGTTGACTTGGACATGCAGAGGCTCAAGGCTTATAGAAAGAAGATCAGTGGAGGCTTTTCCACTCCTCGATAACATGCATTATCTTTGGAAAACCATGCCTTTCAAACCACTGCTGCAGCTCCACATTTTTAACGGCGTATTCGCGTATTCTTTCAGCGTCCGCGGAACTATGCACCAGAAGCAGAACACCCTCTATCCTATGCCTACTCAAATAAGCCATGGTTTTCAGCAGAGCGTTTAGCTTGACCTCATTTAGCAGTTCGGCGCTTAACTCTATGAAGATGGGCTTATCCAAGATCTTGGTAAATATTCTCGTCAGCATGTCAACCCAATACATGGTTGTGTAGTCATGGGCGGAAAGGGGTATGTGAAAGAAGTCTATGAGGGCTGAAATCCTACCGAAGTCTATGCCAAACCTTTCCCTCGCCAGAACCGGGTCAGGCCATATCTCAACAGCAAACCCCTTGCCGCCAACTTGCTCCTTGGCCCGCCTTACGAAGTCTGTCACGGCTTGCACTCGCCACTCAAGCCAGTCAAGTCCGCTTGCCCTCCAAAGCTTCATGCACCGCTCACATGTACAGAAGCCTTCCTCTGGGAAATGGTAAAGGTTTAGAATGATTCCAGCAACATTTTTTGAGGCTGCTTCCCGAATGAAGTTCAAGACTTTCCGCTGGTAATCCTCGTTTGTTGGGCAGATGAAGTCCCATGGCAAGTTTAAATGTCTATTCCGCCTTAAAGCCGGTCCGTCTTTTGAAACAGCCACCATGTTTGGGTTGCTTCTTAAAGCCTTTGCATCACAGAAGCACGTGACATCGTTGTACATTCCCTCTGCTGGAGGGAAAATGGAGCCGTCAGCCCTCTTCACATAGTATATGTGAGGGTCAAATCCTTCAACAAACCTTGGCTCATACGTGACTAGTCCTACTTTCATGGGGATAGCTTGCAGCGACAGACATATTTAAAACTTTCAAACTTAGAATGAAAGCAAGCAGGGGCAGCGTGCATGGAAATAATAATAGATTATGCAAGGTGTCCTCCGTGTTCAGAGCTTAAATGCGTCGATAATTGTCCATGGGGCGTTTTCCAGGTTGAAGCGGGTAAGAAGCCGTGGGTTGCAGACGTCACCTCATGTGTCTTATGTGGAATTTGCGAGGATATTTGCCCTTACAAGGCCATCAAGGTTAAAAGGGAGAAGCGCCCTTAGAAACGTCGCAGTTCAGTTGGCCGAGATGAGGATTACCTATGAAGGAGCACAGTCTATTTGGCGGTCTTAGGCTGATTCTAAAGGATGATGTTTTAGCCTTAACTTCTGAAAGGGAAGTTGTGGCTGTTAGCTCTGCGGTTTACAATGGAGGTTTGGTGAGGGCTAAAGCGGTGCTTAATGTTCATGTTCCAGAATCCTATGACCAGAAACTTCTCCATGAGCATCCAGAGCAAGTGATTCTGGAGGCTGCTGGAAAGCTGGGTTTAGATCCCCAATCCTGTGTCGGCATGATAACCGCTGCTGACGTTGGAAAATTCTCTATGATAACGGCGAGCAAGGATGACTTAAAAGTGTGCGCCATCACAACAGCCGGCTGTTCCTTGGCTGAAACAGCTGGGGAAAACGTTGAGATAAGCCTCTCAGTTCCCGGAACAATAAACATAATAGTGGCTATTGACGGCAGCCCCACGGAAAGCTGCCTCCTCCAAACATTCATAACGGCTACAGAGGCGAAAACGGCGGGTCTACGAGATCTAGACGTGAGAAGCACATACACAGGAGACCTTGCCACTGGAACGGTGACGGACAGCCTCACCATAGTGTCCACAGGAAAAGGTTCAAGAGTAAGATATGGAGGTCCAGCCTCAAAATTGGGCTGTCTGGTGGGATATTGCACAAGGGAGGCTGTGAAAAATGCGATATTAAAGGGCGGCAACATGAGTCCAACAAGATCCGTGTGGAAGAGACTTTCCGAACGGAAACTGCCGATAGAAAGGCTTATTGCGGAAATTTCGAAAACAAGCCAGGCAAAGGAGCCTTTACTAGCCCTAGCCTTGATGATGGCTGCAAACGTTGACGAAGAAATCAGAATTGGCTTAATTCCAGAGGAATTCGGAGATATAAACGCCTTAACTGAAAAGTTTACAAGTTGCCTCCTCAAAACAGACTCAAAGGAGATCGGGCTTCACCATCCCATAGAGCTGGATAATGCAAACTTAGACGCTTATCCCTTTCTGAAGAGTCTACTAGCCCACATAATCCGGAGAAATCGCAATCGCCCAGTTAACCGTTTAATCCAGTAAAAATGTGAAGGTGGGAAGGTTCTCGTTTATTTTTGCGTTTTATCCGACTATCTTCTCCCAGCGCTCAACAAGTTCTAGGACTTCTGGGCATCCGTAGTTCCTCAGCTTCTGTCTAAGCTCAATTTTGTCCACCGCGGCCTTTTGGAAGTCCACTATTTGACTTGCTTTGCCTGCCAAGTATAGGATGCCATCGATTCCAGTTCTTCCGCAGCGAACTGAAACCGTCAAGAGTTCCGCTGGGGATGGAACCTCCTTGGGGTCGTCTCCCGGGCCGAAAACGTATAGGCTTATGTACATTGGCTTTTTCAGCAGCTTTTTGAAGGCCATGCATAGCATTTCCCAATACCATGGGGTGGCGTAGTTCTTCGAGAACATGACCACGTTGAAAGCGTCCGCATAGGGTGCCAAGGCGTCAAAGTCTATGCCGAAACGTTCATAGGAGCACACTGGGTCTGGAAGCAAACCTATAACAAGCTCCTTTTTAACCACGTCTCGAATCTGGGCTATGTAGTCCGTTACCTCCTTCTTGCGCCATTCAAGCCAGCTTAAACCGCTTTTTTGCCACTTTTCCTTACATCGTGGGCAAATGCAGTGACCGTGATCCGCGAAGTGGATGCTGTTCAACCAAACACCCTGAGAAGCCCTGTCCACCTCTGCAATATACTTGAGCATTTCCTCCCGGTACTCTGGAACCGTGGGGCAGAGGATGTCCCAGCGGAAATTATACCTATCATTAGTCCTCAATGCCGGTCCATACTCCGACTGGGAAACCCATTCGGGATGGTTGCGCGCCGTGACGTTGTCTCCGAATATGGCGACGTTGCTGTACATGTCATGCCTCGGCGGTTGCCTTCTTCCAACCTCCGGTTTAACCCTAAAAACGTCAAAGTCGAATCCTGGAACCTTTTCTGGCTCAAATAGGAATGTGCCAAACTTCATTTTTAGCACCTTTTTAGGAAGCAGAACTCAAGTAAACTATAAAAATTTTTCAGATGGATTCTTTTCCAGCCTTCATCAGCTGAAAAACTTTAAATATTGAGGATCATGTTTCCGTTTGGAAACATGGTGATGCATGTTGAAGTTTGGTTCATTCTTGTTCACGCCCGAAACTGTTGAAGGCTTCGACATCCACGTTTACCGTTTAAAGCCAGAAACAGGCACCATTGGAACCCCCAAAGAGGGAATGTACAACAACATAGCCTGCTTCGGCGACAACCAAAACGCCCAGAAACACCCGGAATGGGTGTCCATTTCAAAGGATGGTCCAGCTCTGCGAACCAACAAAAAATACAACTTTCGCTGGGACATATTATGCATGACGAATCCCGAATACAGAGAATGGATACTGAACTTCATAGAGGACGCGGCGAAAGTGGCTTCCGGAATAACCCTAAGCAGCATCCACTTCGCAGACCACGGCTTTTGCGTATGCCCAAGATGTGTGGAGCTTTGGCGCCAAAGCGGGCTCAACTGGGTGGAGTGGCGGGTTCAAACAGTCACCAACTTCATAAAGGACGCTAGGGAAAGGGTAAAGAAATGGAGTAAACCCTTCATAGTGGGTTTGCTTCCAGACCCCACCCTTTCAAGGGAAAGGTTTGGAATAGACTTCGACCAATTGGCGGAGTACGCTGACGCCTTTCTAGTTCCCATGTTCTCCAAGAGCTATGCCACTCCGTGGTACTTTGAAACCACAGCAAGAGCCTTTAAAAAGCTGCTGAAAAAGCCAGTTTACATAAACCTCTACGTCTATGGACCGGGAGACAAGCCAAACGAGGTTCCAACAGTGGAGGACTTGCTGAAGGTTTCGGTTAGAATATGCCGAACAGGTGTTGATGGGATTCTCTACCTAGCTGAAAACGCCCAGAGGCTCAGGGAGTTTCAAAAAGCCGCTGTCCAAGCGAAGGAACTACTAAAAGAGCTGGAGGGATACGGCGGCGACGAAGTGTTAGACCTTGTCCATAGATGGGAATCCCTCTTCTTCTAAACTAGTTTACCCCCAATTTTTGATTCGCGATATACGCTTGAAAACCTATAAATAGCAAGGGTGAAACGTATTCTGAGAGGATTGGCGCACAGATGAAAGTAGTATTGATTAATCCGCCCTACCCAAAGGAGTCCCATCAACACCCACCTCTTATCCCCTTAAGCTTAGGATACTTGGGGGCTGTATGCGAAAAAAGCGGATACGACGTGAGCGTAATAGATTGCCAGGCGGAAAGGTTGGATTTTGAAGGTTTCCGTAAAAGGATTGCAGGCACAAATGCCGATGTTGTCGGCATAACATCCGCCACCCTAACCTACAAGTCAGCCCTAAGGATTGCAAAAATCTCCAAGGAGGTTCTGCCGGAGTCCACAATAGTCTTGGGCGGTTGCCACGCCACCTTTTGGGACGTAAACGCCCTTAATGAGTGCCCCAGCCTAGACATAATAGTCAGAAAGGAGGGCGAAGCCACATTCATCGAGCTTTTACAGAAGCTGGAGCATAAGGAGCCATTGAAGGACGTTAGAGGAATAACCTACAGGGATGATGGAAGAATAGTCCAAAATGAGGATAGACCCTACATAGAAAACCTCGATGATTTACCCTTCCCAGCCCACCACCTGCTGAATTTAAATGCGTACAAGAAAATGGGTAGGCTGATAATTCCCCTAATGACCAGTAGAGGCTGCATTTACTGGTGTGATTTCTGCACTGCCGTTAGGATGTTTGGCCGAAAATACCGCATGAGAAGCCCCAAAAACGTTGTGGACGAGATGGAATACTTCCATAAGAAGTACAATGTTAAACAGTTTACTTTTTACGATGATTCCTTCACTGTTGATAGGAAAAGGGTTGAGGAGATATGCGATGAAATAAAGCGGAGAGGGCTTGATGTCCAGTGGGACTGTGAGACAAGGGTTGACATGGTTGATAAGACTCTGCTTCAGAAGATGAGGGAGGCCGGGTGCATAGCCGTATGGTTTGGCGTGGAGTCGGGCTCTCAGCTGATAATTGACAAAATGCACAAGAAGATTAGGATTGAACAGACCAGAAGGGCATTCGAAATAGCACATGAAGTTGGTTTAATGACCGTTGCCAGCGTCATTTTGGGCTTCCCCGGGGAAACAGAGGAAACGGCATGGGAAACCGTGAATTTCGTTAAAAGCCTAGACCCCACCGACGTTGGATTCTACATTGCAACACCCTACCCTGGAACACCACTATACGAAACTGTGAAGGCGAAGGGCTGGCTTAAAACAGAAGACTTCGACAAGTATGACACGGCTACTCCAGTGTTTGAAACACCATACCTAAAAATGGAAAAGCTGAAGGAGATCCGCCTAAAGGCCTATCAACAATTCTACCTCAGACCACAATACATGGTTAAGATGCTTAAAATCGGCGGCGTATATGGAATATACGCCTTCAGAACGTCTATGGCCTACCTGTTAAGGGCGCTGCACTTAAAGCTCAGTTAATCAACGTTTATGGGAAACGGCAAGCGCAAAAAGGGACAAAAGGAGAACCACGGCGGTTAAGGAAACAGTTACTGAAGTTAAATTTATCCCGATGGCTGTTAAGCCTAGAAAAAGTCCTACTAGGCTGGCGATGCTGAAGCTGAGGGCTACGGAAAGCACCAGTTTCTCTATGACGTCGACTTTTCCATTTTTGGCGAATAGCAGTTGAACAAGACAGTAGCCCGGGATAAACGAGATAAAAATGAACCCAAAAATATATCGAAACACGATTAAATAGGAGTCATTGGGGATAGCGTACACTGCCAAAAGCGTTAATATTGTGAAGGCTACTACTGCAATGAGCCATCGCTTGTCTGCCAATGTCCATTCACGCTTGTCCAAAGGCCTTCTGGCTGTATCATGAAGAAAATAGGGATGTGGAGTTTAAATGAAAACCTTGAAAACAGGATGGTTGTCGCTTAATGGTTTTATTTCAAACTCAGCCATAGCCGTCAATATGTATGTGTCAACGATAGCTGCGGCGGGGAAAACGTAGTCTGCCCTTTCAATGGGCCCGAACATCAGCCAGTTTGCGCCCATCGTCTGCATTATAGCATTTGTGGCGGCGTCGCAGCCCCTCCTAATCTCCTTTGGAAAGTTAACTTTAACCCATCCGCAAGTTGTGACAACGTTTCCTGTTCCAACACCTGTTGGATAGCCAAACTTTTCCTTTATGTAGTAGATAGCCCTAACTGCCGAACCCATGTCGGGTCCAAACGCTGGGATCGAAGTGTCTATCAGAAACTTTTCTATTCCGGCTTCCCTTGCCTTTGCGAGCGCTTGCTCTGTGGCTGCGATTTTCCCTTCTGTGCTGTTGTCTGCGGGGTTTTCGGCTAGTATGATGGCGGCTTTGATTTTGGTTTCCTTGATTTTCTCTAATTCTGAGGGCGGGCTTCCCTTTGTAATGGAGCTGTATACGGCTCTTTCCGTTAAGCCCACTTCCTTAACATAGTTGGCCGCAGAGAGGCGAAGTTTTGGGCTTATGGCATCTATTAAGAACGGGGCCTCTGTGGTTTTTGAGACGAAGTCTATGTATTTTCTGAAAGCCTCCTCCGTTGTTCCGACAACATCCAGCATGAAGGGATTGCCTGTCAAGTCGCTTAGTTCTTCAAGCCTGTTCAGTAGAGCCTCAGCCTCTTTAACGTTGAATTCGCCTTTGCTTTCGTTTGTGACTATTTTCTGGCCTTCATAGAATATGGAGGCAATTAAAACCGTTGGGAGTTCTCCGGGCTGCCCTCCAACCTTCACTCTTCCAATTTCAAAAATTTGCTGAGGAGTCTTAAACTTAAACATGCCTTCTCCCTATGTAAGGTGTTTAACTTTTCCTTTCTTCCATAACCTTTTTCGCTATGGCTACAGCTTCCTCCTTGCTTTTTCCATAGAGGGCGCCTATTGCATCAGCGTCTTCCTTCTTTACAGCTGCTCCTCCAATCATTAGAACAACCTTGCCCTTGAGTCCGGCCTCTGTAAGGGCTTGGTCCAGTTTTGGCAGGTTATCCTTTGCCGGTTTTGTGTTTATTGAGACGGCTATTATGTCAGCGTTCACTTCCTTGGCTTTCGCCGCGAAGGTTTGGGGGGCTACGGCTTTGCCGAGGTCAACGGTTTTGAAACCAGCCTTTTTCAGAGCCTTTCTCACCATCTCTTTGGGGGTGTCGTGCAAGTCCGGCTCTAGGTTTCCGATGACAATGGTGCCTATGGGTTTTTCTGGTTCTGGCGGTTCCTTTTCAAGCATGGCTTTAAGCCACGACATTTACATGCACCTTTCAGCGTGCTCTATAAATACTGCAGAATTTAAGTTTTATTACCCAAATTAGGGAAAAGGCGTGGTGGATGACGGAGACGCCTAGCAAGCGAAATGAAACAATTCTAGCGTTGGGAATTTTCGTTTTCTCCATAATCTATCGAATGCTCATCATACAAAATGGAGGATTCCCCCCGGGACCAGATGTGGGACTTCACAATAGCATCATTAACTCCATAGTCCTGAAGCATGGAAACTTTTTGTGGAACTACTATCACATGGGAGGTGGGCCGTCGCTGACACATCCGGGTTTTCATATTTTCACGGCATGTCTTCTGTTAATAGCGGGAATACCCGATTATGTGGCGCAGTGCACGGTTGCCGTGTTATTCTCTTCCCTAATAGTGCTTTGCACCTTTCTCCTAACAAAGTCTGCGTGGAAGTTGCCTCTTGCCTCTCTGATTGCGGCTTTTCTGGCGGCGTTATCGAGATATGACATTGAAATGGTAGCCTGGGGCGGCTACCCGAACGTGGTTACCTTGTCCCTTATACCATTGATTTTCTACATGCTTTTCAAAGAGGATACATCTTCAAGAGCATCGCTGATTGTATCTTCTCTTTTGATAAGCGCTCTCTTCATAACTCACTCGTTGAGCACGTTAACATTTGCATGTATAGCAATTCCCTTCCTAATCCTCTCCCTCATTGTCTCCAGAAAGGCTCCGTTTGATAGGCGAGTGCATGTTGTTTTTGCTGCTTCTATAGCGCTTGGCATTTTAATAGTTGCCCCTTTCATCATTCACGTTTTCCCCGTTTACCTAGAGAATGTTGAGAAGGGAATGTTCACCGCTGCCTTAAACGAGAACAGGCGGGCTATCCTCCTCACCCGAGTGATACCGCTCTATCTAGTGTTTTTGGCGCTGGTGCCAGCCCTTTCATTTCTCGTGTTCGCTAGAAAGCGGAGAGGCGCCTTTCTGGACAAGGCTGGTCTCTTGTTTAGTTTATGGATCTTTATGCCGGTGCTTTTAACACAGTCCTTTAGGATAGGACTCTACACGGACTACCTTCGTTTTCTACACTTTCTAATCTTTCCGCTAACAGTCTTCTTTGCCCTTTTAACTGACTACACATGTGGTTTTCTAGCTGAAGTTGCAGCCACATTCACACAAGTCAAAGGCATCAAAATTGACAAGGAGAAGTTTAACTCGCTTTTCATGGCAGCAGCGCTAATCTTCTACACTCTTGGTTTTATCCCATTCTTTTCAAGTCCAAGTGGAGGATTTCAAGCTACAGATTACTATCGTGTCGCATGTCCCCAAGAATTTGAATCTATAATTTGGATTAGGGAAAAAACGCCCGCAAATGCCCTTTTCGTTTCAAATCATGGTTATGGGTGGTGGATTTCAGGTTTTGGACAGCGGGCTACTTTTACGTCAACAGATCCGCAGTTTTTAATGATTCCCCACGAGTTTAACGCGTCCTACATTGCGAGAACCCTGCTTAAAACGAACTTTCTTCTAAGCAATGGTTTCATCGAAATAGCCGAGGATGGAGGCTACGTGGGCAGATATAATCCAATGATTTCATTAAACTGCACAAAATTCATAGAGCCTTATCCAATGCTTTATCTCAACGAGAGCGATGTAATGATTTTCCATAGGGCGAACGGTAATCCCAAAGTGGCAATTGCAACGGCAATCCCCGTGGAGAATTTAACTCTTGAAGCAACATGCGAATCAGCATGCATAACCATCATTAGAGGAGATGCACAACTGAGTCTAACGCGCCGTATAAAAGTTTCTAAGGATATAAAATTCGCAGAAATCCAGCTTCTCCTGGAGAGTTTAAGCAGCGATGTCACCCTTCAACATGTTCGGATGCTGCTGCGGACGCGGGGCATCATCATCCAGCTGGAGCGTTCCATGGGATTTTTGGACGAAAATGCGGGAGTGCTTGCCCAACTAATATTTGAGGGTGAACAACCCATTGTTAGAGTGTTCAGCAGAGACGGTGCCAGTTTTGTGGAGATATTCTATAATGCTGAAAATCATCGGAGAATGGAGATAAAACTGATTGTTGGAGGATTTGAAATTGAAAAACTTGAAAGTGAATATGTTAGGGGCTTTTTGGCTAACATGACCCGTACATGGCAATGCAAGTATCCCTCCAGTTCACTCATTAAAGTTTTTGATTATCGAGAAGTGATACGGTCAAATGGAATAGCTTTCGTCGCTTGCCAACGTAAAACATATTCTATTGAGCGTTTTGTAAGCGATCCGGTGTTCAGCTTGATCTACATAAACGACAGGGTGGCAGTCTTTAAGGTTCGAGAACAATATGGATGAGCGGGAAAACATGCAGACGGAAAAGCACATGAGAGCCTTTCTGTTGCTTTTTTCTGTCCTAGTAGTGCTCTTGTTCTACACGTTATTGTCTTCGAATGGCTTAATTTTGGGAAACGACCCTGCTGTTCACTTGTCAAGAGCAAACGATATACTGGAATCTGGAAGGATTTCACTTTCAGAGATCGCTTGGTATCCACCATTATATCGTGTTCTTTTGGCAGAGTGTATTCTCATTACGGGTGCATCCAATTTTGGGCATGTTCTTTTGTTGATGAAATTGTTAACGGTTCTCTTTAACTGGCTTCTGGTTTTCTCGGTTTACATGCTGAGTGCAAGGCTTGTCGATGAAAATGTGGGTATAATAGCTTCTTCGCTACTGCTGCTTTGCTTCCCCCTATACGAAATCAACTTTTGGGGAGGCTATTCAAGCCTCCTCAGCATAGCCTACCTTTATCTGCTGCTCTTCTATCTATCCACGAAAAGGGAAGGCTTATCGGATAAGTTGATAGCGTTTATCATGGCTTTTTCCCTGGTTTTAACCCATCAATTTGCGACATTCTTAACCATAGCAATCTTAACCATTTATGCATTAGTTGCTCTGCTTGTTTTCCGAAGATCTATCACGACAACCTTCATTCTGGCAACCTTTGGAGCCATAACAGCCTTGCTATTATGGTATGTCCCGGTTATATTGCCCTACATCAACGTTTTTATAAGCCACCTTTTCTTCGGCGAAAAGACCTATCTGAACCTAACTTGGCGAGTAACCTTAGACGTTTTCATCATGAGCTTCGGCTTCATAATAGTCTTCGCCTTTTTCGGGATTCTTCTGACATTTTATACTAGCAGGAGGAGGAAAAACCTAGAATTTTACACCCTGCTTGGCTTAGGCCTCCTGGTCCCCCTGTTTTTCTCTCAATCCTATGTTTTCGGCATGCTTCTTCCCTACGACCGTTTCGTCTATTATTTGATGCCTTCGGCCGTTGTCTTTGCCGCTGCCATGACCTATATTGTCGTCAGATACGCTATTTCGTATGCCATAAATTTGAACTGGACCTTTTCGAGTAATTGGTTGAAGGCGAAAGCCATAGCCCTTATTCTTTTGGCTGTTCTGCTGTTCGCGTCTAGGTTCCCGGTTTTAACGGGGAAAATTCGCGAGGCTGTTGAATACTACTCCTATCTGGATCCCCAGAGCTATAGCGCCGCCGCATGGTTGAACAAGGCTTTCCCCTACGAGGCAAGGGTGGTTGTCTCGGAGAAACCCGGCTTATTCTTTGGAACAGTCTCCGGGAAAACCGCGATAATGGAGGTGAGTCCAACTGTTCGAAGGGAGGCAGACGCTGAAGTAATACTCAACTTAGCCTATGAAGTGGAGCACCCCCTAACATTATTCAGAGTTTACGAGGCACCACAGTCCTACGAGCTTGACCAGTACAACGTTTTAATTCAAGGTGTATGGCGTAGAGCCGCATTCCTCTTTGACGAAGAAACCTCTATCTGCTACTCTAAAGACGGAAAAGCGTCTTCAGTGAGTATTTCCAAACTGGAGCGGAGAATCTTCTGGAGTGAGGAAAACGGCTCCAAGAAGCTCAATATATTATATTTGATGAAAAACGAATTTGCAATAACTGAAAGCGTCGCAGCAACAAACGGCAAAATCCCCTTGCATGTAAATTGGACGTTTACGCCTCTCCGCAGCGGCCTTGCTTTTCTGCATTTCAACTTGAGCGTACACTTTGACCTTTTCCGTTCCTTTGAAAGGGCGTATCTTCCCGGAATACTTAGCTGGGAAACTCCATGGAACAAGCCCTCATACATTGAAGGAAACCGTAAATGGGCTCTTGTTGATTTCCGTCCGGAAAATCTTCCGAAAGGTTATGTTGCAGTTTACGATCCTCTGAATGGCATTTTTTACGCTTTGAAGTTCGAGACCATCCCGGTTTGGGCAAGCCTAGGGGTTCTGTCAACAAATCAGATAGACGCATTGAGGCTAAAGTATTGCCTTGGCAATGCAAGTCAAAAACTTTCAATATCCTATTCTGTTGCCGTATTCTCCGAGGAAAGCTTTCCAGAAGTGAATGTCAACTTTTTCGACAAAATCTTCACCGCGAACATTCCCGACACCATTATCGTGACGTATAGGGACTATCGCGCATGCGCAGAGGAGAAGGGCGTTCAATTCGTAGTTTTTGATAAGGAAAAATTCAGAAAAGAGTTTCTAAACCATGGCTTTCTGCAGCTAGTATTTTCAAACGACCAATATGTTATATGTAAGGTGAACAGTAGCCCCAGACAGCCTTAGATTCGGGAAGGTTTAAATTTTCCGTTGGCAAATGAGATTGAAAGGTGTTGATTCTTGGACGAAAGGATGAGGCAGGAGATCCTTAACGCGTATGAGTTTAGAAAGCAATGGCCACCATACACTTACCGCGAGTATTTGGATGTTACCCCCGAGCTTCTGGTGGAATTTACGGAATTTCTGGAAACCGAGAACACTAACAGAAGGAAGATGGAGCTGCAGCCTTGGATCACATTTTGCGATTCAAGGTGCTCTTTTTGCTATTATCCATCGTCAATGTTTAGGCGTGAGCTTGTAGATCCATATATAGCCGCCTTAAAGAGAGAGTTGAAAATGTATTCTGAAACCAAATACGTTAAGACCAGCGAGTTCGACGAAATAGTCCTCGGCGGCGGAACCCCCACAGTGCTTTCTGCAGAACAGTTGATAGACATAATCTCGTTTTGCAAGGAGAACTTCAACATAAGCCGGGACTACATGATTAAGATAACGGGATCCACCCATAACCTTGACGAATACAAGCTTAAGAAGTTCGCTGAGTACGGTGTACTCCAACTTGATGTGGGTGTGCAAACCTTCAACAATGATATTAGGCGTAGGCTTTTCATTCAAGACAGCGGGGAGCACGCAGAGCAAATCATAAGGAAGGCTAGACAACTAGGGCTTTACGTGTGCATAGACCTAATGTATAATCTGCCCGGGCAAACAATGGAAATTTGGAGGGAAGACGTTAAAAAGGCTATAGAGCTGGAACTGGAAGGCGTGGACTGCTATCCCCTCGAAGTCTACCCGGGGACAATTCTCGAAAAACAGCTTAAAAATGGTGAGCTGCCTCCGCCAGGCGACTGGAAAACAGAAGCCTTAATGTATATTGAGGCTGTTGAGTTGTTCACCAAAGCTGGCTACATTCCAGTGGGCCATGACCGCTTCACAAGAGTTAGAGAGCACATTGAGGAGTCCTGTCTCAATGGGTGGCCATGGGCCGGCATACTGACAACTGGTGCGGGATGCTTTATGGGCTACCTTGGCCGTTTCTCCTATCAGAACATCGAAAATGTCTACGAATACCTTGAGAAGGTGCGTCTCGGAATTTTCCCAATAGCTAAAATCCACAAGTCCAATGATGAAGACATGATAAAGAAGGTTATGGAACGCCTCTACCTGCGCCTGCCAGTGGACAAAAGAGAGTTTAAGGAGAGGTTTGGAAAGCTTCCAGAAGAGGTTTTCCCCGACGCTATAAGAAGGTTGAAGGAGAAAGGCCTCATAGAAGTAGACGAGAACGCTATTAGAATAACAAAACTTGGTGATGTTTGGCGAATAAACATTGCCTGGGAGTTTGCCAATGCAAAGGCGATTCTAAGCTAGCCTTCCCGTAGGACTTTAGGTATGTAGGCGCACGCTGGATCTGATTCAAAAATGTCGCCCGTATAGAATTCTGCGCGTGTTCTGCATCCTCCACAGATTTCTCGGTATTCGCAGACGCCACACTTACCCTTCAAGTTGCTTTTATCCCTTAGCTTCAAGTGGAGCTCAGATTGCTGGAGCTCCTCCCAACACTGCTTCAAAGTCTTCGTTTTAACATTTCCAAGCCTATAACCCTCGTTGAAACCGCAGGACCGGAAGTCACCATTTTCAGTCACGCTTATGTAGTTTCCACCTATCGTACATTTTCCGAGGAAACGGTTTGTAAACCAGTCCCAAAAGTCGGATGGGTTTCTCTGGCGGACTATCCTCGCGTAGAATGGACTGTAAACGTTCACTTGAACTTTTCCTTCATAACGCTTAGACAAGTCGTAGATTTGGTTGAAGGTCCATTCATACTCTTCTGGGGAGGGCGCCAACTCCTCGATATTCTGTTCAGCCCTTCCAACGGGTACAAGGTTGTGGAACACAACCATTCTAGCGCCGTATTCAGCCCCAAGCTTAATTGGATGTTCAACATACTTGTAGTTGTAGCGGTTTAAAGTTACAACCAAGCAGTCCAGTATCCCAGCCTTTGAAAGTTTTTCCATTACCGAGAAAGCCTTGTCGTAGCTGCCGACGCCCCTGACCTTGTCGTTAGCCTCCCTTGGACCATCAATGCTAACGGCTGTGTGAACCTCGTTTCTTGCAAGGCCATTAAGCAGCTTTTCATTGAAAACAAAGCCACTTGTTATCAAGCTAACCTCGAGGCCAATTTTTTTAGCATATCCAATAACATCGAAAATGTCTTCTCTAAGAAGGGGCTCACCACCACTTATCCCAAACCACGGAGAACCGAAATCATAAACCTGATCCACAATCCTAAAGGCGTCCTCGGTGCTGACTTCCCCAAAATCCCCAGCCTCAAAATTAAAACTGCAATATGCACAGGTGCCGACACACCTTCTCGTACACCGCCACGTAATCATGTAAAGTGGAGCCTTACCCCGCTTCATCCGCCATCACGATAGCTATAGGGAAAACTGCTTCAAATATAAATTTTTATCTTCTCAATGGGGGAAATATTTAAGAGCCCTAAGGAAACCCTTGGCCAATATATTATCGCCATATTTAATCTGAATTATCTGAAGGAAGTCCTGGGAAACCGGTAGATAATTGAGGATTTGTGTCAACTCAAAGATGGGTGTCTCCTTAAACTTTCCAAAATTCCGCAGGTAAAAGAGCAGAGCTTGGCGACGTGAACCAAAGTGGGGGATAAAATGCTCAAATTCAAGTTTCTGGCAGACCATTATGAATTTCCAGTATAAGCCATATAGGTAGGAATCAATCGGATAATAGGTGGGTGCTCCCTTCCTCCACATGTAAAGCCTCTCATAATGGGGAAGATGCTGAGGAAAGTTTTCTTTCAAAAAGTTTTCAATTTTTTTGGGAGCCCTCATGTCGAGGGACCCGCCCAATATAAACTTGGCTCCCCACTCTTTAGCTGCTTTAACCACCTCCTCGATGCTCTCTTCATTGTCCGTGATATATGGAATTATGGGCGTCAACCAAACGCCAACCATCACCCCTGCACGGGACAGTTCACGGACAACTTCCAACCTCCTTTGGGGTGTCGGCGCGTTAGGCTCCAGGAGCTTGGCAAGCTTTTCGTCCAATGTTGTTAGGCTTACTGCGACACAGCAATGGAATTTGCTAGAGGCTTCAGATAATATGTCCATATCGCGTAGAATGAGGTCCGACTTTGTGCCCAAGGCGAATGGGCAATTGTACTTATTCAAAACTTCTAAAATCTGCCGTGTGACTCGGTATTCCTCCTCAGCCGGCTGGTAGGGGTCAACAGCGACACCCATGTTAAGCACCACCTTCTTTCTGAGCACGTCCAGCTCTTTCTCCAAAATTTTTGGCGCGTCAGCCTTCACATAAATTACGGGGCTGCTTTTCTCCGTGTTGAAGCCTACCCCCGTGTTGCAGTATATGCAGTTTAATTCACAGCCAACATAGGGGTCGAAGCTTTGTTTTGTCCAAAAACGCGTAGCTAAAACCCCAAGATTTCCTAGAACTCTTTTGCACTTAACTGTCTTGTATTTGACATGCATCGTTATCAGCCCATATACGGCAGTCGAGTCTTATTAATTTGTTCCATGTGCCTTGCGGCTCCGTTTTCTGGCAGTGGAAGGAAGAAAACTAAATATTAAATAGGTGCAGAGAGCATTAGGGGTTTCCATATGTGGTGTTTGAATGGCTAAAAGCGAAGTGAAGGTTGCGCTGGTTAACCCTCCCCTCCTTCCTGGAATGTTTAAGCATCACCCGCTTGTCCCGCTGGGATTAGCGTATCTAGCCTCTGTTTTAGAGAACGCTGGCTACGAGGTTAAAGTCTTTGATTGTCCCCCTCTTGGACTAAGCCACGAGGAACTGACAAAACTGTTGGTCAAGTTCTCGCCGGACTTTGTTGGGATAACTTGTATGACAATGATGTATCCCTCAGCCATCAAAGTGGCGAAGATGATTAAGGAACAGTTGCCCGAGGTAGTCATAGGTGTGGGTGGACCCCACGTCACCTTCTATGACAAGGAAACCTTGGAGGAGTGTCCCTCCATAGATCTCGTGGTTAGAGGTGAAGGCGAACAAACCATTCTGGAAGTTGTAGCCTCCCTCAAAGAGGGCGGAAAGTTGTCCAACATCAGCGGGATAACTTTGAGGAAAAATGGAGAAATCGTTAAGACACCTGATAGACCGCATATTCAAAACCTTGATGCCTTGCCCTATCCCGCATACCATCTGTTTCCCATGGACAAGTATCGGATCTACGGGCGGAAAATCATGCCCATAATAACAAGTAGAGGTTGTCCCTTCCAATGCTCCTTCTGTGTGACCAGCAGGATGGTTGGCAGGAAGTTTAGAGCTCGAAGCCCTCAGAATGTTGTTGACGAGCTGGAGTGGCTTGTAAAGGAGCACGGCGCCGACGCCGTCTGTTTTTACGATGACACTTTAACTCTGGACAGGAAGCGGATGATTGAGATATGCCGCATGATTAAGGAGCGGAAAATCGACGTGGTGTGGGACTGTCAAACAAGAGTGGATCAGATATCTCTTGAAATTCTGGGGGAAATGGTTAAGGCTGGATGTAGGCTTGTCAGTTTTGGAGTGGAATCCGGAAGCGATAAAGTGCTGGGCAGAATAGGGAAGGGGACAACGGTTGAACAAAATAAGAGGGCTATTATGCTGGCTAAAAAGGTTGGATTGCTTGTCGCCGTTTCAGTGATCATTGGCTATCCCGGAGAAACCCCTGAAACCGTTAATGAAACATTAAGGTTTCTATGGGAGACTAGGCCAGATGATGCCTACATATGCTTCGCAACACCTTATCCTGGAACCGAGCTTCGGAGAATGATTGAGGAACTCGGATGGGAAATCTCCAACGACTGGAGCAAATATGATACTCTGAATCCAGTCTTCAAGAATCCAGAAATCCCCGGCGAATACATGATTCGCCTAAGAGAAGACTTCTACAACAAGTTCTACTCACCGTCCTATATAATTCGCCATTTCCTAAAAAAAGATCTCTATGGCCGTGCCATGGCGAGGACGGCGCTAAACCATTTTATTTGGAGGATGCGTGGCTGGAGAGCGAGAAAAATTTAGAAAAATGGAAAAAGGGGGAGCTACTTTTTGGCTTTCTTTTTCACGAGGAGAGCGGCCACCGCTATTATTATAATGATTACTATGACCGCTGTTATGATGTAAATGTACTCCATGGGTATTGTTGGAGCCGCTGCAGGTGGTTGTTCGGTTATTGGAGCTTTAACCTTCAGCGGGAATGCATCAGTGTAGGTGCAGTCATATGCGTGGCTGATTTTGTCTTCGCCTTGGAACCAAGCTGTCCATGTCCAGTTTCCGGCAACTGTCGGTGTGAAGGATACGTGGAACATTCCATTTCTGTCGGTTTTTGTTGTCACATCAACTGTTGAACCGTCCGGCTTAACAAAGGTCACAATTACCGTGGCGTTTGGAATTCCCGGGTACCATATTTCGGTGTAGTTTACTGGGAAGTTTGGATTGAATTTCTTGACATCGTAGACTGTTACGGCGCGGAGTTTGCCGTGGATTATTATGGTTTCGTTAACGTTGCATTCCTTCCAGTCGCACCATGCAACTATGTCTGTGGAAGCCACCGGGGTGCTGCTGAAGCAGTAGAGGCGTCCATCGTAGGATCCAACATAGATCCTTCCCTCGTAGACTGCTACTGAGCCGAAGATTGGTCCACCCGTCGGGTATGAGGATAATGGTTTCCCAGTTTTGGCGTCGAAGCATATTAGCGAGTAGGCGTTGTTGCCCACATAGACTTTTGCGCCGGTTATGTCGTCGACGTAAACTGCTGACGAGTAGATTACATGGCCAACCCACTGGGACCAGACTCTTGTTAGATAGGTGCGGTTTACAATCGCCCACGCGCTGACGTACATGTTTTCGGATATATAGAGGATGCCGTATGTTCCGTTAAATTTGTAGGCTGGCTGCCAAGCCATGACTGTGGAGGCGGTTCCGACAAGGGTTAGGCTGATGTGGGTTATAACTGAGCCGGCGGCTGGATCAACGATGGTTAAGCGTCTTCCACCCATGAAGGCACCTGTGTCTGAGCCTATGTAGAGAACTTCGCCTGCACGGGGGTCATTAACAACTATTGGCGTGCTGACGAACCTTCTATCCGACGCTGTTATTGATAGTTTCCATATCATGTTTCCGTTTGTAGCGTTTATTGCGTGTAGGAAGCCGTCGCCCGAGGCTATGTAAACCACACCCTTATAGACATATGGGGAGCCGCTTATTCCATAAGTTATGTTTGTGGCCGTGTACATCCACTTCTGGTTTCCGTCAGTATCGAAACAGTAGACTTTTCCATCCATGGCGCCGACATAGATTCTGTTGCCCACAACCATTGGTGAAGACCGTTTCTGGGGCATTGATCTAAAGAGGGCTCCCTCAGCAACTCCGCCTGCGGGCCTCTTCCATACCTGTGTGCCAGTATTCAAGTCTATGCAGTACACGTAACCGTCATCTGCACCCGTATAGACTTTGCCGTCAACTACAGCGGGGGTTGAGGATACCCTGTAGCCCGTCTTAAACTTCCAAAGCAACGTGCCCTTGTATGCATCTATACAATAGATGTTCCCGTCGTATGATCCGAAGACTATTTTGCCGTCAGCAGCTACTGGCGATCCAACTATTGGACCATCTGCCTGGAAGTACCACTTTGGACGGCTAATGTCTGATGGTGCACTTTGTCCCGTGGCTACACGATAGCTTCCCGGAGAGCCCTCGTATGTGGGCCATGGGTCTGTTCTCTCACCAATACAATACAGGGTTCCGCCTGAAATTCCATAGAGGTTGCCATAGGCAACTATTGGCAAGGCAATATTTATCGGGATACGCCATATCAATTGACCTGTAAAGGCGTCAAAGCATGAGAAGCTGAACCCTGGGGATTGGATTCCTGCGACAGAGCCTGTTGCCGCTTGGTCGCACGTGTGTATGTATACTTTGCCGTCAGCTACCACTGGAACACCGTAGGTAATGTAGTAGTGGGCTGGTTGTTTCCATACCATTTCGCCGGTTTTTGTGTCCCATGCCGCTACATAGCCTGGAATTGCCATGCTTTTGTCGAAATATAATCCATAGGCGGCTGCTCCGCCGAAGGCGAAGAAGGCTCTTGGACCAGCTTCGAACTCCCAGAGTTTCGTGCCGTTCTTCGCATCATAACAAGTTACTTTTGTTCCTCCGGCGCTGTGGTAGACTTTGCCGTCGTAATATGTTATGCTGTAGCCGGAATCGCCGACCTTCCAGCTTTTCCACACAAGTTTTCCAGTTGTAGCGTTTATAGCATAGATTTCGCCTTCTCCATAACCGCCATAGAACACTAGTCCCCCGCCTGCGCCAAGAGCCTCGACACCCGTCGGCAGCGGACACGTCCACTTAAGTGTTGCACCAGCAGTCGGGTTTGAGCAGTCAAAGGCGACAGCCATATGCTGGTTTGTAGTTAGGTTACGGGCTGCTGAATATGCCAGCTTATACTCTCTATAGAAGAAGGCACCCCAGTAGAGGACTTCTCCTGCAACTAAGCCGCTTATTCCAAGAGCTGGAGTGATACGCGTTGTTGAAACCCATGCACCATTGTCTATCCTATGGAATGTAATGCGGTCCATGCATATGTATCCTAGATACGTATCATCAACCTTGAAAACCGAGCCTGTTGTAAAGCCTATTGGGGTGCCGTTAAGCCGTGAAGTCCACACCACCACTCCGGTGAAGGGGTTAAGCGCGAAGAGGTGAGTGCTGTTATAGACGAAGATTTTGCCATTAAAAGCTGTTGGCGGTCCAGCGCCGAACATGCCTCCAATTCCGCCAGGCGGGCGGAATGTCCATAAAATATCTGGCCTGTTAGGCGCCGGTCCAGGGTTAAATCTCGTGTTTCCGCTGTCGCCACCAGAGACAGGCCATTCATATTGCATTATGTCACCGTAAGGCTGGCCAGTCCACGGGTTTATGCGTTGACTAAGCGGCAGAGTTGAAGCTTTAGCGGTGCCCTGAATCATTATTGAAAATGTTGATCCCAACAGTAGAAGCGCTATAGCAGCGATCAAAATTTTTGAAACTTTTCCCTTCCAATTCATACAACATCACGTCTCTTAACAATTTAACAATAAGTCTTATAAAACTTATCGGCAAACAAAGGAAAATAAAAATGGGATGTTAGCCGTTACCTTTTGCGTTTGATTATGTAGATGGCTATGGCTATTATTATGATGGCTGCGAGGATTATTGCAATTATGTATTCTATTGGTATGGCTGGTCCCGCCGCTGGCTGCTGCTGGATGATTGTCGATTTAACCGTCAATGGATGCGTGTCTGTGAATGCGTACGTGTAGACTATGTAGCCTTTGTCTCTGCCTTCGTACCAGACTGTCCATGTCCATGGTCCAGCAATGTCCACCGTAAAGCTGAAGTGAACCCAACCTTTCTGATCAGT
>Ga0209394_1000664_pt1 | contig 25438 bp, 23 predicted proteins | sample JNZ201metaG_FD_184122 | JGI IMG/M metagenome (GOLD analysis project Ga0209394, IMG submission 184122) | Hot spring microbial communities from Jinze hot spring, China to study Microbial Dark Matter (Phase II) - JNZ 20120812A (SPAdes) (version 3) ... | reverse complement strand
AAATAGAGAACTCTATTCCTTTACAACAACTTTAAAATCGCATTATAATTGTCTTCCTAAGATAATTAGCTCCCTCAAACCCTTAACCCTCATCTCAAACTCCCCCCTAGGGGGTCTCACTATCCATAAAAAACAACCATAAAATATCCATAACTCTTAAAGAGGATGTGGTGAAACTTTTGAAGGAAAAGGCTGAGATGACGAAGCTTGGCATAAACGAGCTGCTTTTCAAGCTTCTAAGCGAGGACGGTCCTGATGGGACGGTCCCGAAAATTTCAGAAAAAAGGATTCTTCAAGCTGATGGAAGCTCTTATGGACGAGTAGCCCGGGGGAGATTCGAACTCCCGTCGGCGGGGTTCCCCTCCGGGAGTTGGATCCAGAGCCCGCCATGCTTGGCCGCTACACCACCGGGCTTCAAAATAATTGAATCTTTCGAGTCTTTCTTAAAGATTTCTTTAGGTTAAGGTTTGTCTGAGTTCTCTGACCCCATCTTCAATTATTTGAAGTGCTTCTTCGACCATCCTCTCTTCGATCGTCAAAGGAGGTGTTAGCCTTATGATGGAGGGTTTTTCAAATCCAAGTATTAACCCCCTCTTAAAGCAGTACCTGGATAGGAATTTTGCTTCCGTATCCGCCGGAGTTTTCGACTTCAAGTCTTTAACAAGCTCAAATCCAACCATGAGCCCCAACCCTCTTACATCACCTATGAGTTCACATTGGATGCTTAGTTCTTCAAGCCTCTTCCTCAAAGCCCTCCCAAGCCTATGTATCTTCGATAGCAAAACCCCATCTTTAACCGCCTCAATCGTTTTTAAAGCGGCCATGCAGTTTAAAGCTACGGCTTTCAAAAGCTTAGGCCTCCAAACGGCTAAATACTCTTCCACAGCGATCGCCCCTATTGGAAGCCCAGACGCCAAACCATCACCTACGCATATGAGGCTTGGCTTAACTTCGAGGCTTTGAAACCAGAAAACCTTGCCAGATCTACCAGGTGAAACCTCAACTTCATCGCATAGAATAGGTATCCCAACTTCACTCGAAGCTTTCACTATTCTCCTCCATACGGCTTCAGGAGGTACTATACACTTCGAAGACTCCACTGGTCTGAAAACTACTAGAGAAATTGAACCGCCTATTTCATCAAGCAGTTCTTTGAAACGTTCTACACATAAGTAGTTACAATTGGAAATATCGAGTTTAAATGCGCACCTAAAACAGTATGGATATGGTAGTCTGTTGACAACCATAGGCTTCAGCCCAACGTTATAAGAGTCTTCCACACGTCCATGGAAGAGTAAAATTGAATTCGAGCTTGAAACTTCAGTAATAGAAGACAAAGCTAACGTTAAAGCCTCTAAACCCGACGACGCTAAGTGAAGCTTATAATCCGCATCCAGTACATGCTTTAACGCATTTAAAAGCTCGTACTCGACTTCTAAAAGAAGACCATCCGCCGGTTGAATGGCTTGCGCAGCCTCAGCCGGAAAATCGCTTATACTCAGAGGTATAGATCTAAGACCGCGGTCACCATCCATATCGATGTAGACATTCCCGTCGACATCTACTAGCCTAGCTCCTTCAAACCTCTTAACAACGAGGGGATACTGTATGTATGTTGGAGGAGAAACCTTGTAAAAACCCTCGATTACACGCCTAGCTTCAGGTCCCGGAGGACGGGTTTTTAAACGCTGAGACATGTTTAAAAAATAAATAAAAGGAGGAAATGATGTTTTCTACTTCGGTCTTGCTAAGACGATTTCCATCGTTGAAACGTTGGTTTTTTGACCGTTCTGACCTGTGAGCTCTTGTGTACCTATTGAAATGTTTTTAATGACCAGGTCTTTTATGAAGGCTCTTCTTATGAGCTCAACTGTATCTACGGCTCTAGATATTGCTCTACCCCTCGCCTTTACTATTACTTGCTTTGCACCAGCGTTGAACAACGTCATGCATGCTACAACGTAGTTCATAACAGGCTTCTTACCTATCAATACTACTGCTTCGCTCTCAGACATTTTAGACATCCTCCAACCTAATTATCTACCTCGGAACACTGATTTTCCGCAAGATGCCAGATTAAAAATTGACTTGAGACCTTTATATATTTTTCCTAACGAGGAAAAAATTTAACCCTACGGGTAGCTTGATATTACAGACGAGGAGTTAAAGTTGACCGCGAGTATCAAGGAGTACTCTGGAGTCTTTATCGAAGAACTGTACAAGCCTACTGTGGAAAAACCCGTTTTCATAGTTGGAATGCCAGGTGTTGGAGAAGTTGGTAGAATCACAGTGGAGGTAATTAGAGAGCTTACAGATGCGCAGCTTATATGTAGAGTCTACAGCATCCATTTTCCAGACCAAATTAAAGTTGAAAACGGCTCACTCGAACCTCTACACTACGAGGTACATCATGCTAAGACTGGCGGTAGGGACGTATTCCTACTGTCTGGCGACTTTCAACCAGACTTTACAATCCCAGAGTCGAACTATATGATAGCTCAAAGTATAGTCGACTATATGATGGATATAGGCTGTAGGAGGATACTCGCCGTCGACGGATTTATAGATTCGAGGATTATAGCCGTAACCTCCAACGACCCAGACGTGTTGAACAAGCTCATCGAGGCTGGGGCTAAGCCCTACAGGGGGTATTTAAGCGGTTTGACTGGGCTTATACTTGGAGTGGCTAATCTTAGAGGAGGCATCCTATGCGTTGGAGTATTAGCTGGGTGTAAAAACGTCAAAGGCGATAAATCTGCAGCTCTAAGAGCCTTAAGATTCATAAATAACATACTGGGGCTTGACCTCAATCTCTAAGACTATCCTCCATACTTGGAAAAACTTGTTCTGCATTGTGCTGATACTAGTTGCATCAGGCTATATACTAGCTACTCCATACCTGGTGGAAGTAATAAACGTCTACCACTCAATAGACCAGCGTATACCAGAGTATTTCAAATTGACTGTAGCGATTGAAATAAGGAATTACGCTCTATTGGATGTTACAGTTGAAGGCGCATTGGTTTTACACTGTACTCTTATGAGCGGCTTAAAGAAAGACATAATCTATCCAGTTGAAAGGCGGGTTGTTAAACCACACAGCTCAGAGACTTTAGAAGCTACAATCTTCTTCACTTTTACAACACCTGAAAAACCCGAAGCCATATACACGTATTCTGTAGACGCTGTGATAGTTGTAAGAGGAGTTTTAACTTCTAGAATCATAGAGGTTAAATCGATATACTACGTTGGAGAGGAATGACGTTGTAAATGTTACACTTATAAGGAGAACAGACTTTAGCCTAAGATGTGACGTATATGCGTAAGCCCAATTTTGAAAGACTACTTAAAGCTCTAATGTTGGAAGAGCCAGATAGAGTACCATTCTACGAACTCTTCGTAGATCAGGAAGTTATGGAAGTCGTATTAGGAGTACGATTTGGAATAGACCCTTCTAAAAGGGAGACCGTGAAGGAGTACTGTAGAAGACTCGTAGAATTCTATAGAAAGCTCGGCTACGACTATGTACCATTTTCAGCACCGCTGAATCTTCCAAGATCTAACGTATTGGCAGCTAAAGATACAGCTCAATACTCTAGAGGTTTCAGAAGCTGGCAGAATGAACATAGGGGAGAAATAGAGACAATTGAAGACTACTATGAGTATCCGTGGCCTGAGAGAGGACATGAGATCCTCCCAATAGGGCTTGAAACTTTTAATGAGTTAAGAAAGACCATACCTGAGGACATGAAGATACTCGCTGGAGCTGGAGGAGGGGTTCTTGAAAATGTAATGTGGCTTATGGGTACGGTACCATTTGCCAAGGCGATTTACATGGAGCCCAAACTCATAGAGATGATGTTCAACAGTGTAGGCTCTATAATCGAGAGAGTGGACGCATACCTTGCAGAGTTTGAGGAAGTGGGTGGCATCGTCATGGGTGATGACATGGGCTATAAACGTGGAACATTCATAAAAGTTGAACATATGAGGAAGTATGTTTTCCCTTGGCAGAAGAAGTGTGTTGAAGCCGCGCATAGGAGGGGGCTTCCCTTCATACTCCACGCGTGTGGAAACCTTGAATGCATTATGGAAGACCTCATAAACTACGTAGGTATAGACGCTAAACATTCCTATGAAGATGAGTCGACGCCAGTAGTACAAGCAAAGAGAAAATATGGAGATCGTATTGCAATTTTAGGCGGAATCGACGTTGATAAACTTGCCAGGTTTAACGTTGAAGACGTTGAAAAATATACCCTTGAAACACTTAAAAAGTGTGCCCTAGGAGGAGGATATGCTTTAGGGTCTGGAAACACCATAGCTAATTATGTTAGAGTCGAAAACTACTTCGCCATGCTTAGAATCGGAGAAAAACACGGATTATATACACGAACCGCCTAGATAAGCCATTAATTAAACGAAAAGAATTTATAGAGACAAACTACATCGATACTTAAATGGAGGACAAACTCAATAATCTGGAACATTGGATAAACTACGATGAACTTTTAATACTTCCAGGACCCTCTACCGTAGACCCTGATGAAGTTTGCTTGAAATCTAAAGTAACGAGAAATATCCAAGTTAGTATACCAGTAGTAAGCTCCCCAATGGACTACGTCACCGAAAGCCGTATGGCTATCGAAATGGCAAAACTCGGCGCCATAGGGGCAATTCATAGAAATATGAGCCTGGAGAGGGAGGTTGAAGAGGTTAAGAAAGTTAAGAAGGTTTACGGTGGAGAAGAATCTACAGTAGACGACTACGGCCAGTTGCGAGTAGTGGCATCCATAGGTCCCTTCGACGAAGAAAGAGCAGTAGCATTGGATAGGGCTGGTGCAGACGCTATTCTAATTGACTGCGCTCATGGACAGAATCAGAAAGTAGTAAAATTTGCCAGTAGAATTAGAAAGCTGATATCATGCGATCTAATAGCTGGAAATATAGCAACTGCAGGAGCCGTAGAAGATTATGTAGATATTGCAGACGGCTTAAGGGTTGGCTTAGGGAGCGGTTCGATATGTATAACTAGGATTGTAACAGGTGTTGGAGCACCTCAAGCTTCAGCCGTATACTTCACATCTTTAGAGGCGAAGAAGAAAGGGATTCCCGTTATAGCTGATGGAGGGATAGCGAATAGCGGCGATATTGTTAAGGCTTTGGCTCTGGGAGCAGACTCCGTAATGCTGGGCTACTTGATAGCCGGTACGGATGAAACACCTGGAAGTATAATAGATGGGACTGCCATTGGGATTAAAGGTCTTTTTAAACCATACAGGGGGATGGGCTCTAAGACAGTCATATGTAAAACCGACAGATATAGTGGAAGAACTAAACATGCCGCCGAAGGTGTTGAAGCACTTGTAGAGTATAAAGGTAGTTTAAAAGATGTTCTTATGGAAATAGTAGACGGCGTTAAACAGGGCTTCGGCTACATAGGCGCTGGAAACATCGATGAGCTTAGGGTGAAAGCGAAGTTTGTAAGAATTACTCCAATAGGGAGAGGCGAATCTGAAAAGCTTGTGAGAATAAGTACAGAAGTTTGGAGGAGGCTCGTTAAAGAGTAGTAGAGGCTATGTTTTCTCACCTCTATAGTATGGTTTACCAAGGGCTGAGGGAGCTCCAAGTCTCCTCCTTAATCGACTACTGCTGAATATTACTAGAACAACTATCGTGGAGATGTAGGGCAGAGTTTGAAGTAGAGGTGGGGAGAAGCCATATGGCTGTAACCTATACTGTAAGACCCTAATTCCTCCGAAAAGATACGACCCTGCAACTGCGTAAAGTGGATTCCACGCTGAGAATATTACGAGAGCTAGAGCTATCCACCCCTGTCCTGCAGTCATACCCTCAATCCAAGCTGGCGTATAGTATATACTTAAATAGGCTCCGCTTAGACCTGCTAAAGCACCTCCCAAGAGAGTGCAAATGTATCTGACAACTGAGACGTTTATTCCCATTGTGTCTGCGACCCTAGGGTTTTCACCGACCATTCTCACGTAGACTCCAATCTTAGTCTTGAAAAGGATAAACCATAGCAGTAAGACCATGAGGTATGAGGCATAGGTTAAGTAGTCTTGTACGAAAAACCCTCCAATAATCGGTATATCCTTCAAAATGGGTACTTCAAATCTACGTATAGTTTGTTTTAACGGTACACCTATGAGGCTTTTCCCAATTAGAGAGCTTAACCCTATTCCAAGCATTGACAATGCTAAACCGGATACTATTTGATTTGAACGGATGGATATGGAAACGAAGGCATGTATAGATGCAAGCGCTAGACCCGCTAAGATTGCTACTATTAATCCGAAGAGTGGTTCTTTCGTCAATAAGGTTGAGTAGAAAGCGAATACAGCTCCTAGCGCCATCATTCCCTCTACGCCTAGATTTAATACTCCAGAGCGCTCCGCATATATCTCTCCCAAAGCTGAAAGTAGAAGAGGAGTGCCTGCACTTACAACCATAGATATTAACTCAGTAGCAGGATCCATTATTTCCACCTCAGTTTGTATCTTCCGAAGAGCTCTGAAATTAGTAGAGAAGATAGAATGACACCGTTGAATACGTTGACAACTCCAGAGGAAAGCCCAAAGGAAACCTGTAGAATGTCTCCACCAGTTAGGAGGAAGGCTATGAAGAAAGCTGAGAGTGGAGAAGCCGCCGGATGGAGACCGCTAAGCCAGGCAACTATTATCCCTGAATATCCATAACCTGAGGAAATAGCAGATGCATACCTTAAACGGTGGTGTATTCCACATACTTCTCCAGCACCAGCTAAACCAGCAAGAGCCCCGCTTATAGCCATGCTTACAATTAACGCTTTTGCATAATTCATTCCAGAGTACTCTGCAACCCTCTTACTCTGACCGCATACTCTCATTTCAAATCCCAAAGTTGTTTTAAACATGATTAGAAACATTGTAAAGACCGCTACCGATGCTATAATCAGTGTCGGCCAATGTATTCTCGTGTTGGGTATTGTCGGCAACCATGCGGACTCTGGGAATTTATCCGTATAGGGAAAGCCCCATTCTTTAGCCCCCTTCCAAGGACCGTAGACGAGGTAGTTGACTAGAAAACTGGCTATGTAGTTCATCATAAGTGTCACCATAACCTCATTAACTTCAAGTTTTACTTTAAGGAAGGCAGGTATGATTGCCCACGCAAGTCCGCCAACCATACTTAAAATCAGTATTAGCGGCAGACGGCTAAAATCTGGAACATCTATGAATAAGGCTACCCAAGTAGCCATAACAGCACCCATTAGAAGCTGTCCCTCCGCACCTATGTTCCACATACCAGATTTAAATGCAACTATTAATCCTAATCCGCAAAGTTCAAGCGGTATAAATTTAGTTACGACTTCGCTTAAACCGTATGAAGTTAGCGATTTAGAGAACATTACTGAGAAAGCGTATATTGGATTGATTCCATATCCCATGAAAATGACTGCTGATATTCCCAATGCTAAGAGCACCGCTACAATTTTCGTAGTTATTTTTACGAGTAGAGACTGTTCCCTTCTCTCCTCAATTCTAATCATGTTTTAACACCTCCCATCATTAATCCTATTTTCTCAGCGTCTGCTTCTTCAGATTCCAATATGCCCATGAATTCTCCCCTGTACATAACCCCTATCCTATCGCTTAGTTGAATAATCTCCTCCAAATCTTCCGAGACTAGAAGTATAGCTGCTTTCTTTCTAAGCTCGAGTAAAAGCTTCCAAGTTTCCTCTGTTGAAGCTACATCTAAGCCGAAGGTTGGGTGGACCGCTATTATGAGACTGTAATTTGTAGAAGTTTCCCTTGCTAAGATAAGCCTAGCTAAATTCCCCCCAGACAGCTGCCAGACGGGTGCTTTAAGAGAAGGAGTAATTATACTATACTTTTCAACTAGGTTTTTAGCATGCTGTTCAAGCTCTTTAGATTTTAGAAGGCCAAACTTAGAAAAACGCCGGTATGATATTAAGGCAAGGTTTTCTAGAACGCTTAATGACGGCAGGATACCCATTCCAATTCTATCGTCAGGTATATGCGAGGCAACTCTCCTAAACTGAAGATGGGAGGTTAATTCACTTCCGTCGATTATTATCCTACCCTTCTCTACCCTCCTAAGACCAGTAAGCGCTTCGACCAGCTCTTTTTGACCATTTCCAGATACTCCAGCTATACCGAAAATTTCACCCCTCCTAACTGAAAAGCTTAAGCCTTTTACGGCCAGTCCGCCTTTATCGTTCAATACGTATAAATCTTCAACTTTCAATACTTCTTCACCTGGAACCGTTTTTTCCCTCACATACTTCCTTACTATTGCTCTACCGACCATTAGTTTTGCAAGCTCTTCTTCGTTTGTCTCTCGAGTTTTGAGAGTTGCAACAACCCTACCCCTCCTTAGAACAGTAATTCTATCCGTTATTTCTAAAACCTCCGGAAGCTTATGCGACACAAATATTATCCCCTTGTCTTCACTTCGCATCTTCCTAATAGCCTTGAAAAGAGAATTAACCTCGCTTTGAGTTAATACCGTCGTAGGTTCGTCGAGTATAAGTATTTTAACTCCACGTATTAGAGCCTTCAAAACTTCAACTCTCTGTCTTTCTCCGAGTGAAAGATCGTAAACCGTTGCTTCTGCATCTACTGGGAGGCCGTATTCTTCAGCGATTCTACAGATCTCCTTAATTCTCTCTCTTCTTAAAATTTTACCTGGAAAAAGAGGAGCAAGGTTCTCGGCTACAGTCATGTTTTCAACTAGATCTGGAAATTGAGACACCATACCTATTCCGAGGCGTATGGCATCCCTTGGAGACTTTATACGGGCTGGTTTTCCCTCTATGTAGATTTCACCTTTATCAGGCTTATATATGCCGTAGAGAATGTTCATGAGCGTCGTTTTTCCAGCTCCATTTTCACCGAGAAGGCCATGAATTTCGCTACGCTTGAGCTCAAAATTTACCGAATCGTTCGCTACAACGTTGGGGAAGAATTTCGTTATCCCGACCATTTTAACGAGTGGTTCGTCATCCATGTTTACTCGCACCCATTGAAACGCAATCACACGTCTTCGAAGAAAAAATGAGGGGGAAGATAAAAACCTATACTGGAACACTTGCAACAATGTTATCTACAAACCAGTTTATCGTCCAAAGTTCATCGTGCGTCATTCGTCTACCAGCTTCAACCCTTAATACACCCTTGTTATCGTATATTGGGCCTGTGAATGGGTCGAAGACGACAGTATCTTCAGACATCTGATTCAACCTCTTCATGACGAGGTTGTAGACGCTTATTCTACCAAACTCTGGGTGATCTACATAGGTGCTGTTTAACACTGGTATAAACTTCGGGTTTATTGGGACACCGTATTCGCCGCCAAGCTCCACAGCTCCCTCTCGAAGCATCCACCAATAGTCGACATTGGCCAGATTTGTAGAATTGTAGTAGCCGCTACGTATTTTACTTAGTATATCCGCATATATAACCTCCCAGTGTACTAATTGTCCACTCACGCATACGTCTGGACCAAAACTCTGCATTGGACTGTAGTGTCCGAAGCAGTAGACAGATTTACCCCTATTGTAGTATTCCTGGCAAACCTGCACTACTGTTGGAGAATCTTCTGTAAATGCTAAAACGTCAGCCCCCCAAGCTATAAGCGACTCGGCAGCCTCCCTAGCAGCAGACGGATCATACCAAGAAAAGATCCAACGAACATCTACAACGGCATTCGGGTTAACTTCTTTAACGCCTAAAGCAAATGCATTAATATGTCTAACTACTTCTGGAATTGGATGCGCGGCTACGTAGCCCACTTTATTTGACTTCGTCAAAGCACCAGCCATTAGTCCGTTTAAGTAGTAGAGTTGGTAAAACTCAGCAAAGTATGTACCTACGTTAGCACGTCTCTTATAGCCTGAGCAATGGAAGAAGATCTTGCTTGGATACTTCTCACCCGCCTCCACCGTCGCATCCATGAAGCCGAAGCTTGTTGTAAAGACGACGTCGCACCCTTCATCTATCAGCCTATCTATCACTTTAGGGCAGTCTCCCTCTGGGACTGCTTCAACGTAGACTGTTTCAACCCATGGGAAAATACTTTCAATATATCTTCTTCCGACATCGTGAGCATGGCTCCAGCCCCAGTCTCCAACTGGACCAACGTAGATAAACCCTACTTTTAGCGGTTTTTTCAAGTTTTGAAGCTCAGCCGTAACGCTCTCAAGTTGAGCTACAACACGGTTGTAGTCGTTTCTAAGTCTTTCATATTCTTCACTTGACGGACCTGTTGGTTTTATAGAATAGCCGAGAACTGCTCCGATTATGAGACCTATTATTAAACCGACTACTAAGTTTTTCGCGTTCAACATCTCCACGCTCCCATCAACCTATGCATAGAAGGGAAATGCTTAATTTTTCACAATTTTATGCAAAATATTTGAAAGATTTAAAAGTTTTTATAATAAAAATGTTCAATAGATTGGGTGTTATCCGCTGTCAGCTGACTAAGATTTATAACTGGTAAACTTTAATATACGTCGCCTCACTTTTATGGTTGGGATTGCTCTGTACGACGTAGTAATAGTTGGTTGTGGGCCAGCTGGAATATTCACCGCATTAGAGCTATCGGAGAAGAGCGACCTCTCGATTTTAATGCTTGAGAAGGGTTTAGACATTAGAAATCGCAGATGCCCGGCTTTAACATATGGAGTCTGCAATAAACAGTGTAAACCATGCAATCTTCTTAACGGTTGGGGAGGGGCTGGAGCGTACAGCGATGGAAAGCTCATACTCTCTCCAGACGTAGGAGGGTGGCTTACGGACTATCTACCTAGAGAAGAGCTTGAAAATCTTGTGAAATATGTGGATGCTTTCTATAGGAAGTTTGGTGTACCAGATAAAGTCTATACTGGTGAAACCGACTTCCTAGAAAACATTAGGAGAAAGGCGGTCTTAGCAGGGTTGAACTTTATACCTATGACTTTAAGACACATGGGTACAGATAAAGCCCGCGACGTGTTAGAAGCTGCTAGAAAATATTTAGATGATAGGGTTGAAGTTAAATTTAGAGCGGAGGTTGCTAAACTTCTCGTAGAGAATGGTAAAGCTATCGGCGTTGAGACATCTGATGGAGAGGTTTACAGGGCCAGATACATTGTACTAGCTCCAGGTAGAAGCGGTGCAGAGTGGCTTCAGAAAGAGGCTAGACGTTTCCAATTGCGTCTTGAAAACAACCCGATTGATTTAGGTGTTAGAGTTGAAGTGCCATCAGCCGTTATGGAGCCTTTGACAGACGTATTATACGAGCCGAAGTTTCAATTCTACTCTAAGTCTTTTGACGACATGGTTAGGGTTTTCTGCGTATGCCCACATGGAGAAGTAATAACAGAGATATATGATGATGTCCTAACTGTTAACGGTCAAAGCTATTCGGAGAAGAAGACCGATAATACCAATTTTGCGGTTTTAGTAAGTGTATCTTTCACGGAGCCGTTTAAAGAGCCTATAGCCTACGGTAAGTACATAGCGAGGCTCGCCAACATAATAGGCGGCGGTGTTATAATCCAGAGGCTTGGAGATCTTAAAAATGGGAGAAGGTCTACTGAAGACCGCATAAACCGTAGCATAGTTAAACCTACTTTGAAAAACGCCACTCCTGGAGATTTAAGCTTCGTACTTCCCTACAGGTATTTAACGGATATACTTGAAATGCTTGAAGCGCTTGACAAAGTTACGCCAGGTGTCTTCTCAAACCACACACTACTCTACGGTGTAGAGGTTAAATTTTACTCGGCTAGAATAAAGCTAGATCGAAACCTTGAAACAGACATTAAAAACCTCTACGTAGCAGGCGATGGGGCTGGTATAACACGTGGGCTCATGCAGGCATCAGTATCTGGTGTAATAGTCGCCAGGTCGATACTGTCTAGAGAGGGAATTACAACAGGTACGTAACATCATTAAAACATCTGAAGACCACCTAAGACGCCCTACAGCCTCACCATCACTACGCTATCCTCTTATATAGACTGTGTATAGAAGGAGTGGAAGCTCTTCGACTATACCCGTCGTCGGATCCACTTTCAGCCTGAGTATTTCTAAGGTTACGACGCCAATCAATAGAACATCTATCTTCTCGCTTACGAGTATTGGTGACGATCTCTCTCTATCAAACATTCTTATTCTAACCTCCGACTCCCAAAGCCTTTCACTACCGCTAGCCGTTTTCACGTCTACAAAGCCAAGGTTTTCAAGACCCAGTTTTCTAGCGATCTCCACTGGGACAACGGTATACGTTGCACCTGTATCGATAAGCGCTTTAGTCTCAATTTCACCGCCCGTTTTAGGATTTAAGAGTTTGACATTCACCCATATATGACCCATAAGTTGACACTCAAATGATACTTATCAAGGACTACTATATTTTAATTTCCCCGACGACTTAAAAATAATGTAGCAATATGAATCTCAAAATATGCAGAAGATGATAAGACTAAATACCAACCTTCTCAAAATTTTCAACTCTCATGGTATTTAAATCTAGTTAAACTAAACATATAGATATTGCTTTTGATTTTTTTTTTGAAGCCTTTTTCTAATAGCTACGTGAGGAGCTTTACCGCCTCTTCGGAGGAGACTGCTACAAGACTTTCCGTTGAGACTATATCTCCGAATTTTATGGCTATTTTCATATGTGTTTTTTCGTCGGGACATTCAGATATGAGAACTACATCATACCGACCTAAAACCCAGTATACACCTAAAATCCTAGCACCTTCTTTAGTTGCTTCTTCAAGAAGCCTCTGAGCTTCAGCTATGGTTTCTTTCGTAGGCTTTTTTCTAAATCTACACAAAGTTATGAAGAGCATATCTACCACTAAAATATTACGAGTTTAGGTATAAAAGTTTTCTCCAACTTAAAAATCATAGTTTTCCAATAATGGCCGGAAAATTTTAGAAAAATTTCTAAGAATAATATCATAAATTCTAAATGGATAAAACTTTGTTTACAATATAGATTTAGGAAAATATCTTCATCCAACAGATGTCTTTACAGCGTTTGATGTAGCCGTATATATTGTTTGGTCTTGGTCTTTATACGTGACTATAATTGGAGGAAGCATATACGTCCCCTCTTTCGATACTTTTTACTGTGTAGTTACATGATCGACATTCAGATGGTGATAATTCACTATAGAATGTAGTGGATACTCCTGAAACCACTTGAAATCCCTCGGAAGACGTATCTTTTAACGAGATGTCGAATGCAGTCGCAGTTCCATTATTCGTTATGACAATGGACATTTGAATAAGCTCCCCTACAGACACCGAAGATTTTCTTCCAAAGATTTGCAATAAAATTCTTGCAAACGCATAAAAAAGTCAGACGAGTCTAATAATAAAGACTAAAGGAAGACTTCATAATGTTAAACAGCAAAACTATTTCTAAGATAGCGTTTTAACAGCCTCTCGATATATTTCTTCTAGTTTTTTCCTTCTTTCGTCTTCAAGCTGATACCTATGTGTTTGGATCTTCTCCTTACATATTTTCTTGGCTTTCGCTATTATATCTAGACCTGGTTTGTATGTGTGAAGTAGGGAATAGTCGAATATTTCGGGAGTCCAATATATCCTCCTGTAATCTTTCAGAGTCGTTTCATCTGTTAAATACTGACCCTTGAGAGCACACCTGGCTATTGTTTCAATTGACAGTTCTATTTGATCTTCCGTAAATTCTAAACCTTTAGCAAGCCTAGTTAAATACTTAGCCAATTCGCAGTCTATGATCAATTGCACGGGGCTAAAGATCTCATCTATACTCAGTAGGCCAGCATGGATAAATGCGCCAGGCCCTGTTAATACTCCAACCGTGGCTGAAGAGGCTTTTTCAACTTGCGCCTGTATGTCTACTTGTTTTGCAACTGTTCTGAAAGATCTAACCCCGTGCAGTCCTCCACCGTAAAACATGTTTAACACTATGCTAAATAAGTCCATTAGGGTCTGCTCAGGAGACCCGAATACTATGTTACCATGGCGCATATCGAAGTGGTAGGCATTTACACTGAAGCCCATAGGTATGTCTGGGTAGGCTTCGTGAAGTATGGCGTATCCACCTAAAGCCTCGCTTATACCTTGGATAAATGCCCCCACTGGATATACTGGTGCCGTAGCACCTGCAAGCGGCATAGACGTTATTCCCACCCAATCACATTCCCCATTCTCTAAGAACGGTATAGCCCTATCTAAAGATATGCCTTCAAGACGGAGGGGGCTTATTACGTACACGTCCACCCCGAAACCATGACCCATAACATCAGCCATACGCTTAATATAGACGGCCTCCTCGTAACTTTCAAATGGAGCCGGGCCAGCTGAACGGCTATACGTATAACCTATTAAACACTGCGCAACCCTCCGCAGTTTAGGCGGTACATCTACGGGAGCCCCTGGAGCCCCTCCTCTAACGCCCCACTCGTAAAGCGAATCCGTAAGCTTAGTGGCTTCTACGAGTTTTTCAGTTGTTAAAGGTTTTATGGTATCTGTCTCTAAGTCTACTATCCAAGAACAACCTGGATACCCAGGTGAAAGTATAAGCTCTTCCTCACTTAAACTACGCATCATACTATGCTTTCGTTTCCGTCTAACTTCTACGACTAAGTCTTCAACTAGGCTACTTTTAATTTTCACCCATTCCCTGTCTAGTTTAAACCCGTTACGTTCTATTATCCGTCTTATGAGAAGCTTATTTGTGACTTTGATCCCTACCTTTTCGAGAACTTCTAAAGCCCTCTCATGCATAGTTTCTATGAGCCACTTAGGAACGATGTCTCCAATGTTGAGCCTAGGTTTAAAGGTAAAACTCATAATTTAGAAACAATCTCCTTATTCCTATATAAAATATCTCCCTTTCTGGTGTTAGTAGATGAATATTAGAGAGAATATCATGGCGATTTTACACCGTGGTAAGCCTGAGTATATCCCTTTTGTTCCATATAGGTCTATCGCTAGGATAAGCCCATCTGCTGAAGAAAGACTTAGAAGCATGGGTATGGGTATTCTGTACGCCTGGATACCAGTTTATAGAGTTGAACATCCAAATGTACACGTAGAGGAGAGAAGGATTGGAAATATTGTGCATAGGACTTACAGTACACCCGTAGGCTCAATGTCTATGCGTATTAGAACTGGTTTAAGACCTGAAGCTGGTGAAAACTGGATAGTAGAATACCCGTTTAAAGAACCATCTGATTATAGAGTTATAAGATTCATAGAGGAAGACGCTGTATATAAACCTGATTATGGATATTTTGTAGAACTCGATGAGAAAGTAGGAAATAGTGGTATTTTAACTGCTAATGCTGATCCTACGCCTTTTAGCAAATTATGGGTTCATTATATGGGTTTAGAAAGACTCTGTAAAGAGTTTTATAGAAATAGGGAGAGGATTGAAGATTTAATACATATTATGGCTGAGAGGCAGGAAGAGACATATCGTATAATAGCCAATTCTCCGGCTGAATTCGTATGGTGTGGGGACCAGATTACGGGCTTAGTTATGAGCCCGAAGATTTTTGAAACGTACTATATACCTTTACTTGAGAAGTTCGCAGATATACTCCACGCTAAGAATAAGATGCTATCGGTACATATGGATGGATTGCTGAAGAAGTTGAAATACCACATTGCAACAATGAACATAGACATTGTAGAGGCTTTCACTCCTCCACCTATGGGCGATTTACCGCTTAAAGAGGCTAAAGAATGTTGGAATAACAAGTTTATAATATGGGTTAATTTTCCAGAGACGATTCTACACTACGGTGTTAAAGTGATTGAAAAGTACACGATTAAACTTTTGGAGGAGATAGCCCCTGGGGATGGGGTTATCATAGGAATGACTGAAGACGCTCCAGTAGACTTGCTTGAAGATGCATTTATGACAATTACTAAGACATTGACGATTTATGGAAAGTATCCTGTAAAAGGCAACATATTTTAATCCTCCTTTGACTTCGTAGGTAATGGTTAAATGACATGAGCTTCTAAACATCCGAGAAAATGCTTATATATACACATGGACTAATAGTTGGTTATGCCTTCTAGGGGAGAGTTGGAATTCGAAAGTAAACACTGGATTTTAATACCACTACTATCGTTGATTCTATCGATTGTCGGAACAATCGATATGGCTCTCTGCAATATCACAAGCCTGGGCTTAATGTGCCACTTCACGTGGGGTATATACGCCAGAACAACGGCTTTACCTATTGCTCCAGTATTCCTATTGCTTCTAATGTATCCTTTAAAAAGAACTCGAGAGGTTAGCGTTCCAACCTTAGTCTCGATATACATAATAGGATTGGTTATGTCATACTATGGATTTCAAGACATGGTTACTTTCGCGTTACATCCAGTGGCACACGTAATGCCTATCTTATACTCACCTGAGCCTCTTAGAACTATCATGGAGAGTTGGTGGTGGATGCCTCCATACGACGTCGTTAGAGAAATAATACCCGGTGGAATGCCAGTAAATTGGGGGGCTTGGGCTCCAACTATACTATTCTGGACACTATACATGTACACGTTTATGTTCTTTACATCAAGCCTCATGCTACTATTGCGACGTAGGTGGATAGATGTTGAGAGAGTACCGTTTCCTCATGTACTAGCTACTTATGGAACTGTTGAATTCATACAGGCGGAGAGGACTGAGAGAAGAAGCATCAGACCCTACATCATAGGCTTCATAGTAGGATTCCTAATAGAGGTGCAGATTCTCCTCACATATCTCTTCCCATGGTGGCCAGACATATTCGGTTACAGAGTTAATACCACTGCCGTAGGATGCGTTTGTCTACCAGCCACCGACCCACTTATGCAGTCAATAGTCCACTGGGGCAGGTTTACGAAAGACCCGTTGGCGCATGCAATACTATTTCTGGCACCACTAGACATACTGTTCAGCTTCACGTTCTTCACGATTTTAATGATAATACTTGATCAAGCGGCCTATGTTTTAGGCTACCACACTGGACTTCTTACAACGGGTGGTGGATGTAGAGCAATCTACGATCAGGCACTTTACTGGACTCCGCCGTTCTACTGGGCTTATATATCTATGGGTGGAATAGTAGCTATAGCACTTATGGTGATGTGGCATTCAAGAACATATGTAGCTGATACGTTTAAAGAAGCTATTCATGGTAGACCCTCGAATGGTGAAGTATTTAGCTATAGAACAATATACCTGTTGATCCTAATGTCTGCAGTATTTATGATCGCCTATCAATGCTTCTCCGGAATAACCATCGCCGTAGCTCTAGTAGGGCTAATGGTGACGTTTCTCCACTCAATAACAGATACTTATGCTCTCGGTATCGCCGGATGCCCCTTTGTTCATGAGAAAGCAGTATGGATGAGTTGGCCGCTACGCTTAATATGGCCTACGGCACCCTCAGAATATTCTACTGAGTGGTTCATGGCTCATGCATTCATCGTATGTGGATGGAATGTAGTACCCAATGGTCCTGTTAACGGAGCACATACAACCATGAGCGTTCTAAAGATGGGACAGTTAACAAACGTCAATATACGTAATAGCTTTCTACTACTAGTTATATCATCCCTCATAGCAATCCCCGTGATGCTATGTGCAAGAGTGTGGATCTACTATCTACTTGGCACAAGTCGTGTGACGGTTTGGGGTACATGCTCTATGGAATACATGTGGGATAGCTCCATTGAAAGATACGTCTTCGGAGGGGCGGCGAACACCGTCTTTGGAGTAATGTTCGTAGGTGGATTGATCACAGTAATCTTATCTCTGCTTAGAGCTAGATTCATATGGTGGCCATTACATCCACTCGGCTTTGCAATGGCTCCAAGCGTTGGTATCGCTTGGTGGGGGAGCTGGAACGCCTTTGTATTCGCCTGGATAGCTAAGTGGATAACGTTAAAAGTAGGTGGGAGTAAATTGTACGAGAATTATGGCATTCCATTTGTCGCTGGATTTCTAGCTGGTTTAGCTTTAGTAAACGTTATGGCCCATCCAATAGGCGTGGTAAGGTTCTTCATACCATTCTAAACCAAGCAGTGGGAACGATTCCTCTTTTTCTTTTTAAGGTTCCATTAGAGGGGGCCTTGGATGCGACACTAAATTACACTAGGATATGTTCAGTTTTTAGAAGATTACGGCGTTGGAGGATTCTATACATCTCTCAAAAGTCTATTTCATCGCATGTAAACTTAAATATTTCAAGGGTTTTTCTAAGTGTGGAGGCACTTTTATGGAGGTTAAGATATCTTTAGTTGGTGCTGGTAGTGCTTCCTTTGGTCTTGAAACATTACGCGATATCGTGAGCACGGAAGAGCTTCACGGTGGCACTATTGCATTGATAGATATAGACGAGGGGAAGCTTAAGACTATGGCTAAGGTTGCAGAGCGGTTTAATGAGTACTTTAAAGCTAATTTAAAGATCGAATCTTTCACGAAAACTAAAGATGGACTTAGTGGTTCAGACTTTGTAATAATAGCTGTTGAGAAAGAGAGGATGAAGAGGTGGTGGCTGGACTTTCAAATACCCCATAAATATGGCATTAAACAGGTTATCGGCGAATGTGGTGGTCCAGGAGGGTTGGCACATACTCTACGTGTAGTTCCATTGGTATTAGAAATATGCCGTGATATTGAAGACCTATGTCCCAATGCTTTAGTTATGAACTATTCAAACCCAGAGGCGAGAGTAGCATATGCAATAAACCGTTATACGAAGCTTAAAGCTGTTGGACTCTGCCCCGGAATCTACGGCAGAATGGAGTGGCTATCTACAGCTTTAGGCCGTCAGATTGAAGCTCTGGCCGCTGGATTGAACCACTTTACATGGATTCTGAAGCTTTGGTTTAAAGATTCTGGTGAAAATGCTTATCCTATTCTTATTGATAGGCTTAAAACTGCGGATGACGTTAAGCGAGACATACTGGCTGGGGAGCCTCTGTCTAGGATCTTATGCCTAACGTATGGATATTATCCATCTCCATCAGATGGGCATGTAGGGGAATATGTATCTTATGCTTGGGATATTGTCCCAGAGAGGGAGAGAGGGGAAAACTGGCTTAGCGCCGTTGAAAAATGGTCTGAAAATATTCGTAAAACAGTGGATGATTTAGCTACGGATAAATTGTCTGTAGAACTCTATAGCTCTTCAGAACTAATCAGAGGTGAAAGAGGACAGGCTGTGAACATAATCAAAGCTATCGTTTCAAACAGACGGTATTTCGAGTATGCTGTTAATGTTCCGAACAAGGGTGTGGTGACAAATCTACCATTAGATACTGTGGTAGAGGTGCCTGCCGTAGTCGACGGTAGTGGTATACATCCGATACATATTGGAAGTCTCCCGACTGGGATAGACGCATTGTGCTATACACAAGCAGTCATTCAAAGGTTATCGGTTGAAGCTGCGTATGAAGGGTCTTATGAAAAGGCATTACAAGCCCTGCTGATAGACCCGGTTGTACATAGCGTTGAAGCGGCTAAGAAAACGCTTGACGAACTTCTAGAGGTTCACGCACCTCTTCTGCCTCAGTTTAAAACCAAGCGTTAAAGAAGCGTATATGTGGTGCCCAATTTGAGGCTTAAAATACTATCGAAGGTAGATGTTGAATCCATACATGAGGCTTCTTTAAACATCTTGGAAGAAGTAGGGGTTCAAGTTCCAAACGATGAAGTAGTTAACGCGCTTAAAAACGTGGGCTGTGAAGTAGATTGGAAGACTTCGACCGTTAAACTTCCAGAGAGCTTAATCGTTGAAATGGTTAAGAAAGCGTCTAAAAGCTTCACAATATACTCACGGAGCGGTAGAAACGTAACATTTGGCGATGGAAAGTTCAAAGTCCTATCTAGTGGAGGTATGATGAACGTCGTAGACCCTTTAACAAGCGATAGAAGAATTGCAACCCTAGAAGATACTGTAAAAGCTGTTAAACTCGGAGACGCGTTGGAAAATATAGACATAGTAGGTGCCTTATTCGTACCTCAGGATGTACCTTTACAAATTGCCGACGTATATATGTATGCAACGCTCATCAAGCATACTTCAAAGCCTTTTTTCGCTTGGATATACTCAGTTCAATCGGCTGAATACATATTTAAAATGTGGACCACCATAACGGGAGAAGCGCCTGGCAAGAAACCCCTATCCCTAGGTTTTTTCGAGCCTATAAGCCCATTAAAATTCAGCCCTCACAGCCTACCTATTTTAAAACTTTTTGCTGAACGTAAAATCCCAGTTTGCTTTGCACCTATGGTTATGGCGAGCGCGACGGGGCCTGCAACATTGGCTGGAACGCTAGCTCTTGAGAACGCCGAAATACTAGCTGGCATAGTTATTGCGGAGGTTTTAGGTCCAGGAACGCCAATCCTCTATGGCGGTATACCCCACATAATGGATCAGAGAACTGGAAACATATCCTTTGGTTCTCCTGAACAGGGTTTAATGGCGGTAGCTATGGTTCAAATAGGTCTATACTACGGTTTACCTGTACATGTTAACGTGGGTTTAACAGACTCTAAAAGTGTTGATTTCCAATCTGGCGTTGAGAAGGCTGCAACTATGACTCTAGGTGCTTTTGCAGGAGCAGAGCTTAGTGGGCATCAAGGTATTATAGGCGCGGACGTCGGCGGTAGCTTAGAGCAACTAGTAGTAGATGATGAAGTCGCCAGTTACGTCAAACGCTTACTAAAGGGTTTCAATGTTGAGAGTGAAACCATAGCCTTAGATGTTATAAAAAGAGTAGGTATAGGTGGAAGCTTTCTCTCTCAGAGACACACTATACTACACATAAGAAGTGAATTCTGGTTTCCAAAAATCTTCGACAGACTGAACTGGGAGGCATGGAAGTCTAAGGACGCTCCAGCTAAATTGAGGGAGATTAGGGAAACAGTCAATAGAATCCTGTCAAAGCATGAGGTTGAGCCTCTAGACTTAAGTGTGGAAAGAGAAATAGACCGAATAATTAAAGAGGCAAGTGAATCTCTAATTAAACAGTGACCTTTATGGAACGGCCGAGTTTGTATTAGGAATATTACGTAGTCTACGTCGTATGTGGATTCGTAAAGCTTTAAACTGGTCTTTCCCAAATCCAGTTGGAGGTGTTTCAATTGAGAGAGGAGTTGAATTCGAGGGAGCGGCTTTTAACAGCCATAAATTTAGATGAACCGGACCACGTTCCATTATGTCTTAAGTGGTGGGAGCGCCCGTTTCTAGTAGATGAGAATGACCGTTGGCATAGTGAGCTTGAACGCGTCCTCAGACTACTAAAACTTGGAATAGATGATACTATAACTTTAAAAGTACCAGTTTCACTTAACCCAGAGGTCAAAACTAAGGTAAGTAAGATTCATCCACCTGGGGAGAGAGATGCACTGATTATAAAAGAATACCACACAGCTAAGGGCGTCCTTAAGCGCATTGTACGTCAAACACCAGACTGGCCACATGGTGACGACGTGCCACTTTTTACGGATTTTGTTATCCCGAAGGCTCGTTCTTTAAAGTTTCTTGTTGAAAAGGAGGAGGATATAGATGCATTATCATGTTTACTTACAGAACCTTCGGATAAAGAGCTTAAAATCTTCTTTGAGAAGGCTAATGAAGTTCGAAGTTTCGCAGATAAGCATGGTGTTTTAGTTGAAGCCGGTATGGCTTATGAAGAAGGAGTTGAAGGTGGAGTTGTCGGCGCAGATGCACTACATTGGCTCTGCGGGCTCGAAAACACCATTAGAGCTGCTTATACAAATCCAGAGTTTATCCAAAGAGTGTTAGATGTAATATTTGAATGGGATATCAGGTATATTAGATTAGCCATAGAGTCTGGAGCAGTAGATCTAATTGTTCACCGCGGATGGTATGAGAATGCGGACTTTTGGCCGCCGAAACTCTACAGAAAATTCATACTACCTTATGTTAAGAAACTGGCGGATTATGTTCATAGACATGGGCTTAAATTCTGCTACATAATGTCTATGGGTATAATGCCTCTCTTAGACTTCTTCAAAGAGGCGGGAGTAGATGTCCTCTACGGTGTAGACCCCGTTCAAGGAGGAGCAAAATTATTACAAGTGAAAAGAGAAATTGGAGATAGGATATGCATATGGGGAGGTATAAACTCTTCAGTCACGCTAAAGCTGTGGTCTAGGGAAGAAATTGAGAAAGCAGTAGTAGAGGCTATTGAAACGCTTGCACCAGGAGGAGGATTCATATTATCAGCAATAGATCAAATATTTCCAGATACACCGTGGGAGAGTATAAAAGTGATGTTGGATGTTTGGAGGCGCTTAGCAGATTACCCCATAATCCGTTAATCTTTAAATTGTGGAAGATACTTAGATTCGTATCTTATTAAATCGTTAAGTATGTTTTCAGCAACCTCTAAATTTGGTATTGAAGGATGCATTAACAGTGCTTGTAATGCAAGTTTACTGTCTCCGGTTAAAGCGGCGTCAACCGTTAAATCTATGTGTGTAAGTTGCTGTCTGAGAAGCTGTGTGATTGACTTGGGAAGTGAGCCAACTTGGACAGGCTTTACCCCTATATTACCTACAACCCCTGGAACCTCAACTACAGCGTTACTTGGAATATCTGGAATAGACCCCATATTTGGGATATTAACCGCCTCGTAGAAGTCGTTACGTTTAGACGATAGACTTTCAAGTACTCTGATTACAAGCGTTTCTTCTGTGAATGTTCTCGCGAATAGCTCATCTAATGGAGCTGTGCCAGTTGCCCATTCAACTAGACGTGACCAAGCTTGTTCACGCCACTTAGGGTCGTATATTGTCCCTTGCGGGTATAGTGTTAAACCGTAGATGGAACCGTATGCTTTATCCTCCCTTATGAAGTATGGTAAAAATTCTGCTATGTGAGAGTCTGAAGGGGATGGAAATAGCCCGAATTTATCGTACAGGAGTAGGGATATGTAGTGGCCTCTGAATTTTTCAAGCATCTCAAGTCTACTGTACGACTTCTTAGCATTCTCCCAAACTTCGTGAAACTTAGGATAAACGTCTTCACCTCTAATGAAAATCTCCTTTATCCAAGTAAAGTGGTTTATTCCACCAGCGATTACGCTTATTGTTTCAGAGTCTAAATTTAGAAGTCTAGCTATGAAGTTTTTCGCTATGTATATTCCAACGCAAAGTCCGATGAGGTTTATCTTCGACGTTTTAAGCATAGCTGTACATAATGCGGTCATTGGATTTGTCACGTTGAGTACAAAAGCGCTTGGACAGATTCTCTCAATATCCTTAGCGATGTCGACCATAACCGGGATGTGTCTAAGCGCTCTTGCAAAACCCTGCGGTCCAGTTGTATCCCCCACTGATGCATATAAACCGTACTTCTTCGGTATTTCAACGTCGAATCTTTCAACATCAGTACCAACAGATATTGAGATAATTACATAGTCAGCGTTTCTCAAAGCTTCAGCTCTATCAGTGGTTGCGTTAACGGCAATATCCGACTTCTCTTCACGCATTATTCTATCGGCAAGCTTGGTCATTAAGTTTAGCCTCTTCTCATCTATATCCATGAGACAGACGTTGGAGCCAGCGAGGACATTGGATTTCGTAAGGTCTGCGAGAATATTAGGAGTAAAAATCAGACTACCTGCCCCTATAATAGTGATTTTAACGCCCATATGCTTACACCGCCATATGAATGATTGCATACGTTTAAAGTTTTCTTTTGATAAAGCTTACCATGATACCTAATTTCAGGAAAAGTTAGATGAGGATATATAAGCCGTAATCCTGCGTTCAAACATATATAACTACTTGAAGATTTAAATCTGTGAAAGAAATGGGTAGCGAGTATAAAGTTGAAAATTAACAACAATATCCATATGGGTAACTATCTTAAGCGTTGGAAGCGGAAGTTTTCCAATAACTGAGCGATGCAAACCGTTTTACGCATAAGATACTCAACAGCTCCCCGTTCTGAAACTTCTCCAAGCTCTTCACGTTCTCGGAAGAGGATCTTAGAGCCTTCTCTAAAGCCATTCTCAGCCTTAAGCTTCTGGTAAACATCTTCTCTTAGGAGGATGATTGCTTTCTTTATGGAAATCACCGTAAAAATCTACATAACATCATTCTTTCAGTATGCAGAGTATCTACTCATTCTTAAGTCTCAACTTTAGTAAGAGAATATCCTCCAAGAAGATACTCCAAAAATTGAGGATTATCGAATCTAAACTTTGCCCATTCATTCCAGCAGAAGTTAGAGGTTTTTCTAGCAAACACTTTTATAAAACACTTCACTTACCAATAATTGGGCAGATATATGGTTAGAAGGACAGGAAAGTTTAGGCGTGTAAGTGGACCAAAGAGAGTCGGCAAGTTTAAACCAGCCAACTAGAGGTTAGCCCTATGGTTGTCAGGGTAAAAGTTAAACTTCACTCTGCTACAGGAGAAGTTGTAACAGTGGCTTTAGCTAATTCTGGATTTGAGGCGGATGAGCCGGAGGTAATATTACCGATTAAAGTTGCTGAGAAATTGAATATATTCCCAAGGCTTATGACAGAATATCAAGTGGAAGACTACAAAGCTGTCGGAGGAGCACTTGTTAAAACCTTCTTAGTCAGAGGCCTTGTTAAAATTAAGGTTCTAACAGACGATAGGGATGTTGGACCCGTAGATGTAACAGCTGTCATCACGCCAGGTGAGGATGAAGTTATATTAAGCGATAAGCTAATGGACATGTTAAAAATTGTACTGTTAAAACCCGGTGAAGGTATATGGAAGTTTGCAGACGAAGAAGGGATCACAAGGAAAAGTGAACGCTTAGAAAAGTGGTAGTTTTCTATGTAGAGGTATCTAAAGAAAACCGTTTAAATCCCATGAAATTATTCAATCGAAGAGGTTATATTTCTTAAAAGATTGAGGGGCGGTTTTAACTTCCAGTCCACTTTAAAGATTCTAATGCTTTATCTAATTCTGCTGTGAAGAAACCTATGGCGTAATCACCTATTTCACTAATTCATATTAGAACCCCTATAATGCTATTAAACCGTTTCCAATGTCTATGTAGCTGTGCATCCTCCCATTTAAGCCCAAAAAGGCTCATAACATGATCTAAGATCGTAAGAACGATATGACATCGATAGGAGACCCCAGATTTAAAAAAATGCTACTACTATTTTTAACTATGAAAAACAGAACTTGGTAAAATTACGGAGTATAAAGTCGAAATTATTGGATAGAAGACGTATTTACGTTGAACGTTTTTCACAGTATTCGCGGCATTTTTCTATCACCCACATCACTCTTCGAACACTCTGCGGCGTAATACTTAAGGGCGCTCCCTCACGCAATGTTCTATACAAGTCTTCATAGAAGAGTATTTCACCCCTCTTCTGGTCTCTACTTAAATTCCACGTTT
>Ga0209394_1000663_pt1 | contig 25472 bp, 28 predicted proteins | sample JNZ201metaG_FD_184122 | JGI IMG/M metagenome (GOLD analysis project Ga0209394, IMG submission 184122) | Hot spring microbial communities from Jinze hot spring, China to study Microbial Dark Matter (Phase II) - JNZ 20120812A (SPAdes) (version 3) ... | reverse complement strand
GGGTGAAGGTGAATATGTTTTCACCGTTGTCCTCCCCGGGGAATTCCTTTTAAATTCCTATTATAGTGCATACTATGCTAATGAGCATTATGTTTCTACGGAGAAGCCAGTTGAAGTATTTATCGAAGAATATGGATTTAACAATCACTCTAAGAACAAATCTAATACTTTTATGTTAGCCAATATTCGCGTCGTCTCCGGTTCTGTTGTGATTAAAGTAAAAGTCTGGGGTGTCATGTTATGACAGAGGATGATCTGGTTAGGAAAGTAGAAGAATTGATGAATCTTGTCGATCAAGTTAAGTTATACAGGAAAGCTTTAGCCTATATTCCAGACCTTGCTATAGCCGTATTATCAGTTACCTGTGTATCACTATTAATATTCATACTTGTAAAGATATGCTTCATAACTTCTGGAATTTTCTCCTCATTCTCTGGGTTTACCTCTGCCGGATCCTATATGTCTCCAGAAGTTGCTTTACTCCTATTTCTACTACCTTCTCTTTGGGCAACTGTAATTGGCATGCTATTAATTGAACTGAAGGTTAAAAAGGTCAGGACGGGAGAGTGGTCTTCTCTTCTGAAGGAAGGTGCTCCCGCCGCAATCAAGCTTCTCATGGAAACGGATTGGGAGTCTCTTTTCAGTGGTATTATGCTGATGAAACTGTGGTTAGCAATTAAGATGCTTAATTGGCTTTTTCTCAGTTACATCATAATTCTGCCAATTTTCCAATCCTTATTCATTCTTCTACCTCTCCCTCTATTCTGGACGCATAAAAGTATAATTGGTTTAATCACGTTTGTTCTAGTCACACCTATAATCTTGTTGATTAATAAGAAAAACATCAAAGAATTTTATAGGAATATTAAATCCATCGACCTTCTAATAATAGATTTGAGATGGTTGTACAATGAGCTCAAGGGAGCGAGGCTCGAAGCCTGACCTTTATGTGGCTGCTAGGATCATCAAGACGCTTAAGGAGAATAATGGTATGAAGAGAACGGCATTAGCCACTGCATGCGACCTGGCTTACAACAGGCTTGTGAAATACTTGGACTGGATGAGCGAGAAAGGTTTCGTGGAAATAGATGGCGAGGGTGTTGTCTACTTGACCCCAAAGGGTGAGGAGGCTTACAATAGGCTTGTCAAGTGGATATTGGAATATATCGGTAGGCTTAAGTTTCCAAGATTTTAACTGAATTAACATTCCCTAAACCTCTATGTTAAATACTATTCTCATAATCCATCCGATTGCAAAAGATGTTACAGCAACCCCGATACTTATAAATAGCATTTCTGAAAACATCCTTCTAAATGGAATATCTTTGACTATTGAGATAAAGAACGTGAGAACAGAGATAACTAAGATTACACTAATTAACATTACTATAATAGCCGTAGGATAATCTGGGAGGGTTAGGTATGGTATTGTTAACAAAATCACAGTCAGTATATAGGCAATGCCCGTATGAAATGCAGCTTTTGACGGGCTTATTCCGGTTTTCTCAGCTTTCTGAGATAAATACTCTGATGCAGACATGGAGAGTGATGCAGCAATGCCAGTCACTAGCCCTGCTACGCCTATAAGCCTATTGTTTTGAAGAGTTAGAGATAGACCAGCTAATGCTCCACTCAATTCAACCAATGCATCATTAATCCCCAACACCATTGACCCAACGTATTTTATCCTCTCCTCTTCTATCATACCTATTAGAATGTCTTCATGTTCTTCTTCGTCACGCATTATTTCCTCTGCTTCTGGGAAGGTTTTGGATAATTGTGAATATGCCTTCTCAGCCTTCTCCTCTCCTTTCTCCATTAGCTTAATTGCGAAAGTGAAACCAAATATTTTTGAAAAAAGCAAGTATTTCAAAAGCATTATTATTTTTGGAGACGTATCCATGCCCGTATATTTTTTCCATTCATTATAGTGGCGAAGCTCATCTTCGGAAATTTTCTTCAGAAGTTCTGAATTCCTATCCTTCACCATTTTAGATAATGCCTTGTAAAAAAGGTGTTCAGTTAATTCATTCCGCTGGAGGATGAGTATCTTCTTTCTAACATCCTCATTAGGTACCTCTTTCATAATGTCTTAGGATTAGTAACGCTTGTTTCATAAGTCTTATCCCAACAGGCAAGCTTAAAAATGCGAATTTATCTCGAATCATCTCATGCTTAATGAGAAGTATCAATGGGATGAAATAATAGGGGAGGCATTAAACAATTCCCTGAAGCTAAATATTCCATCGATAAGGATTGAAGATGCTTATGTCATATATTCAGTAGCATATTTGACTGCCCTAAAGTTTGGAAGACTAATAGCTGTTGATGCTGGTGCTGGAGTGGGCTTTTCAACAATATGGATGGCTAAAGCTCTCTATGAATCTGGAGTAGAGGGTAAAATTTACGCTATTGAGAGAGAAGCCCTAAGATTCAGAAGGCTCGAAGATCTCGTCAATAAGTACTACCTAAACAATCTGATCACCCCTATTAATGGTGATGCGTTGGAATGCATTAAAGGAGTCGGAGAGGAGTTAAATCTTGTTTTCATAGACATTGACAAAGAGCATTATTTTGACTTCTTCAATGAAGTTAAGGATAAAGTAATTGATGGGGGAGTAATTCTAGCACATAATGTTAAACATCATTACGGGACTGTTGACGCATTTTTGAACGAGATCTCAAAGAAAAATTGGAAAACGATAGTAGTGCCTACAGAAGAAGGCGTTTCAATAAGCACTAAGATCAGCGATGCAAGATAGATTTATAAGATACTTTTGTACATAAGTACTTATGGCCGAAACAATTAAGGCGGAAATAAAGCCGGCACTTGCGAGAAGATTTAGAAAAATTGCGATGGAGCGAAATAAGTATAAGAAAGGTGCTGTGAAAGCCGCTCTTGAAGAGCTTATTAAAAGATATGTTTCAAGGGGGAAGGTTGATTGGAAGGCCTTGAGAGGATGTTTAAATATGAAAGAGTCTTCGGTAGAATTACAGCATAAGGCCTGGGATTCCTCAGACTAATGTTCTTGATAGATACCAATATCTTCTTAGAACTTTTCCTCAACAGGGAAAAGGCTGATGAGTGCGAGAGCTTCTTAGAAAAGGTTTCAAGTGGGGATTTAGAGGCAGTGGTAACGAGGTTTTCGATACATGCGATCGAGGTTATTCTAAACAATCCCAAGTTGATTCTAATCTTCCTGAGGAATATTGAGAATTCGTTGGGTTTAACTGTTTACGATACTTCAATGGATGAAGAAATGGCTGTTTCAATGATAATGGAAGAAAAGAAGCTTGATTTCGACGATGCTCTACAATACTATGTTGCTAAGAAGCTCGGCGTAGAAGCGATTGTAAGCTTTGATAAACATTTTGACAAGCTGGATATTCCTAGAAGAGAACCAAAAGAAGTAATTAGAACATTACCTTAATTTCTTATTTCCATAGCCTCTGTTTATATATTCGTACTAAGCCCTAAAAGTTAAAATATTGCATTTCTATAACAAAAATGACTACTGTAATGATTGTAAAAATAAGTAAGCATAAAATGCTTTTTTCTCTACTGCTCATAGTGCTAGTAATATCGATTGCTCTTTTTCTCTATTTCTTCTTGGGAAGGTCAAATGAAACCGTACTGATAGAAGCTAGAGGGATCATAGAACTTCCCATGCCAATCACTAGGGGGACAATGTCCGTGGAAGAAGCTATTCTTAAGAGAAGGTCGATCAGGAATTTTTTGAATAAACCGTTAAGTCTTGAAGATGTTTCACAACTCCTATGGGCTGCTCAAGGAATTACTGATCCCACTAGAGGCTTGAGGGCAGCGCCTTCTGCAGGAGCTACATATCCGCTTGAAGTCTATGTTGTTGTAGGAAAGAACTGTGTTACTGGCCTTTCTGAAGGGCTATATCACTACAAGCCCGATAGACATGTTCTCGAACACCTTTTAGAGGAGGATTTACGTTCAAGCCTTGCAGATGCAGCGCTTGGTCAGAGCTCGATCAGAGAAGCGCCAATAAGTATAATCGTAGTTGCGATATACGAACGTACGACAAGCAGATATGGTGAAAGGGGGATACGTTATGTGCATATGGAGGCCGGCCACGTAGGCCAGAATATCTACTTGCAAGCAGTTGCACGAGGCCTCGGCACGGTCGTCATAGGAGCGTTTGAAGACTCTAGAGTTCAGAAAGTATTAAAACTGCCAGAGGATCAACACCCACTCTACATAATTCCAGTAGGATATCCTGCCGGTTGAAAAATGATCTTTCTATCTTCCCAGCACTATTTTCTAGCAACACTTGCATTATTATCGTTGATAGTCACAACCTTAACGGGATTTCTCCTGTTTACGAAAATAGGTAAAAAATTATTTAAAGCTATACTGATACTACACACCCTCCTTGGTCTAATAGCATTAATATCTTTAGTGCTTACTTACTTTCTTGCACCTAAGCTTTAATATTAAAACTAGAATCTGTTTTGGGATTGCTAAAATTTTTAAGACGATGTGATGGTCAATATCTGGTAAGAATTTGCTTGAAGCCAACGGTTTCCACATGATACCGTGGAAACTCGTTGAGGATTGGGAGTGTAAATTTTGCGGTAAATGCTGTATAAACCATAAGGTTCCATTGCTTTTTGAAGAATACGCTAAGATAGAGCCTAGGTACGGGCCCAGTTCAGTTGAACCCGGCGAGAGAATGTTCTACATAAGACTATTGCATGATGGTAAATGCTTTTTTCTTAAGAAGCATGGTGAAAAGTATCTATGTAGAATTCATGACGAAAAGCCGTATGTTTGTCGAATGTTTCCATTCCGAGTGCTAAGGGTGCCAAAGTATGGTAATGAAGAATTATCGGAATTCAAGTACGGGACCAAAGTATTTTACATATACTTGAATAGGGGATGCAGTGGTGTAAAACTGGGCAATCCTTCTATGAGATTTGTAGAGAAAGTATTACCAGAGTTCATTAAGATATACGCAAATAAGGAGGCGAATGAAAAATTATTACTGAAATCATCTAGTAGTTTTTAAGCAGAGAGGTTTCTCGCTATTGCAATTACTCTCTTAGCTACGTCTATGGCGCATTTGTCGAAAACGTAGGCTACTGGTTCTATTCCGACACCACCCTTATCGACAATAACGTCTCCCAAAGTCTTCAAGCTCCTTATGAACGATTCAATGTTCTCATACTTAGAACGGTCAAACACCGTCTTTCTTAATCCACATTTTTCTATTGATTCCTCAATTTTTTCATCGTACTTTATGCACATTGCGCTTCTTATATTGGGGTCTATAGAGTTTGCAGCAAGTAGAACAGAAGACATATGTTTAGAGGAATTAAACTCTGGTTTTGAGAATGCCCTTATGCTCCCGTTAATGAAAGTAAGCCTTCCGGGGAAAGCTGCAACGTCTTCAACTCCCTTAGGCGATTTTGTACACATTACTATATTGGTCCTAACCTCAGGTATTAATCTCTCCAAATTGCTACATGTCGAGAGGATTTCAAGCGCCCTTTCCAACTCTTCCAATATTTCAAATCTTTCAAAGGAGCCCTCAACCATCTTTTGAAATGCTTTAAAACAACTTTTACAGCCTTCGAGTTTAGGCTGAGCCTTCCTGTGAAATTTACAAAGGTTTCCTCTTGCTCTTTCCTCCATGCATTTCAAACAAACTTCCTCTATGAAGCTACCCGGTGTAATTTCATTTCTCAATATTTTCCCAGCAAGATTTTTAGAAAACTGATCTAAGCCACTTACGTAATAGCTACTGGATGTCGCTATTATCCTTTTATACTTCGTCGCTGCAGTAGGGGAAATTCCTAATACTTTTGCTGCACTCGTTATACTCCAGCCATGTCTCTCTACGAGTTCCCTAACTATTCTCGCTCTAAGTTGGGGTAGGTAGCTTTTTATTACGTATTCACAGGGTGGTTTCACGAAGATTATATCTTACCAACATGTTTATAAACATGTTTATTCCGTTTCTTTGATAAAAATGGAGAAGATCCCAATTGCCATGACCATAGCAGGAAGCGATTCAGGTGGAGGGGCGGGGATAGAGGCAGATCTTAAAACCTTTTCAGCTATGGGAGTACACGGAACTGTAGCACTAACGGCGATAACTGCACAGAATACTGTTGACGTCTTTAGCGTACAGGATGTGGAGTTAGACGTCATTGAAAAACAAATCGATGTTGTCTTTGAAGACATGGGTATAGATGCTGCTAAGACAGGCATGCTTTACAGGAGCGAAGTAATAGAGCTTGTTGCGAGAAAGATTAGAGAATACGGGTTTCCACTTGTTGTAGACCCTGTGATGACTGCAAAGAGTGGAGCCCGTTTACTTAAGCCTGAGGCTGAAGAATCTTTGAAAAAAATCCTGCTGCCTGTAGCAACAGTAGTTACTCCGAATATATTCGAGGCTGAGGTTTTAAGCGGTTTGAAGATCTCCACATTGGCGGATATGCGAGATGTTGCTAAGAGGATTGCTGACCTGGGCCCTAAGGCTGTCGTCGTTAAAGGAGGCCATTTAGAGAACGGTAATGAGGCTATCGATGTAGTTTACAGTGACGGGGAGTTTCGTGAATTACGTGGTAGTAGAATCGATACGAGGAATACTCATGGAACTGGATGTAGCTTTTCCGCAGCCATTACTGCAGGACTTGCTAAGGGGAAGAGTATTATGGAGGCTTTAGAAGAAGCTAAGAACTTCATACAGATTGCAATAAAATATGGTTTAAGCATTGGCAAGGGACATGGGCCGGTTAATCCAATCGCATGGATGCAAATAGATGCTGAAAAATACAGGGTTATAGAAAACTTGTATAATGCCGTCAAGATGCTGGAATCTTCTAAAATAGCGAAGCTAATTCCTGAAGTTGGGAGTAACATAGTTATGGCTCTGCCCAAGCCCTATGCTAATTCAATAATGGACGTTGCTGGAATACCTGGAAGACTTATCAAATTGGAAGACAGAGTATTTGCTGTCAAAAGTCCGGAGTTCGGAGCCTCTTCACATGTAGCCAGAATAGTCTTGAAAGTAATGGAATACGGAGAGGAGTGGAGGGCAGCCATGAACATAAAATATTCAAGTGAAGTAATTGAGGCATGTAGATCCTTAGGATTAACGGTTTCGTCTTTTGACAGAAGGGAGGAGCCTGATGAAGTTAAGACTAGGGAAGGGGGAAGCCTCCCGTGGGGTGTTGGAAAAGCCATAGAGAAGGCTGGGAAAATACCTGACGTAATATATGACCTTGGAGACGTTGGCAAAGAGCCGATGGTGAGAATACTTGGCAGAAACGCTGTTGAAGTGGCTACGAAAGTATTGATGATAGCTTCTAAGTTGAGGTGATTAAAAAATGATTGGAAAGTCTTTGAGAAAACTCTTGATTCAAATACTGCTTTCAGCACTGTTTTCAGCACTGGCTTTTGTTATTTCGCCAATAACATGGTTCCAATGGGGTCCGACGAAAGCATTTCCAGGACAGCATATGGTTAACGTCTTAGCCGGGATAATGGTTGGCCCCTTATGGGCTTCTCTCTGCGCGGTTATAGTTGGCACTTTACGAATAATGTTTGGAGTAGGAACAATATTTGCCTATCCAGGCGGAATCCCAGGAGGATTAATGGTTGGAATCTTGTACATGCTGCTTAAGAATAAATTTGGAAGCAGAAAGGCGATCGTTCTAGCGTCATTAGGCGAGCCTGTGGGAACAGTCTTCATAGGTGGAACCATCTCATGGTACATAGTCGATCCTTTCTTCGGATCAGCTTTATACTTAAAGTTTGGTGGAATATTGTTTCTCTATCTAGGATGGGCAGTTAGCTCTATAATTGGTTGCACTATTGGGATGGTGCTAGTCTTGGCTTTGGATAAAATAGGTGTTCTCAAGTTTGTTGAATAATGTAGAAGAGGTCTTAGGGAGAAAAATACTGATACTCGGGGAAATGGGTAGCGGTAAAACAAGACTTACCGCAGAAATATTGGATAGGCTTCTCGAAAAAACCGTTACTAAGGACATTACGGTAATAGACATGTCGCCTACAACGGTGCCTGGAGTAGGCGGCAGGGTATCTTCTTACACATCTAATGTTTCCAAGGTTAAGTATTTGGCACCCGAGGTAGTGAGAGCTCCGAGAATAGAGGGTAGGAATAAGGATGAAGTCCTAACCCTTGCAGAATTTAACAGAAGGGCTATAGAACCCTTACTCCAAGAATTTATAATGAAGCCTACATCGATTCTTTTCATTAACGACCTCTCGATCTATTTACATGCTGGTGACGTTTCTAAAGTAATCAAATGCTTAGAATTATCTAATACTGTTGTCGCAAACTCATATTACAGCGAGTTTCCAATTGAAGATAAGAATTCCGGAATTTCTGAAAGGGAGAGAAAAATGTTGGAATTATTAACGGTAAAATTTGATAGCGTACTGAGAATTTCTAAGCAGTTGTCTTATTACAATATAATACAGCATGAATGAGATTCTTAAAATTCGGATAAAACATATATGTATGTTAAAGACAAATTCTGGTGGTTGAAATTGGCTTAGAAATACAAAGAAAAAAGCATACCTCTTCTGGGCGAGGATTTCCGGAGATGAAAGTGCAAACAACACATGGGATTATGAAGCTTCTAAAGCGTTTTCAGGAAAATGGTTTATACTGTTTAGCCACCCTGGAGACTTTACACCGGTATGTACGACAGAATTTGTTGCCTTTCAAAAAAGATATGATAAATTTAAGGCATTAAATTGTGAACTAATCGGATTAAGTGTAGACCAAGTGTTCTCCCACATAAATTGGGTTAATTGGATAAAAGAAAAGTTCGATGTCGAAATAAAGTTTCCAATAATAGCTGATACTGGTGAAGTTGCAAACATTCTGGGGCTCATACATCCTAAAAAAGGAACCAACACGGTTAGAGCCGTTTTCATAGTTGAAGCAATACAGATAGCTGATAAGAACGGTGTTGCAATGCCTGCAAACTGGCCGAATAACGAGATAATCGGAGATCATGTAATAATCCCACCGGCTTGAGACATCGACTCTGCTAAAAACCGTTTAGAGAAGGCAAAGGGGAGAATTCGAATGCTTCGACTGGTGGTTCTGCCACAAGAAACTGAAGAGTTAGCAAGCTAAATTAAAGATCGGTATCCTTATTTTCTAAGTCTTTTTTCAAATAAATGATTCTCAAAAGTTAGAAATACAGTAAACAGCGTAATGTCTTCAATGAATAACGTGTCATTTGAAGAGTAGACACCATTAGGGAGAGGGCTGAAACATATTTAAAAATCGGAGAAACTCATATTTAGAAAGTCAATGGGACCTTGCTAGCTTCTCCATTTAAAGGGTGATTGTCCTAAAACGCACTTGCTCAGAACCATGATACGGACTTTCAAATTGAACTAAAACTTCTGAAACTCTTGGAAAATGAGAAACATCTCCATTATATTACTGGGCTTGAAGAAGCATACATAGTTTTTAGACATTTGTCCCAATACTTTCGAAGAAAAGGAGGTTAAAGATATCCATAGGTTTGTTATCAAGTTGTTTAAACCTCTTGTCGAAGATATGAAGCTTAATATGACTGAACAGGAGAAGACAGGGATCGGTATTTGAAATTCATAGGAAAAAGAGCTTATGAAATCATATAAATTTCAAACCTTTTAAGCAAGCCAAACCTACCGTATATTTATGGACAAGTTAAAGGCTAAGCTTATTGATATTAAGCAGGGGGGATTTGAAGTCCTGTTAAACAGTCAAGATGCGGAGGAGCTTGGAATACATCCTTTGGACCGCGTGAAAATATCTTGTGAAAAAGGATCTTTAACAGCTGTAGCAAATGTCACTCCTACGCTTGTAAAAAGAGGGGAGATAGGAATTTTCACAGAGGTTTCTGAGGCTCTTGGTCTTACAGAAGGGGAGTTGGTAAAGGCTATACCAGGTGAGAGGCCACCATCACTACAGTATATTAAAAAGAAGATGAACGGTCAAAAACTATCTAAAGAAGAGATATACGCGATAATAAAGGATATTGTGGATAATACTCTCTCAGACATAGAGCTATCTGCCTACGTTACTGCCGTGGCTATAAGGGGTATGGATATGGATGAGATTGCTGAAATGGTCAATGCAATGGTTGACACTGGAGAAAAAATAACGTTCGATAAATCTCCTATCGTAGATGTTCATAGCATAGGTGGGATACCTGGAAATAAGTATGCCCTCCTCACAGTCCCCATTGTTGCAGCCAACGGAGTGACAATACCTAAAACATCCTCTAGGGCTATAACAAGCCCCTCCGGAATAGCTGATACGATGGAAGTCTTAGCCCCTGTCTCCCACACAGCCCAGAAGATAAAGCAGATCGCTGAGACAGTTGGCGGAACACTGGCATGGGGAGGCAGTGTAAACCTTGCTCCTGCAGACGATAAGATAATAAGAGTTGAGTATCCGCTTTCTCTCGACCCCAAGCCTCAGGTTCTCGCATCAGTTATTTCCAAGAAGAAGGCTGCGGGAGTAGAAATCCTTCTGATAGATATTCCAATGGGAAAAGGTGCAAAAGTTGAGACTGAGGATGAGGCTAGAGAACTTGCTCAAGACTTCATAGAGTTGGGTAGGAGGGTTGGAATAAGGGTTGAATGCGCCATAACTTACGGCTCCCAACCATTGGGTAGGGCTGTTGGACCGGCTCTGGAGGCGAGAGAAGCCCTTATGGCTCTAGAAGGAAAATACGCTCCTCGAAGCCTCGTAGAGAAATCATGCGCTTTAGCGGGTATTCTGCTTGAAATGGCTGGTGTAGCAGAAAGGGGTAGAGGAAAGTATGTTGCTGAGGAGACGTTGAGAAGTGGTAAAGCACTTTCTAAATTTAAAGAGATAATTGAGGCTCAAGGCGGTAATCCAGACATTACTTCAGACGATATTGAAGTTGGGAAATACACTTACGATGGTATTGCTTGGGAGGACGGGTATGTGCAAATGGTTAATAATGCTGCTGTAACGCAAATATGTCGCATAGCAGGCGCTCCAAAAGATAAGGGAGCTGGAATGATAATATGGCAGAAAATGGGAAGTCAAGTTAAGAAGGGCGATAAGCTCTATACTATTTACGCTGAAAGCAGTGTTAAGCTTGAGAGAGCAAAAGCTTTAGCACAAAGGCTTAACCCTGTTCCAATAGGGGGCATGTTACTTAAGAGAATACCTGATTACAGCTATATGGCCTAGGCTATTTGATACTAAAATATACGTGAGGAAAACGTTCTCCATTTTACGAGGATATTAAACGTAAATTATAGAAAAAACTTATGCTGATTAAGGAAAGCTTTAATATTTACAATGAGATTTTTAAACGGGGCTATGCCGATAATAAAGCGGAGTAGGAAGTTTCCTATAAGAGCTGAGGATATAATGAGTTTTCCACCAGTAACCGCCAGGGCTGATACATTGATAGAAGACGTGGCGAAGCTAATGTATGATAATAATGTTGGTAGCGTCATGATAGTTGATAACGCGGGGGTGATTGTTGGAATAATGACTGAACGAGATCTCATCTATGCTGTCGCAAATGGTAAAGTAGGTAAGGGATTGCCAGTACACATGATAATGACAGAAAATCCGATTACAGTAGGGCCCGATGTACCCATAGATGAAACATTGCGGATAATGAGAGAGAAGAATATTAGGCATCTCCCCGTAGTCGATTCTAATAAAAAACCCGTTGGTATGATATCACTCAGAGATGTTATCGACGCCGTAGTTGCCTTAATGAAAGTTTACACAAGTTAACAGTTATCCTAAAACTAATTGCTGATTGCGTATCGGATTATGATTATAGGGGTAAAACTTAAATCTTAATTCCTAAGGGGAGTAAGGTGGGTGAGGGATGTAAAATGGTTAATATTAGATTATCAACAATAACGGTTCCAAAGGAACCAGGTCCTACTTTGAAAAAACTGCCTTTCGACGTCAAGTTTATCGCTCTATTGTTGATTTCCTTTGTAATAGGATTAGTAGTAGGATACGCAATATTTTCTCCGGGGTTAGGCGGCGGTGCAGCTCCAACTCCAGAAAAGACTGTTTATAACATAGGCTTTACTCTACCTCTCTCTGGAGAACTATCCTCAATAGGTAAGATATGGGAGAAGGTTGTGCAGATAGCCATAGAGGATTTGAATAGCGAAGCTGCAGCCTATGGCTTTAATGTTGAGTTTCGTTCAGTAATCTTGGATGATGCGACAAGTGACGAAAAAGCGTTGCAAAACGTTCAGAGTCTATACCAGCAAGGGATTAAAGTAATCATCGGTCCTGCAGCAAGTTCTCAAGTAAAAGTTGTAAAATCGTATGCAGACAACAATAAGATAGTTATAATATCTCCCTCTTCAACATCTCCTACTTTAGCCATACCTAATGACTACATATTCAGGACGGTAGGTTCTGATGCTGGTCAGGCTAAAGCACTATCAACCCTGGCTTATCAGGAAGGTGCTAGAAAGCTCATAGTCTTCTTCCGAAATGATGAGTATGGTAAAGCTTTCGCTGATTTCTTGGAGCAGAACTTTAAGGAGAAAGGAATTACAGTAAGTAAGCTACCTTATCAAACGGGACTCTCGGATTACGCTTCTGAAGTAGCTACTTTAGCAAGTAGAGTAGGATCTGAAGGTGCTGATAGTGTTATACTGATAGCATTCGATACCGATGGGGCAAACATAATTTCGCATGCTGCTGAATCAGACGTGCTTTCCAACGTAAGATGGTTCATTTCTGAAGGGCCTCATGGAGCAGGTGAATTACTCACCTCGACAGTGGGAAGGTTTGCATCGAGAGTAAGACTCTACGGTACTAGACCGCTATACATAGGCAACCCGCTTTACGAAGACCTTTTCAAAAGAGTGAAAAGTAGATTTGGCATAGAACTTGGCGTTTTCTGCGAGCATCTTTACGATGCGATTAAACTTGCCGGTTGGGCAATACTGAGAGCAGGCGAGTATGATGGTGAAGCAATAAGAAATGCATTGGTAGAAGTGGCTAAGACATACTATGGTCCAAGTGGATGGACAATGTTTGACGTTGCAGGAGATAAGGCTCAGCAAGACTATGGAGTTTGGGCTATAGTAAGTACTGCTGAAGGCTATAAATTTAAGGACGTTGGCGTTTTCGAAAGAGGGTCAATAATATTCACGGAGCAAGCATATCCTTGAAACGAATATCTTTAAGACTAATCAACCTACTTTATTTTTTAACTTTCCTTTCATACATAAGAACTAGAATAATGGGGGAGAGTGTTTAAAGTGATCCCGGGCTTTACACAGACTATGGTCAACTTTTTGCAATACATTTTCTTCTATACCGTCTTTTCTTTACCATTAACATTAAGCTATAGAACTACTAAGGTAATTAATTTCGTACATGCGAACTTCATAACATACGGGGCCTATACTGCAGTATTTCTACACGGAGTTTTGGGAAATAGCAGTATCGTAATTGCAGCATTTTTGGCATTCGTGATCGTTGGTGGAATGGCTGTTTTAGACAACCTTTTAGTTTTCACTCAACTTCAGAAGCGAGGCTCTTCGCCGGCAATGGTGATGATATCATCTATGGGCCTTTGGATAGCGTACAGATACTTGTTATACGTTTTGACAGACATAATGCATTTCTATACGTCTAAAAACTTTGTATCGTATGGCAGAATAACATATTCCGACATCCCCAGTATATCCTTAGCAGAGTTTAATTTGAGTCAAGCTTTCATAGCAAGCATGGTTGCAACTATCTTAGTAGTCTCCTCCCTATACTTAATATTGGAGAAGACTCGTATGGGAAGGGCAATGAGAGCTATTTCAGATAATGCGACACTTGCAGAAATTTCTGGCATTCCAAGAAATTTAGTGATAAACTTAACTTGGTTTCTATGTGGCGGGATTACAGCAGTCGGAGGAGTTTTATGGACATCCTTTTCTGGAGCAATAACTCCTGAAGCCGGGGATTCAATGATCCTTCAAGTTTTTACCATAGGCTTTATAGGTGGTTTAGCATCATTGCTAAGGACAAGTATTGGAGCAATTATAATCGCATTCATGGAGAATATAGGAATTGCCTTTTTAAATACGTATTTAGGAGTTCCGGTTAGCTTCAGACCATTCTTAACATTCATCGCTTTACTAACAACACTCATACTCTTCCCGCCACTGGGAGCTGGAGGCGGTCTTCCTTACAGGTTTAGGAAAAGGGGGCTTAGTCAATGATCGGCTTCGATATAGTTGGTTTTATAATTAGTTGGCTAACTCTATTTGGAATATACGCCATATTGTCGTTAACTTTAAACATGGAATCGGGGGTAAGCGGAGTAACTAATTTCGGTAAAGTTGTTTTCTATGGAATAGGTGCCTACATCAGTGCCACTCTCACCACGTATCTAATACTTATGTTAAACGGAGTGGATATTGTTGAGAACCCTCCCTATAACATAAACGGTGTAATACTACTTGGTGAACTGGGCAGTAAGAACCCTGTTTTAAACATAGGATTGTTCATCCTTTCAGTATTCTTGTCTTTTATAGTAGCGGGCTTTGTCGGTTATTTGCTATCCTACCCCATACTCAGAGTGGGTCCTGAGTTCGTAGGTTTCACGCTTCTGAGCACAGGAGAGCTCCTGAGGATTTTTCTACTTCACTTTGAACCTGTTGGAGCCAGTAAGGGGCTAATGGCTATTCCCAATCCCCTTGGATGGATTCCCGATAGTAGGGTTCGCGAAACTCTTTATTTAATAGTCATCCTGGCCTTTCTCGCATTAACCTACACTGTTATGAAAAGATTGTTAAATTCCCCATTAGGTAGAACTCTAAAATCAGTTAGAGATGATGAAACAGCTGCTCTATGCATGGGTAAGCATGTGCCTAAGATTAAAGCACTAGTACTCTTCATCGGTTCTGGATTCACGGGGGTTGCGGGTACTCTCCTATCTTATTACTTTACTTCAGTAAATCCAAACATGTTCGTACCATCAGTAACTTTCAACGCTTGGGCTATGATCATTCTAGGGGGTATGGGGAATTTAACAGGGTCTCTTCTAGGTGCAGCTTTGATAACTCTAGTAGACAGACTTCTCACTTTCATCACGCCCCTGTTGGGAATAACCGTTATCTCTCCAGACTACGTCAGATGGATTATCATCGGCCTTCTCATAGTCGTAGTCCTCATAGTCAACCCAAGGGGAATACTGCCAGAAAAACCCATTAAAACACCTGCATTGCAACAGGTGGAGGAAGAGCTTAAAAAATGAGCAACATACTTGAAGTCCGAGATGTAGCTAAATTCTTCGGTGGCATAAGAGCATTAGATGGAGTAACGCTTTCAATACCTCACAAGGGTTTAGTCGGTTTGATAGGTCCCAACGGGTCTGGGAAGACTACTCTCTTTAACGTAATAACAGGCTTCTACGTGCCGGATAGGGGCAGTGTATGGTTTAGAGAGTCTAATAGCATGGTTAGGATAGATGGATTGAATCCAAATGAAGTCTTTAGAAAAGGAATAGTGAGGACCTTTCAGACCCCGAGGCTTTTCAACTCTTTAACGGTTCTAGAGAATCTGCTGGTGACTCCTGTGAATCAAATTGGAGAAAACGTCGCAAAGGCTCTTTACGTTAAATCGTGGAGAGAACAGGAAATAGAACTTTCTAAAAAAGCCTTGGGACTACTCAAAACCTTTGGCATGCTTCCATACGTTAACTCTAGAATCTCAGAACTTTCCGTATCTCATATGAAAATGCTTGAAACAATGAGGGGTCTTATGACTCCTGCAAAGCTATACTTATTGGATGAGCCGACTGCTGGTGTTGACTACTCCATGGCGAGAGAGCTATTCACCTATATTAAGAGGCTTAGGGATGAGCAAAATTTGTCTTTCCTAATAATTGAGCATAGGATAGAAATTCTCATGGAGTTTGTAGATTATGTTTACGTTCTTCACAACGGTAGGTTGCTCTCAGAGGGTAAGCCAAATGAAGTCACTTCAGACCCGAAAGTAATAGAAGCTTACATAGGTGCTTAAAATGTTAGAGATTAGAAACTTAAAATCCGGATACGGAAAGATGGTTATTCTTCAAGGAGTTAACCTTTTTGTAAAAAGAGGGGAAATAGTTGCCGTGTTAGGTCCTAACGGGGCTGGGAAAACAACCTTATTGAATACAATTTTCGGAATTGCAACAATACATGAGGGTGACATTCTATTTGAGAATAGGTCGATAACTTCAGTAAAACTTCATGAAGTAGTAAGAATGGGGATTAGCTATGCTCCTCAACTCAGCAATGTTTTCCCAAACCTCACCGTAGAAGAAAACCTTGAAATGGGTTCTTTCATAAGGGGTAAAGACCAGACTATTAAAGAAGACATGAAGGAGATTTTCAAACTATTCCCTGAAATAGATAGGAGGAGAGATCAAAAAGCGAAGACTTTAAGCGGTGGGGAAAGGCAAATGCTTGCTGTGGCTAGAGCATTAATGTCTAGGCCTAAGCTTCTCCTGCTTGACGAGCCGACGGCAGGTCTTTCACCACGTGCTGGAATAGCGCTCATGAATAAGATTAAGGAAATAAGAGATAGAGGGGTTACAATATTAATTGTAGAGCAGAATGTGAAAAGAGCATTAGAAATCGCTGACAGAGGCTACGTATTAGTAAGCGGTAGAATAGTTAAAGAAGACTCGGCAGAAAACCTAATGAAGACTGATATAGAAAGACTCTTCTTCGTAAGTTAAATATGGAATAAGTAGTCTCCCTTTTTGTAGACCTTGCTTATTTCCATTTTCCACTTATTAATATTTTCTTCCAAAGAAGGTGAGAGTAGAAGCAGGATTGAAGAAAGGAACCTCTGTTAAGGTTGAAGCACGAGGCAAAAGCATCCTAGTTAAACCTCTGGAACCCGTAGCTGAAAAATACTTCGGTGCCTTCAAAGTAGTTAATTGGCCCGATGACCTGAATAATTTTATTGAAGAGGTTATGAAGGAATGGTGGAAGCAGAAAGCTATGTAGATGTTAATGTCTTTATATATTGGCTTGGAAAACATCCTGCATTGGGGAAAAACCGCTTACCGATGGATTGAGAAGATCGAGAATTCTCCAAAGGACAGTTATTTAACTTCAATATTGACTCTTTACCAGACCATGGTAATAATGGCAGGTTTGACGGGAAACACTTTAAAAAACACAGATCTTGTTAAAAACGTCATCGACTCTATAACAGGTCTCCAGGGTCTAAAAGTAGTACCATTGGCCCTAAGAGATCTTATTGAAGCGAGGATACTTATGGAAAAATACGAGTTAGATTATGAAGATGCCGTGTACTTAGCGGTCGCGTTAAGGAATAAAGTAAAGGAAATAATTTCTAACGATCAGGATTTCGATAGAATACCGTTAAAGAGAATGTTTACTAGATAATTACTGTCTTTAACCAATTCAATGAATCCGTCTTCCTAAGTCGTCTATCTTTTTTTCTAATGAATAAATCTTGTCATAAATTTTCTCAAATCTTTTTTCTTGATTGATCCTGTTTAGGATAAGCAACGCCTGAAGCCTTAGGTATTGGAATGAATCGCCCTCTAAAAACCTGAAAAACCCTAACCCCGATATCCTTTTACCAAGCTCTTCTTCGGAAATGCCCAGTCTTTCTGCGGCTTCATTGAATCCTCTCGAAGTTGCAATTGCCTCAATGATTCCTACGTCTTCTTCTGTAAAGTTTTCCATTTCTAAAGAAAAGTATAGAGTTAGTATATCGCATACCAATTCCTTGGCTATTTCTTTAAAGTCCTCTAACGTGAATAGATAGTATTCTGGTAAAAGCAAGTATCTGACTTCGAATTCGCTGGCTAGACTGATTGCAGAATGGTCTGAGAAACCTCTGCAAATGAGAAGTGGCTTAGCATTAATCAGTTTAGAATTGCTGTAAACCTGCCTGACGTCGGTCACCGATGCCTTTCCAGATTTTACTTCTACGGCAAAAACATTCCCATCAGCGTCTTTAGCAACAAGATCTATCTCCGCTATTTTAACTCCTCCAACGACTACTTGCTTCCTCCTCTCCAAAATTGAATAGCCAAGGTTTTCTAGTAAGGAGGCTGCAACGTCTTCAGCAGTAAGCCCTTTCTTCATGATTTTTATGAAAGAAATGCTCCTATTAAGAGTTTTTATAAAGAAAAGGTGGATAAGAAAGAAAGCGATAAGGATGTTTCCTAGGGCTCTAAGTCTTCTTCTTCAATTTTTTGAGGTTGTTCTTCCTCTTTTTTCTCCTCTTCAATCTGAAGTGGCTGCTCTTCTTCAAAGATGGAAGGTGTTTCCTCTTCTCCTCCCAGAGCTGTTTCTTCAAGTGGTTGCTCATATGATTCTCCATACTGGGCTTCCTTCTTCTCTTCAAAAGGTAGCTTAATCTCTTCGTATATTCTAGACCTGTAGTCTAAACTTGGTATAACTGGTTCTTGAGGCTCTTGAGGAATCTCTTCTGCGGGATATTTCCAAATAGAAGTGGGAGGCTCCTCCGGCTTAGGCTCTTGAGTTTCTACAGGCATACTGGGCTTCGGCTTTGCTTTTCTTCTCAATGAAAATAACGCGACGGCAATTATTGCGATTGCAATTAGTACAATTATAATGTAAACCCATGCTGGAAGCCCTATCGTATATTCGGAAATGTTTGTTTGAGAAATGTTTCCGACATTATCCGAGGCTTCTACGTAGTACCTGATTCTTGTAAACGGCGGTTGAGAAGGAATCGAAGCAGAATACCTGTTTCCTACGAGGCTCATGGATACGTTAGACCAGGATGCTCCCCCGTTTGTAGAATAATAAAGAGTGACTTTACTAACACCCGACTCATCGTCGGAGACTTGACATGATACTACAGTCGGTTCTCCCCATACTGGTGCTGAAGGCCCGGATAACCCGAATATGGTTGGTGGGGTATCGTCAACAATTAAAACTAGAAGATGATCTCGAATCCGTATATTACCTAGGTTATCCACTGCCTCAACCCTCCAGAAATGATCGCCCTCGCTCAGGCTTATCGTCCTAGTATAGTTGTCTCCGCTTCTAGTCATTAAACCTTGGTAAGCCCCGTCTACGATCAATCTAACTTCTTTAATACCTGAACCAGGGTCTTCCACGATAACGGTGAAAGTAACCTTGTTTGTTTTCTGAATTATACTCCCAGTGGGAGACGGGTCTTCAATCGACGGGGGAGTATTGTCGAGTATAACGTTAAGCGTCTTTTCAGCTTCATTATTACCAGCTTTATCAATACTGTAGTAACTTATTTCATGAGTACCATCAGAATATCCTGAGAGACTGAATTTATCCGTGTAGTCTTTCCACGGCCCGCTGTCAATCCTGTACTTCGTTTCTTTTACCCCGCTAATATCGTCTGAAGCAGATAGAGAGAAACTTGTTGAAGAATTGACGTAAATATTGTTTCCAACGTAATACTTGGGCAAGCCGATTGTTATGGTTGTTGAAGGCGGAGTAGTATCGGCTATTACCGTTACCGTTGCTGTTCCAGTGGTTAAACCTGTGGCTGAAGCTGATATCGTCCAAGTTCCATGTTTAGTATCGTTGTAACATGCCTTAGCCCAGCCAGAGCCAGCCATTATGTATATTCTCGTCACTTTCTCCCCTGAATCGCAATCTATAAATTCTCCCTTGGGCGATGACGTTGAAAGACTTATAGTTATTGTTGAAGAGGCAATCGTCTCAAAACCATTCGCGTCTCTAAGAGAAATATTAAGATAAGAATATACTTCTCCAGCATTCATCGTAAAGCTTGAAGGTGTTATAATGATCTTAGCAGGAGGCCCAGCCTTAACATCGAAAGCATTGCTCTCGCCAGACTTGCCTGCACCACGAGTGGTAATCTTAACATTCTTAGCAACCTTCTTTATGACAACGTCACCGGTCCACCTGCCGTTTACGAAGGCGCCTGTCATCTTAGGCTCTATCGTACCAGTAGTGTCTGATAGAGAATTAGTACCGGTGTAATCGGTTTTAACGTTGCCATAGGCATCGTAAGCAGTAATCGTTATAGTGAATGGTTCCATAACGGTTTTAGGAGAAGAAATAGTGTTGAAGATGAAGCGGTCTAATGGACCGGGGTTTACGGTAATAAGCTTACTATCATCACCGTAAGGCGAATACTGTTCAGTCCAAACATGGATCTCCCATGTCCCTGCCTTCTCGTCATAATAGTAGAAATCTTTATGGTCTGAACCATCTGGTATTGTGAGTTCTGTTATTGCAGAACCGTCAGGAGTTAAGGCAAATTTCTTATTTGCAGAAGTTGATGAAGAGCTGAGTTTAACATTAAGACTTCCACGTGTTATCGATTCTCCGTCTACAGTTTTACGGTATACAGACATTTTAATCCAGCTCCCAGCTTCCATAGAACTGCCAGAAATCGAAAGCTCTAAGTGTGGAGGATAATACACTACATCCAATCTGGGCCGAAGATCTGTAGGAGGAATGAAGATCGCCTCCTTAGAATACATGAGGTACGTTACTGGCTCTTTTTCATCTGCATCGTTTAGTCTCCAACCATGATTTGGAGCATATCCGTAAGCATCTTTTGAAGTGAATTTTGTTACGGAGCTTTTAACGTCTATTGAAAGCCATTGTTCAATATTTTCTTTTACTTGAATCGAACTCACTTGTTCAGTTACTCCTGGTTGTTTATTCCACGTGATGGTTGTTTCGCTCCAATCTTTAGAAACAAGCCAACACTCCATATTTCTACTCTTAGAGGGTGGCTTATACACATACAGCCATAATGCCGCAGAGACTATGCTCGACCCGGGTGGAAGAGAATCCAGATTAAACTTTACGTAGGACCTCCATACCTCTGGGTTTGTACTCGATGATTCAACTTTAATTCCTATGTAATCTTTATCACCATAATTATCATTTGGATTAAGGGAAGAAACATAGGCATCATCAGAGGGATAAAACCTTTTGGAAACCTGTGCTTCTCCAACTTCTTCTCCTCGGGTTAGAGACATTAGAAACGATATGATCATAAAGGATAGGAGTAATAAGATCATTTTTTTCTTTTTCATTTGGTATTTTATAATCTTTACCTCCAGATATTTAATCTTTATTTTTATGAATTAAACATTAAATCCCTATTAAAATAAAACAGAAAAAATAAGCAAGGTTTAAATGTTTTCTTGCTTTAATCTTTTTTCGCCAAGAGGATGTCTGCAGGTTTTAGGTTTTCCGGAAGACTTCAAGAAGTCTTGTAACACTTGAAGCGGGATGGGGTAAGCTTGTCGAAGTTTTAGACTCGGAAGGGCATATTGAATACGTTTTCGGAAGCTTTGAAGAAGTTAGAAAGCTATTTTCTAAACATCTTGAGAAAATGCTTATGGGATTTAGAGGAATGAGTCGGTTGGAGTCAACATCTTTCTGAAGAAGCTTAGAGATGTGTGGAGAAGGCGGATCCAGAACCATCTGAAAAAATATGGCTAAACTTTTCATGATAAGCTTAGAAAAAGATAGTTTTCATTAACTTTATAAATACGGTCAAAAAATGTATCATTATTGTATATTCCTGAGTATTCTAAACTTTTAAGAAAAGTTTATATATGGGTGAAAGGGAGGGGGCTTGAAATGAACCCGTTAGAATCCGCAGGTTTTCGCAGACTAATTGTATTTTGCCTAATTGTTCTAACAATGTTCTCATTAACTAGAATAGGCCCCATAGCATCCTATGCGCAACAAGAGGAAATGTATGAGAGTCTGAAAGTACTTCTGAACAATGTAAAATCAATCAGATATCGCATCCTGGACTATAAAGGAGAAGACTTGTTAGTAGGCTTCAAGGTCCTGGGAGAGGATACGGTTGGTGGAGAGGCTACATGGAAAGTTGAATGGAAAGGTGTTAATGTTGCAAAAGGAGAAGAACAATCCGTAACTTTATGGATTTCAAAATCTACTGGAAAATGCTTACAGGCAGAGGTTGGAGGCACCATATACACTGGCGGAATAGCTGAAATGATGATAACGCCTATCTTATTTGAAATATGGTTTGCTTGGATTGGAGCATGGCAGGAGGCTTGGAAGCCTGAAACAGTTTACTACTATTGGGAAGCAGGTTATGGAAGGCTATTCTTCCAAGGCTCGGAAACGAGGACATTCGGCCCAACTTCGCTTTTAGTCTACAAGTATAGGTGGGAGGGGTATGTAAATGCTCCGAAGACTTTCCGAGGGACTGTAGAATGGTGGTTCGCCCCCGTCAGCTTCGGCACCCTCTTAGTCCACTTTAGAGTCGAGACCGATGTAGAATGGTGGCAAGTAGACCTTTCATCTATAGAACTGGTAAACCCACAACCATTGCCGAACATAGTAATCGATGTAACAGTTAATAAAGAGCGGGTGAGGCCGAATGAGGAGGTTACATTCAGCATTACTGCTTCCAACACCGGCAATGCTATAGGTACTCACAATCTTACTTTAACAGTTAATGGAGAGGTTAAGAAGAGTTGGCTGATTTTATTAAATCCCAATGAGAGAAAGAGCCTAAGCCATAGTCTAACTTTCTCCGAAGAAGGTACTTACTATGTAAGAATTGGTGATAAAACTTTTACTATAACTGTTTCAACAATACCTCCGGCAAAGTTTGAAGTTAGTAATCTAAGTATAGATCCAAGTTCGATTAAGATTGGACAGTCTTCAACAATTTCCATTAGTGTTAGAAATTCTGGAGGCCAGTCTGGAACATACGAGGTGAGGCTTAAGGTTAATAATCAAGTTGTTGACACAAAATCCGTCACTCTCAACCCAGGTCAGTCTACTACAGTGAGTTTCGCATTTACGCCGACTGATGAGGGAACTTACAGCATCGATGTCAATGGCTTAACTGGAAGTCTAATTGTGAGCAAAGAAGAAGCACCTTCCTTTCCATGGCTTATTATCATCGTCATTGTTATTGTAGCAGTTATCGTAATCATAGCAGTGGTATTCTTAAGAAGAAAGCCTGCTCCAAAACCCTCTCTACAACCTCCACCGCCACCATCTTAATAGAAGCAAAACATAACAAACCTACTGAGTTTTTATCATTTTCTTCTGCTTGTTAAGTCTCTAATGGGAATGCACTTTTAGAAGGCTACATAACCTTTATATAGTTGTAGCGGTTTTAGTCTTAAAATGACAGAAAACAAGAGGATAATTTTCCCTTGTCTAATAATAGTTATAATGATGCTTTCAATTATTGGAAACTTCAAAACATTGGGAGCAGAAGAGTCGGCTTATGATAGTGTAATAGTCTTATTGAATAGAATTAAGTCAGCACATTATCGCTACTCAACTAGCGAAGGGGATAGTGGAGAAATAGGTTTCAAGATGCTTGAAGAAGACTTCGTTAATGGTGAAGCAACATGGAAGGTTGAATGGACATATGCTGAGGATATGCTTGAACCCCAAACTTGGATTCTGTGGATTTCAAAGTCAACAGGAAAATGCCTAAAAGCCAATTTTGAAGATGAAACATATACTGGAGACCTTGCTCAGTTTTTCGGAAGTAATCTGTTAAATGCTTGGTCTACTTGGGTAGCTTCGCGGGAAGATTTTTTAGACTTTGATACGGAGCGTAGGGGGGCGGAAGCTGGGTATGGGCGTTTCATATACTTAGGTTCAGAAGTTCAGACATTCGGCTCTACTCAACTCTTGACCTACAAATACAGATGGGAAGGATATTCTGATGCTCCACCGGTTTGGCGTGGAATTGCTGAATACTGGTATGCTCCTGTGAGCTTCGGCAACATTATTGTCCGCATTTATTTTGAGTCAGAGGATGGTGAACAGACGGAATACAGGCTTTTATTAATTGAATTCATTAATCCAGAGCCAGTCTCAACCCCAACGCCTACTTCTACACCAGAACCTACACCAATTCCTACTCAGACACCTGAAGAAACGTCCACACCCACTCCGGCTCCTCCAACTACTTCAGGGGAAAGCCCATGGTTACTGGTAATTGGCATTGCTGCAGTAATTATTGTCGCATTTTTCACAGTATCAGTGTTATTCTTAAAAAGAAAAAGGATGCCGCCTCCACCCCCTCCATAATATCTTTAAAAACTATTTTCCAACCATATTCCGATTTTTTACAAGACTTATCAAGTGAAAGTTTAATGTTTAATGATCATTCTGATTGTTGCTAATACCAGTATTGCTCCTAAAACTATTTTAAGTAAATTCTCCTCAATGTTTTTAACACATGTTGCCCCCATAAGAGCACCGAGAATAGACCCTAATCCCATTGTAATTGCAATGGCCACTGCATTCCTATTCATATGATTCATGTTATGATGCTTAACTAAGCCGGAGGCTATTGCTGGTATTGAAACAAATAAGCTGACTGTTCCAGCAGAAGTAACGTTAAGCCCAAAAACATAAATAAGAATAGGGATTCTGAATTCTCCTCCTGCAACACCAAACATTCCAGATATGATTCCTATTATAAAACCGGAGAATAAGGCGAGGGAAAATTCTTCAAAGAATCCCAAAGTTAAACTGAGAGTTGCCGGAAGCTGTAGCAAAGGTTCGAACATAATTTTTAACCCGACAGCTATCAGTATGATTGCAAGAAGCATTTTTATAGGCTTCCTCGGAATCTTTTCAGTTAGAGTAGCTCCAAAATATGCTCCAATAATTGAAGCTATAGACATTGTAATAGAGATATCTAGGTAATCTGAGTTCCAAAGACCTAGTTGAAATCGCCTCGCAAAAGATACTGAAACCGTTAATAAACCAACCAGAAGGTTTACTGGAATCATCGTTAAAAGTGGAAGCTTGAGTGCATAAATAAGAATTGGTATTCTGAATTCTCCTCCTCCGACTCCAATTAGACCAGCGACTCCTCCCAATAAGAGGCCTGAGAGAAATGCTACCGGCAGTTTCCAGGTTGACAAGCGAATTTCATTGGCAGTTTTAAAGGTCAAACGGGCTCTATGTTTAAGGGAAATTTTTAAATTTTAAGACTAAATTAATTTTGATGTTCAAAAGAGCTGTTTCTAACAGGGTAGTTGGATAGAATAAGGAAAGCTTATTCTCCATAAGCCATTGTATTCCATTTACAGTCGGAGTCTTTTCTCAGTTAGAGAACTTTTAAGCTATATTTAAAAAGGGGTTTTAGCTAAAGTGTTCGAATGCATCTGCGTCTACCCAGTATGGTTGAAGTCCAGTTTCCCTTTATCCTAATTAAGACGAAGAGGGGTCTATCTCTTATAGACAAGCTTGGAAAAACATGGTTCTTAAAGAAAATAGGATTCTTATTCACGATTGTAATGCCCTTCTTAGGAGCTGTAATGATTTATTTCTTGACAAGTTCTCTTAGCAATATTTTGAACAATCCTGAAGTAAGCAAGGCAATTAGGGAGCTTGGGCCTGCTGCGAATATACTTTTGCCAGGGTTAAACCCTTACCTGCCCATCTT
>Ga0209394_1000659_pt1 | contig 25487 bp, 30 predicted proteins | sample JNZ201metaG_FD_184122 | JGI IMG/M metagenome (GOLD analysis project Ga0209394, IMG submission 184122) | Hot spring microbial communities from Jinze hot spring, China to study Microbial Dark Matter (Phase II) - JNZ 20120812A (SPAdes) (version 3) ... | reverse complement strand
CTTTTCATCAGAGTTTGAGTTTAAATGGTGTATTTAAGTTTATTTTTGTTATGTGATTCCGGCCTTTTTGGCTTTGTGTTCTATAATTTTTACGAAGATTCTGTATAGGGTTTGCATGGGTTTTGCGTACCATTTTCCGGCGAAGGATCGGCTTATTAGGTCGTCTATCCAGTGGAAGTCGTGTTTTAGGCATTTTATTAATAGTTCCTGGTGGAGTTTTGTCATTTGAGTTTCTTTGAACCATTGTTCGTTTTTGAGTTTGCCCAGCGGCACGAAGAAGAGGGGGACTATTAGGCTTCTGACGTGTTTTAGGTCTTCCACGAGTTCTATGGTTTTTATCAAGTCTTCTTCGGTTTCTTCTGGCATGCCCACTATAAGCGTGCATGCTGGGACAAGGTTGTTGTCGTGCATTAGTTCCATCCCTGTGCGGACAACTTCTGGCCATTCTTCGGGCTTGAAGGGGTGTGCTTTTGCTGGCATGATTTTTTTGGCAAGTTCCGGTGAGCCCGTCTCAATGCCTACTTCAGCGCCCCACCATGGCTGTTTTTGCAGTATTATTTCGGCCACTTTTTGGAAAAGCTTTGGCTTTAGCGCTACGGTCGCCAAAGAACAGTGGCTCCAGCTTAACCCGCCTTCACATTTTTTGACAACAACCTCATGCAGTTCAACAAGTTTTTCATCGTCTGGCGTGGTGTTTTTTGAGCCATAGAGCATGACGTCTTCGGCGTGGAGGCAAGCCCCGTAAGTGTAACCGTGCTTCATGTTTACGTTTATTTCTGCCAAAATTTTCTCGATGGGATACCATCGTAGCGGGCGGAGGGTTACACTGCAGAACTTGCATCCTCTACAGCATCCTCGCCCAATTTCCACCAAACCATTGATGGATGGATTTAGGATGTTTGGAATTTCCTCCAGCCTTGGGGTTTCTTCCACGCCTACTTCATAATATTTTGGCAGTTCTTCACCGTTCAAGGCTGCCCGCACAATTTTCCCTATAACCTTTTCAGCTTCACCGTCTATTATGCAGTCTATCCCATGCTCTTCCACAAATTTCTCTCTGTAACGGAACTGCCAAACGCCAGAACCGCCCACAATTATTTTTAGTCCACGCCTCTTAGCCCTTTTAATCTCAGGCTTTTCAAGCAAACGCCTAAAATACTGGGCAAGGAAAGGTTCCCTTTTCAAAATTGCAGCAAAGGTGCTGGATGCAGGTCCAAGTCCGAAAGGATCCATGACGTGGACGCCTAAAACCTTCGCGTCATCTATATACTTCCCAAGGTGGTCAGGGTCAACTGTTAAAACGTCAAAACCTTCGCTTAAAAGCTGAGCTTCAATCTTTCTAAGCCCATAGGGAGCCGCCACTGGAATGCCTTTGACAGTTTTTATCGGCGGGAAAAATAGGAAACTGTAGAGCCAGTCTGGAATGACGTTTGGAGGGGCGCACGTTCCAAAACCTATAAACTCGTTCTGGTGGTAGTCACTCATTAAGGTGCGGTCAGCTGTCAATATGACGTCAGCCATAAACGCCCTTCTCCAAACGTCTAAAGGAGTAATAATATTATGAATGCTAAAACATTTAAATTTTGATATAACTTCCGCAGTAAAAATAAAACACGATTATTTAACAGCTACTCGTCTTTTCTTCCATTTCTTGGAGCAATTTTTTAGTTTTGGTTTCCACGAAAGCAGCGATTTTCTCTATCGTAAGAGTTTCTTCTGCCTTTTGTTTTGCAAGCTTCTCCTTCACAATGTTGATTAGTTTCTCAAAGTTCACAGGCTTTATTAGGTAGGCGTCTGCTCCGCAGTTGAGAGACTCCACAGCATTTTCAAGGTTCGGATAGCCCGTAACCATTATCTTCACCATTTCTGGCGTCGTTTCCCCAAGCTTTTTTAGTAGCTGAGTTCCTTGAATGTCTGGCAACACTATGTCAAGCAAAGCAAGATCATAGACTTTAACCTTAGCCTTTTCTATGGCTTCCTTTCCTGATTTGGCTTCGTCTACGTCGTAGCCTTCGCCTTCAAGGATCAGCCTGAACATCTTGCGTATGTCTTCGTCATCATCCACTATTAGAATGCTTGCCTTTCCCATAGATCGTTCTCACCTCCCTTCCCACCAAATTTAAGGTTGAATTTGAGGACTTCATGGAGTAGGCTTCCCTAATTTTTTCAATCCATTGTGAGAAAATTATTGGCCCTTTCTCGTTAAATTCTAAACCAAATTTTCTGCACAAGATTTCCACAATGGTTCTTTCTATTATCGAAACTACTCCAATACCTGAAATTCGGCGAAAACGCATTCCAGAATCTTCAAACTCTAAGACAGCCCTTAACTCTTCAAAGAAGAAATCCGGGTCTCGTGGAATATCTGACAAAGTGAAACCCCTCCTTTTCAAATATTCATAGAAGATTTCGACTGTTCTATCTCCAAGCGAATATCGCAGTGTTTCATCGATAACCTTCACCAAGATCTTGTCGAATTCCTCCAAAGTTTTCACCGCACATTACGCCCTTTTACAGCACCTCCGAGTACGCTCGCTTTCTTTTCAGCAGTTGCGTTGTCTATGAGGCTAGAATCAAGGTTTATCAAAAGCTTTATCAATCTACGATATGAATTGAGAATTCGCTCCTCAAGTTAAGTTAGGGTAGAAAGCTTTGGGTAAGGATTTCCGACTTCTATTGCTTGGGGCTGCGCATTCGCTGAACCACTCGCTGTTTGTTATTGTTCCTCCGCTTTTATCGGTTATAATGGCTGACCTTAGCGTCTCAAACAAGGTTATAGGCACAGTTTCCATGGCAGCGTCGTTCATATACGGTTTTGGAGCATTGGCAGGTGGACCTTTAGGCGACAAAATTGGAGAAGCAAAAACCATAACAATTTTCCTTCTCTTTTCAGGATTCTCCACCTTCATCATGTTCGCCGCTGGTGCTACAAAAAGCCTAACATTTTTTGCTTTAGCCCTAATTCTGATGGCTGCAGGTTCAAGCCTCTACCACCCAACGGCGAACTCGTTGATTTCTAAAACTTTTAGCGAGCACGTGTCCGAATCTATGGGACTTCATGGTGTTGGTGGAACCGTGGGCGTTGTGTTAACACCCACAATTGCATGGTTTATAGGGTCATCTTTAGGCTGGCCCGTAGCCTTCGCATTTTTTGGAAGCCTCTGCATAATCTTTGCTTTCTTGTTCACCAAAAAGTTTGGGTTTAAAAGCCATAGAGGCAAGAGGCAAGCCGCCGGAAGCATTGTGGAAGCATTACAAATCCGGGAGCTTTGGCTTCTCCTAGTTTTTAACATAGCCATCGGGTTCTTTATGAAGGGCGTGGAGCTTTACTTCCCGAAATATCTTGAGGACAATAGGGCTGTGAATCCAATGTGGGCTTCTGTGGCTTACACTCTTGTTCTTGCTTTTGGAGTTCCGGGACAATGGATCGGTGGAAAATGCTCCGATAAGTATGGCTCAAAAAAGATGCTTATTGTAGCTTCAGCTGGAATCTGCTTGGGCTTGCTTTCATTACTTTTTATTCCAGTTTACCTTATCGGAATAAGCGTCTTCATAGTTTTGTATGGTGTTTTCTTTTATGCCCATCAGCCAGCTCTAAACGCGCTTACGGGTTTTCTCTCACCAGAAACCCATCGAGGAGCCGTTTACGGTGTCTTCTTCTTTACATCTTTCGGCATAGGCTCCATATCCCAGCTGATCTCAGGGTATTTAGCTGATCTCTACGGCTTTGACCCAGCCTTTTATATGCTTACAGTTTTCTCTTTCATCGCGTTAGGGCTTTCTTTTCTGCTTCCAGAACGTCAAAAGCCAGCTTTAAGCCATAATAAGCGAGAGAAGTCTGTAAGCCATTCCTCCAACGAGTAGGGCAACACATACATCTACAACAGTAATTGCCATGGTCTTTTTCCATCCGAGTTCCCTCAAAAGCGCGGCTATGGTTGCCACGCACGGGATATAAAACATCGTGACAATAGCGAAGACGATCATTTGCACTGTTGAAAGCGTTTCTAGCGGGATAAGCTCCGAGAAAAGTATTAAAGCCAATTCTTTACGCAGAACACCAAAAATCAACGGCACACCTGCGGCTTCCGGAAGCCCAAGCCAGCCACTTATTAAGGGTTTTGCTCCTGTTGTGACATAGCCGATAAAGCCTGTGACGTCTAAGGCTGTTATGGCGAGGCTTCCGGCAACTATTATTGGGAAAGCTATATAGACAAAATCTTTAGTTCTACTCCAAGTTTTGGTTAAAACAATCTTCAGTGAAGGCTTCTTGTATGGAGGCATCTCCATTATTAAGCCTACCGGTTCGCCCGGCAGCGCTTTGAAGGCAATTCTTCCTAAAATGAAAACCAACGCTAAGTCGAAGATGTATAAGGCTAAGGCGGCGTGCAAACCTACATATTTCCCAACAAGTCCAAGAATAACCACGGTTCTGGCGGCACAAGGCACTAAGGTAACCACGAAAGTAGCTATAAGGCGTTCTCGTTCAGTTTCCATGATTCTGCAGCCTATGCAGGCGGGGACGCTGCAGCCGTATCCCAAAACAAGCGGTATGAATGCTTTTCCATGTAACCCCACCCTGTGCATTAGGTTGTCCATTAGAAAAGCTGCTCTTGGTAGGTATCCGCTATCTTCAAGCAAGGCGAGGATAATATAGAAGGGCACAATGTAGGGTAAGGCTATGGTTATTCCCGCCATTATTCCACCAAAAACTCCATCTGCCACGATTTTTACAGCTTCATGGGGCAGAAATGCCAAAACCACTTCAATTTGTGAAAGTGTGTTTCCAAGCAGGGATTCCAAAAAACTTGAGAGGAAGCTTCCGCCGATGAAAATTAGCGAAAACATGGCTAAAATGACGCCAATCAAAATAGGGTAACCGAGAATTTTATGAGTTGTTATGGTGTCAAGTTTCTGCTCCCAACCTACTCTTGGCGGTGTCTCTAAAGTAGTTACTTCCTTGGCTATTTTGCTTGCAATAGAATACCTTTCAGAAGCCAATATAACAGGAGAAGGCTCACCATGCATTTTTTCCAGCTCTGACGCTTTTTCTTTGGCATACGCCAAAACCTTTGCTCCATCTTCATAATTTTTTAGTTTACTGACTATGTCTTCATCCCATTCCAAAATTTTGATGGCGATCCACCTCGCCGGGTAAACAGCACACATTTGTGGAATTCTTTCCTCAACGAGCTTTTGGATTTTCTGCACTTTTTCCTCAACTTCCGCTCCAAACCGGACTTTTAGGGGATTAAGCTTTATTTCGCCATTCGCTACCGCCACAACGGTCATCAAAAGTTCGTTTATGCCGCTTCCAGTTATGGCTACTGTGGGAACAACAGGTATCCCAAGCATTTTAGAAAGCTTTTCCACGTTTATACCAGTTATGGCTACTGTGGGAACAACAGGTATCCCAAGCATTTTAGAAAGCTTTTCCACGTTTATACGGATGCCCTTTTTAGCCGCAAAATCCACCTGGTTGAGCGCCATGACTACGGGGGCTTCAAGCTCCAAAAGCTGAAGCGTAAGGTAAAGGTTACGCTCCAAAGCTGAGGCATCCACAACGTTAATTATGACGTCGGGTTTTTCAACGGCGATGTATTCCCTTGAAACAATTTCCTCTATAGAAAAAGCTGACAGCGAATAAGTGCCTGGCAAATCAATCACACGTATAGTGTAGCCCCTAAAATGTAGGGTTCCCTCAGCCCGCTCCACAGTTTTGCCAGGCCAGTTCCCAACAACCTGATTTAAGCCGGTAAGCTGGTTAAATATAACGCTTTTACCCACGTTGGCGTTTCCGGCAAGAGCCACACGCAAATGTCTAGTCATGGGTTTCATCTTTAACTGGTTTAACAAGCACTTTGGAGGCTACTCCTCGTCCAAGGGCAAGTGCTACGCCCCTAACTTCAACCTCGACAGGTCCGCCGAATGAGCCTTTCTTAACGAGTTTAACCTCTGTGCCCGGTGTTAACCCCATTTCAGCAAGCCTCCTGACTAAGCCGAAGCCTCCTATGGCTTTCACTATGACTCCTTTTTCGCCTTCAGCCAACTCGGTTAAAGCGCAAAGCTCCTCGTCATTCCATGAATCGTCTCCATGAACTTTTCTCCTAAACATTTGCTGATTCCACCTTTTCAACGGCTTTAACCCATATGCTTTCGGCTTCCTTGCGGTTTATCGTCCATTCTTCTCCTGCAACACATAAAACAAGGCTGTCTTCCTCAGCTTTGACTATGTGGATTGGAACGTTTGGTTTTATTCCCTTGCTCGCTAAAGATAGAAGTGTCTCCCGTTTTTCATCAAGGAGTTTGATGACAATACACGTTTGGTTTGCTGCCATTGAAGTCAACGGGTAACATTCCACATCATTTACTTCGCCATTCTCCTTAGGTATTGGGTTTCCATGAGGACAAAACTTTGGATAGCCAAGCCGTCTTTCCAAAAGAGAAAGCACATCCTCAGTTAAGGCATGTTCAAGCCTGCAAGCAGTTTCATGTACAATGCTCCAATCAGCCTCTAAAAGGTCAGTTAGCAATCTTTCTGCAAGCCTATGCCGCCTAATAACGTTCAGCGCCAGTTTTTCACCCTCGGCTGTCAACCTTACACCCTTATATGGAGTGTGCTCCACAAGCCCATGTTTCTCAAGATGTGCAATAGTGTTCGTTATAGAGCCCGGCACAACGTTTAGCTCCTTAGCTAACTCTTTTGTTCTGGCAACTCCGCTTCTCTTCTGAAGCTTGTAGATGGCTTCAATATACTCTTCCGCTTCGTGGGAAAGCTCAACAGCCAAACGATCCACCAATTTACGAGCACTCGTAATTTTAACACACAGACTATAAAACGTTTCGGAACTCCGAAAATAAACGAACCTTAAATACACTTTAAAACGACCCAAGATAGAATGTCGAGGTACAACTAAAACATTGGGCTTTAACAGCGTTAACCAAGCATATGAAATGCTTCTTAAAACCGGATCTTTCAATGCAGCTATCATTATGTTTTGATTTTCATGTATGCGTAAAACTACGAAAACATCATTTTTATCACAAACTAGAAAAATTGAATGTTGAATTAGAAAATGCCATGGAATCCTTTATCAAAAATTTGAAATTAAGCATTTCTAGAATATTAGGATGCCTTACGAAGTTTGTTATTCATGTGATATTAGAATTTCTTTACCTTCGACGATGGCTTTTGCAGGTTTTCTCGCGCCCTTTTCAGCCAGTCTCCAAACAGTGTTTCTTGAAAGCCTCATTCTTGCGGAGGCTTCCTCAAAGGTCAGTTTCTCCAATTCAACAAGTTTTAGGGCTTCTATCTCTGCTGGTTTCTGAGAAAATCGGCTCTACATTCCTTTAAGGGTCAGCTCAAACTTTTTCGGAAGACTAGTTTAATGCTTTATTCGCCGGTCTCTCCCATCACTTGGATGATTACAGTTCTTCTTCGTGGATGCACGTCTGTCTCAACAAACATGAGCGATTGCCATGTCCCAAACTCCACCCTACCATCAACAATGGGCAGGGTTTTGTCTGGAGGGAGCAGAACCGACCTGAGGTGGGAGTGAGCGTTTGAAGGGTGCATGTAGCTTGCACCTTTTGGAACCAATTTTTCCAGCAAAGCCTTAATGTCATTTAAGAGGCCATACTCGCTTTCCGTTAGGATTAGGATTCCAGTTGCATGAGGAGCGAAAACGTGCACCACGCCGTTCTTTACACCGGAGCGGGAAACCGCTTCTTGGACCTTGTCGGTTAAGTCTATAAATTCTATTTCGCCTTTAGTTGAAAATGTGAAAGTGGTATTGTAAACCTTAAAGCGTGCCAAGATTTTCACCGGCTTATTCAAGCACTTTTGTCATTATGATTTCGTCTATGTAGACGCCATCTTTGAAAAACCTTTTGGGAATCCTTCCAGTTTCCACAAACCCTATTTTCCTGTAAAGGTTTATCGCGGGCTGGTTATTTGCAAAAACCGATAATGTTAAAACGTTTAAGCCCATTTTCCTTGCGTATTCCTCCAAGGTTTTCATCATCGCCGTTCCTATGCCGATGCTTCTGAAACCTTTCTTTATAGCTATGCCTATAAAGCCCACGTGCCTTGAATAGCCAGTTCCCTTTACGATTTCCGAGTTAGCCACCAAGTGCCCATCTACTTCAGCAGCTACACAGAAGATTTCACCTTTCTCCAAACGTTTGAAAACATTAGAAAGCCACTCAATCTCTTCATCTCTTGAAGCCTTCTCGGTCCTAAGGATGTTTGCACCCTCTTCAACAAGTGAGTTAATAAAATCCAGCAAGTCGTCAAGGTCCTCCCATTTAAGGGTTCTAAGGATTACCCTGCGGCCGTCTTTTGCAACAAATTCCCGGATAACCTCTCCTGTTTTCATAAACCTAAAACAGGTGGCTAGAGCAACATAACCTTTTCTAAGCGAAGAAACAAGAAGTTTGGTTGATGCTTTTGTATACGGCTTCCGCCCCTAGTGACTCTGGTGAAATGTTTTGAAATGAAGGTAATACCAAAATCACTTAAACAACTTAAAAGTAAAATGAGGATCCATTTTCTAAGCGAAGAAACAAGAAGTTTGGTTGATGCTTTTGTATACGGCTTCCGCCCCTAGTGACTCTGGTGAAATGTTGAAATGAAGGTAATACCGAAATCACTTAAACAACTTAAAAGTAAAATGAGGATCCATGAAGTTGAAAAATATTAACTGTTTAGCCTACACCAGACAAAACAACTTGCCGCGCTCATAGAAAAACAGCCCAGAAAAAGCTCCTTTTCTCTCACATTATCCAACCGCAAAACCTTGGTGAAAAGTTTCTGACGGCAAATGGTTTGTTGAATCGTATACAAAAGCATCAACCGGTGAAGCCATTAATCTTTAATACAGTTTTGTTGCTGTTAAAATCAAGACAAGTATTTCATGATAAACATTGGTCTTTATATGCAAACGATGCCTGAAAAGCTCGAAGATCTTTCGAAGATGCGCCGCCCAAGTTTTCCATGGAGATTTTCGTTAGTCTCTTTACGAAGCATCAGTTAAGTCCATGCTTTTGGTTTAAGGGCTGAGTTGAAAGCTGATTTAAAGGCTTCTTTCGCCGTTTGAGGCTTTTAAATTGGATTTTCATCCTAATGTTTTAAGTGACGAAAACTGCAAGCCTCAATTCATTAAGTTTCGGTTTATGCTTTTTCCTCTTCTTGTCAAATGAAGTTTTCTTGGGCTTTTTGTTGGAAAAAAGGTTTTTCGTTTTTCGAAATTTGGCTTGCTATGTTTTCCATTTTTTCATATTGTCATTTCTGAAATAACCCTATAATTACTCGCAGCGGGCATTGTGATTGAGGATGCGGGAAGGCTGGGAAGCGTTGTCTCTTGATTATTTTGGGAATGATGTGGAGATTCTGGAACGAACTGTTAATGGCAAAAAGGTTAAAGTGAAATGGAACTGGGGAACCTTCAAAAGCACTGAAGGCTTTCCAGTAGACGACAACTTGATAAACTGGGTTATTGGACAAGACCAAGCCTTAAAAGAGTGTTTCTTATGTCTCGACGAGTGGGTTCACAAGCTTAAGTGGTTGGAGAAGACAAAATGGTATGAAAACTGGAGCAGTCCAGACAAACCTAAACCTTCAGCAAAAAGCGTCATAAGTCCTGGACCCTACCTTCTGCTTTTAGGGGATCCAGGTACCGGAAAGTCGCTTATTGGAAGGGCTTTAGCTGAAAAATTAACTCAAATCTATAAGCAAGAGGGCATCAAACTTTTTGACGTTTTATGCTGGAAGAATCCAGTTCTCCCAAGCCAACCTAAGATTTCAATTCATCCAGCCGGGGAAGGAAAGAAAATTATTCAGAAGGAACAGCTTAAGGAACTTAAAAGAAAGTTTATCACAAAAGTCGGGTTAAAGGTCCTGCAAGTTTTCTTAATTTTTATGGGCTTATTTTTAATGAGTTTAGGATTCTACTTTATGTATCAGGCTTGGCAGACTTGGAATGCTAATCCAATGTTTTTAGGCGAGCCTCTGCAGGAATACTATAACTATAATTTCACAAACTACTTCATCGATAGGGTAGTTGGCTTCGTCCCGTTGACCTTCATTCCAGGAGGAAGCCTAATCTTCTTCGGAGTCTTCATTTGGTGGTTCTCTCGGATAGGCGGTTTAGGCGCCCTTAAAGGTATTGGCGGCGCCCAACAAAGCGACATACCAAAACTTATAGTTGACAACAGTTCTGGGAGGGCTCCCTTCGTTGACGCCACGGGACATAGGAGCGCACAACTTTTCGGTTCAATAGCATGGGATCCATATCAAACCGGTGGGTTGGGCACTCCGGAACATCAGCGAGTTACAGCTGGAGACGTTCATGTAGCCTCCTTCGGTATTTTATATATTGACGAGATAAAGAACCTTGACCCAGAAGAGGCTGTAACCCTTCTCACCGTGCTTGAGGACGGCCAACTTCCCATAACTATGAGGGGGCGTTGGCACGGCGGCGACACGGCGGCGATGGCTGTCTCTACAGAGCCCGTTCCAGCCATAACTTTCCTTGTAGGTGCTGGAAACTTTGACAGTATAAACCAGATCCACCCGGCATTGATGGACAGGATTTATGGCTACGGCAAAGTCGTTAGGATGAACAACGACATGCCAAACACCTTGGAGAATCGCCGCAAATATGTACAGTTTATTGCACAAGAAGTTAAACGTTTCAACTTAATACCATTCAGCCGTGAGGCTTGCGAAGAAATAATTGACGAAGGTAGGCGACGAAGCAACAAGAAAGACGCCTTAACCACCCGTTTTAGGCCGTTGATCTCCATTATCAAGACGGCGGCAACCCTTGCTATGAACGAGGGCTGCAAAATTGTTGAGCGGCGGCATGTTCGCGAAGCTATAGAACACCACTGTAAGACTATTCAAAGGCAAATATTAGAGCATGAAATTAATGAGAGGGGTAAACTTCTCGAGATAAAGCCCGAAGGTGTCAAGCTTGGACAAATCTATGGTTTGGCGATTGTTCGAGATCCCTACAGCGGCGAGATGACGGGCAGTGTTCTATGTGTGAAGGCTACCATGGTTAAGCGAAGCGACCTTCCAAGAAACTATCCCATTAAGGGTTACTATAAGGTGACAGGAGTAGCCAAGGGAGCAAGTTTCATAGCCGACAGCATAGCCAAAGTTCGCAGCGTAATCCTCCAAAAATACGGCATAGACATAGCCCAAGACTACTTTACTCACATAGACTTCGCCCAATCCTACGGTGTAGACGGCCCATCCGCCGGTGTGACAATGGCTATATTGCTTTGTTCGCTAATTGAGGGTAAACCCATAAGACAAGACGTGGCGGTCACGGGTGAAATAAACCTAGGTGTTGGTGACACTATACAAATAACCGCTGTTGGCGGGGTACACGAGAAGATTAAGGCTGCTGAAGCTTGGGGGTTCAAAAAAGTAGTCATTCCTAAAAAGAACTTTGAATATTCCATTGACCCAAAGGATTATAAAATTGAAGTCGTGCCAGCAGCCACTCTGGACGATTATTTGAGAGAATGCCTCGTAGAGGGAGCGACAATTAAAGTTCCTGTTCAAACGCGTCGAAAACCAAAAGTCTAAGACGCGAAACAGCTTTAACTATACGACTGCAACCTTGTTTTAGTGTATTGTCAATGACTAAGCGGGTTGACATAGATGCCATTCGAAGATGGCGGAGAAGGGGCTTTTACAGCGAAAATGCTCTCGTAAAACTTTTGCAGAAAAACGGATTCAATGCTGTCCGAATACCGGTAAGCAATCCAAGTTTAAGCCCACTGCCCGATGTTATCGCTAGAAAGGAAAACCACATATACGCCTTCGAAGTCAAAAATGCTGGCTATTACGCGTATTTCCCAAAACAGCAAATAGAAAAACTCTTCAGATTTTTAGACGAACTTATCCCACTTGATAAACAGTTTAAACACGCAGTTGTCGCTGCTCATCTTGGCAAAAAATGGGTTTTCAAGGAAATAAGCTGGAAAGACTGGGAAAATGGAAAACTTCCAGAAAAAGTTAGAATTCTAAAAAGGGATAAGGGAAACTTCAAAATCGAACAATTTTCAGAGCTCGAAAACAGCGAAACGAATTAAAGACCCTCCTATTTGAAAATCAAGATATAACAAAGGGGTGAAAAGACATCTATGTCGCAAATTCAAGGAGTAATTGTCAATTACAGGGTTGGACCAAAAACACAAAGATCCAAAGAGTGCATAATCCAATTTCCCCATGTTAACTCGGTTTCAGAGGCAAGTAGACTAATCGGACGCAAAGTGGTTTGGAACAACGGGGAAACAAAAATAATTGGAAAAATCGTGGACTTACACGGCAAGAAAGGGCTTGTTAGAGCCAGATTCAGAAAAGGCTTGCCTGGACTAGCTTTAGGAACAACCGTTCAACTAACTGGTTAAAAGGTCTTAATAAGTGAATGCTGTTTAACCGTAAAAAGCCATTTTTGCTTGCATTTTTATTGTACAATTTTTGCACTTAAAGGATGAAAATAAACACTTTCATTTAAACAATCACTTGAATCCTCAGAATTATTTATCAAAATTGCAAGATTTATTACAATTTCTTGAGAGAAAAAACTTAAGATGCACAGAAATTTTTAGATTTTTGGCATTTCTTAAAGTTCTTACTTAAAAATTTAACTCTTTTGCAAATCTTCGTGAAGCCTTTTAAACAAGTCTGTCTTAAACTTCAAGTAGAGGCAATTTCATGAAAGAGAAGATTATTGGCATATTGGGTGGCATGGGTCCAGAAGCCACCGCTGAACTTTTTTATAGAATCATCAAGGAGACTCCTGCAAAGAAGGATCAGGAACATATTAGGATAATTGTGGATAACAACCCGAAAATTCCGGATAGAACTGCGGCGATTCTTGGAACGGGTGAAGATCCACTGCCAGAAATGATTAGAACTGCTAAGAATTTGGAGAGGGCTGGTGCGGATTTTATCGTAATGCCATGCATTACGGCTCACCATTATATCAAGGAACTGCAAAGAAGCATTAGCATTCCAGTGTTAAACATGGTCGAGCTAACTGCCAAAACCTTGGCTGAAAATTTTCCGGAAGTAAGGAAGGCTGGCTTGTTGGGGACAACGGGAACCGTAAAGAGCGGGGTTTTTGACAAAGCTTTGGACAAAGTAGGCGTTAAAGTTGTTTATCCCTCGAATGAGGGACAAAAACGGGTAATGGACGCCATTTATGGTTGCATAAAAGCAGGAAAAATTCTTGAAGGACGAAAAATTGTGGTTGAGGAAGCAAATCACCTCATTCATGCAGGCGCCGACGCTATAATTTGCGGTTGCACTGAGATATCTCTTGTTTTGAAGAATGGCGATGTTGCTAAGCCAGTAATTGATCCTTTGCAGATTCTTGCTCGCAGCGCTGTTATGATTGCCCTTGGAAAAGAAAGTTTTTGAAAGCTTCTTCAGGGGCGCTAGTTTAATAAGGGCTTTGTGAAATCATTAAGGTCAAATCTTGGAGGGAAGAACAACGTTTGAAGATTATGTTTCGAAAACTCCAAAGTCTAAGGCTTTATATGAACGTGCTAAAAGGGTTCTGCCAGCCGGTGTTTCCTACTCAATAAGGCTTTTTGATCCATATCCATTTTACACTGCTAGGGCAAAAGGAAGCAAGCTTTACGATGTAGATGGAAACGAGTACATTGACTTTTGGCTTGGACACACGGCGCTTATCCTTGGGCACAGTCCACCAGCCGTTGTGAAAGCTGTTAAGAAACAATTGGAAAATGGAACTCATTATGGCACGGCGCATGAACTGGAAATAGCCTTGGCGGAACAAGTTGCGAAAATGATCCCAAGCGCCGAAATGATACGTTTCACAAATTCCGGAACGGAGGCAAACATGTATGCAGTGCGCCTCGCCAGAGCTTATACAGGAAGGACAAAAATCGCAAAGTTTGAAAGTGGATGGCATGGAGGGTACGACGCCCTTCATAAGGCGGTTAAGCCACCTTATGATATGCCAGAATCCGCTGGATTGACGCAAGGAGCCCTCCAGGACACCTTGGTTTTACCCTTCAACAACTTAGAAGGTGTAAGGAAAAGGTTGGAAGGCTTGGAGAATCAAGTGGCAGCAATAATTATTGAACCAGTACTTGGAGTTGGCGGCGCCATACCAGCCGAGAAAGAGTTCTTAAAGGGTCTTAGAGAGTTTTGCGACCAGCATGGGATACTGCTTATAGTTGACGAGGTGATTACAGGTTTCCGCCTAGCCCCTGGCGGGGTTCAACAATATTTCGGGGTTAGACCAGACATAACGGTCCTTGGAAAAATTCTAGGCGGAGGCTTTCCGATAGGCGCCTTCTGTGGACCAGCTGAAATAATGGAACGTGTAGACCATACACGTTACTCGAGACCCCAAACCTCTTTCCATGGTGGAACTTTTACAGCAAACCCGATAACCATGACCGCTGGCTTAACAACTCTAAAAATGCTGGAAGATGGGCTGTTAATAAATAGGCTGAATAGACTTGGGGACAAGATAAGAGATGAACTGACGGATATTTTCGAGTCTAAGGGAGTAGACATACAAGTAACTGGAACTGGTTCTTTGTTTGGCGTCCACTTCACAAAGGAGGAAGTTAAGGAGCCCGGAGCAGCCTTCAGAGCTGATAGACAAAGGCTTAACGAATACCACTTGAGATTAATAGCAAACGGTGTTTTCTTCCTCCCAACACACAACGGCTGTCTTTGCACAGCCCACACGAGAGCGGATATTGAAAAACTCTTCTCTGAGACGGAGAATTTCGCCAAAAGTCTAAAGTCATGATTAACTACGCTGTCTCTGTCCTCTCAATACATGCTCAGCTTTTTTCAAATCAAAAGGTGTATTCACGTTAAAGAACATTCGAAGCTCAGGGTCAAACTGTTGAAGGACAAGAGTGGAGATATAACGTACCCCACGAAGTTTTTCGATCATGGAACGCATGTCAAGCTTTCCCTCGTTTAAGGCTTTTCCCGCCGCTTCCAAGGCGGGTTTAACACGGTATGCTGCCTGCAGCGGTTCGATATAACCGTTGGGCCAGCGTGGAATAACTGCATTCTTGTTTATGCAGAGTTCAAGAAGCAAAGCTAGGACCTCCCTTGAAATTAGCGGAGTGTCGCATGGAAGCAAAAGCGCATACTCGCCTTGAGCTTCATTGAACCCTGTCAAAGCGCCTATGAGGGGGCTTTGTGCATCGCATTTGTCCACAACGATCCTAACGTTTGAACCTAAAACTTTTTGGAAAATTTCTATCAGTTCCTTAGAACTAACCACGACAATTTTTTCTTCAACAATTCCTTCTACGGCGTCCAAAGTATATTTTATGAGAGGCTTATTCAACAGTAAAGTTAAACTCTTATTGGACCCAAATCTTTTGGATGGACCGCCAGCCAATATTATTGCAGAGTTTTCCAAGATCAAACTTCCCTTTTAAATTCGCTGCTTATATTCAATCGATCCATCTATAAGTTTTGCCACTTTGCTCTTAGATTTTGCAAAGGTCTCAGTGGATGAACTAAGTCTCAGTTTTTAGCCAGAAACTGTTGATGGAACACGCTTAAACTTGGAGTTTATCTATTCTGGCAGCTACATCTCCTAAAATCCTTGTGAATGGATGCTCGGGCTTTTCATGGACGAATATTATTTTGCCCTCAGCCCTTGGAACATCGCAAAAGCAAGGTATGACGCCTAAAAGGGGGACGCCGTAAACGTTTTTGACCATAGATTGAAGTTTGTCTCGTCCAGACATTAAGGCATCGCTGTACATGACCTTGTTCAGCACTATTTCGGTTTTCTTCTCGAAAAGGTCGTAAAGGTCTTGCAACATGCGTCTTGTCCCCTCCACATCTGAGTTGTCAAGAGTTGTTGCCACCACTACGAGGTCAGCGGCAACTATAGCATTTATGGACGAATATTGCAGCCCGGGACTCGTGTCAAAAATTATGTAATCAAAACTTTTCGCATTCAAAAGAGAGTCCCTAAGCGAAAGCAACCTTCCCAGGGCACGCATTTCCCATTTCCTATCTTTTGATGACATATCCCTGATCGCTTCAACTGAAGGATTGGCTAAACCCACAAAAAACCTATTTTGGCAGCCTATTCTGTTACCTATGTCTATCAAGACTTTGTCTATTTCACACACACCGTTAAGATAATCGTTCAACCAATATTCGGCGTTGTTAAGGTTTAACAGCGTTGAAAGGCTTGGTGCTCTAAAATCTAAGTCCATAAGGCAAACCTTTCTCCCGAACTTAGCCAGCGTTACAGCCAAATTCGTGGAGATTAGAGTTTTTCCTGTCCCACCTTTGTAGGAATGAACTGCCACTATTTTGCCCATACTTATCCCTGCCCCTCTCTATCTACGTAGAAGTAGGCTTTCCTCCCCTTCCGCTCTTTTTTGAGATAACCCATAATCACAAGCTGGTTTAGATAGGCGCTTTCAACAGCCCTCGCCCGGTGAGTTTGCTTAGCAACTTCATCAGCAGTAGCCCGGCCCAATCTACAGACTGTCATTGCGGTTTTCCTCAAGTGATCGGGCATAGAAAGAAGCGTCATAACGTCCAAAGGTGCTTCTGGACTTAGGGGTTCAAACTCGCGTTTTCCATGCTTCTGAAGCTCAATCATTATTTCCATTTTCTCGTTTAAACGCTCAAGACTCTCTTTAATTTTCTCCAGTATCTGAATAGGTTTTTTCCCAGAGAGCTCTTTATCTGAGCTTGACAATGGCACTTCCTCTTGTTTAACATGTGTACACGTTTTATTTAGGAAAAGTGTTTATTAAGTATTACGAAACACTCATAATTATGAAAGTAACTACAAAATCAATTAAAACCCAAAATCCATACGAAAAATCAGTTGAAGGCTTAGTCTGCAAGGCATCTAGATAGAACGCTGTCCAAAATTTTGTAAAGGGGAAAAGGTTGTAGAAGAAAGTGCTGGCTAGTAGGGTACAGGGGCCTTGTTTCTGGCTTCTTCTATTATGGGCAGAACTTGCTTAAGCTCTCTGAAATGTTTAAGGACCGTTATGCCCCTTGGGGTTATGGCGTAGACAACCCTTCTCTTGCCAACTGTTTTTTCCTCGACAAGGTTTTGTTTAATTAGAAAATCAAGGTATTCCTTTAAAACACTGCAGTTTACGTTAGCTTTATACATAATGTGAGTTAGCTTCAACGGGCCCCTGTGAGCCAGCACTTTAAGGATGTCGATGTACATTTCAAGCTTGGACCGTCTCATTATCTAAACCTCTTTGCCATATTTTCCCAAGCTTTATATAAAGCTTTTATGGATTGAAACTACGTCTTTTTCCTCTTTAGTCTCCATTAGGAGCCCCTTTTCGCTTGTACACGTTTTAACACGTTTATTCTATTCTGGAAAGCTGTGACAAGATCATCTAACAATATTTTTTGAAATTCTGTAGACAAGCCTGTAAGGTTTTCTTTGAAAACCTCTGCCATTTTTGCTTTTATATGCCTCCTCTGTTGAGGGGTAAATTCATGCTTCAAGGACTTTCCTCCAGGCATGAGACAGAATAGGATAAGCATATTTAACTAACTTATGAACTCAAAATCTAGATTTAGAATCCATTTTTGTGCTTGCACTTTACTTTCAAAATTGATAGCCCCTCTGAAATTTTCATGGGAAATGGAGCTGTTTAAGAAGCCATTTTTGTCTCCCCCTCCCTTCTAGTCTTTCGACTTAACAAGTACGTTATTTTCTCTGGTTTTGCTTGCCTTCTGCTATTATTCAATACGATAGAGATGTATTGTGTGGGTGTGGAAGCTTTTATCGTTTATTTGAATGCTTTTGGTTGGGGTTAGTCCCTTTAATAGGTAGTCGTGGACAAGTATTCTTGTGCCTTTTTGGCATTCTTTGGCTATTTTCTCTGAAAGCTTGTCTATTATTGTTGGGAATGGGTACACATATATCACGTTGACCCTTGACAGGTCCATAGTGAAAAGGTCGGCGCAGACCACATCCACCAGGAAGCCTACTCCGGAATTTTTCGCTTTTCGGCAGGCAAGTTTAGCCAAGGCTGGATTAATCTCAAAGCCCACACAGTGGATTCCGAATTTTTCAGCTGCTCGCACAAGTACTGTTCCATCTCCGCAGCCGAGGTCGGCGAAAACTTCGCCTGGTTTAACCTCCACCATGTTTAGGGCTGCATCCACTACGCAAAGTGGACTTGGAAGGTATGGAAACTCTAAAAGCCTTCTAACAAACGCGGCTTCAAGGTTGCGGCTCATTTCCAAGATAGGGTATGTGAAGCTTTTTATTTTTCATTTTCCCATATTCTGTTGCCGGATGATGAGAAGGCATTAGGTTGACGCAACGGATGAAATCTCAGAGTTACTCAGACGGCAATTAATGGTTGTACTTTTCCTAAAATTTTATATGTCAAGTTGAATGTAGACTATATATTCGAATTGCAATGTCCACTACCAGCAAAGACTTTGTTTTAAATGTTTTAAGGGAGATGTTTAATGATGTTGTATCGGCGTCCCTCTCCGAGTCGGCGGCGGAAACCATCATTTTTGTTTTGAGGAGTAGGCTTGGAGGAGACCCTTTTGAGGTTTTATGGAAGCGCCCTAGGGCTGTTTATGAAGAGCTTAAGAGAGTCTTTGGCGACGGGACGGATGTTCTAATTGGTTTGTGGGTTAAGGCATTTAAGAGGCGGGCTGAAACCGATGTTGATCCGGAAAAGTTTTTGCAGCTTCTCCAGCAAGGTAGCTCGGAGTCCGTTAAAGAGATTCGTCAAATGCTTAGGGAGCTTGCAACAGCATACCATAAGGCTTCTAGAAAGGGTGAGGGGAGATAATTATGGATAAGAGGGTGACTTCTGGAATTGAGGGTTTGGACGATCTAATCGGCGGCGGTTTTCCGAAAGGCAGCACAATCCTTGTGTGCGGCAATCCAGGAACCGGCAAAACCGTGTTTTCAGCCCAGTTCCTTTATAAAGGCGCAAAGGTTCACGGCGAAAATGGGGTTTATGTAAGCTTCGGAGAAAAACGTGAAGCCTTCATGAGTTTTATGAAAGCCTTTGGATTCAATTTTGAAAAGCTGGAGGACGAGGGGAAATTTGCCTTTTTGGAGATGATCACAGGCAGAAAAGAGATACATTCCGATTTGATTAAGATGATTTTGGAAAAGATTAACGACTTAAATGCTGAAAGACTTGTCATTGACCCCATTACTGCTATTTCGCAAGCATATGAGGGGGTTATTGACGCTAGGACGTTGATACATACTGTTCTTGGAAAGGTTGTTCAGGAGGCTGGATGCACTACTTTAATGGTTTCAGAAATTCCCGTAGGAAACGATTCTATAGGCTTAGGTGTTGAAGAGTTTGTCTCCGATGGTGTAATCCTGCTTAAGAGAAGAATCTACAACGAGAGACTTTTAAGAGAGCTGGAAATCGTGAAACTTAGAGGGACCAGAATCAATTATCCAAGGCTTACATTCACGTTGGATGGCGGAATCCACATTTTTCCACCTCAAACTACATTCACTCAAGATTTGGGAAGGTATGAGGTTATTCCTCATGGCGAAAACTATTACTCAACGGGGATAAGCGATCTAGACAAGCTTATCGGCGGAACTTTCGTTAAAGGCGGATTCAACTTGATCGAGGTTGATGCTGATGTGGCTTTTCCACTAGAGCGCCTCACTGCTCCAACAATGTGCAACTTCCTAAACCAAAACCATGGAGTAGCCGTTCTTCCACCAATGGGGTTAAGCGCCCAAACATGCAAAAAAATAGTGGAACCGCACGTAGATGAAAACGTAATAAACAGAAACCTTAGAATAGTCGATTTCAAGGTTGCAGGTGAGCCCGTGAAGGTTCACCCATACGTTTTACCCTTAAAAGGAGCCTACATAGCTGAAGACATGAATAGGTTTTGGGATACTGTAACTGAACTTCGAGAGAACACGAAAAAACCAGTACTAACCATTGTGGGATACGACACCTTAGAGTACATCTATGGTGAAAAGGAAGCATTGAGAATTTTAGGTGAAGATATTGCAAGAATCAAAAACTTTGAAGATTTGAGAGTCAACATTGCGAGACCAACAATAGAGACAATCAATCACTTAAGAGCCTTGGCGCACATACACCTAAAGATATGCCAGATTAACGGCGCCACACTCCTATACGGAGTGAAACCAAAAACCCAAATATACAACGTGGAAATCAAAGTTGAAAATAATGTGAGAAAAATCAGACTGAAACCCATAGTCTAAGGGAAACGGAGGTAAGCGAAAACTTAAGCGGTGCGAACACACTACCCGTCGCAGCAAGCTTTTGCTCCAGTCCTAGGCGTGATGGGTATGGGCGCTCTTGCTGATGATTAAGTTATTGTTAGCTGCTCTATGTCTCTTGGATAATAAGTGAGGAGTTCACATCCATCCTTTGTTATGTGTACGGTGTCGGAGTGACGGAAGCCGGCGAATCCCACTTCATATATGCCTGGCTCGCAGCTCACAACCATACCAGCCTTCAGCTTCTCTCTGTTTCCAATGTCAAGCCATGGGGGTTCGTGCACCTCTAACCCCAGTCCATGACCAGTATGATGCCTAATTAAGTGGGCTAGTCCAGCTTTTTTAAAGACTTCCATTGAAGCCTTGTCGATTTCGCCGCATTCCACGCCTTCCCTCATTTTTTGGATCGCCGCTTCTTGGGCTTTAACCATAACCTCAAAGTAGCGTTTCTGTTTGGCTGAAGGCTTGCCTACAATCATGGTGCGTTCAAGCTCGCAGCTGTACCCGCCTATTTCAACGGCTGCCTCAGCAATTAGGACGTCGCCATTTCTGATAGGGCGTTTTGTTCCGATGGCGTGGGGGATGGCGCTCATCTCACCTATTTGTCCCCTGAAGCAGACAGAAACTGGGAAAATGTTTCGCAGAGGTTCAAAATCAACGCCTAAAGTCTTCTTCATAATGCTTGTGGTGTCCAACGAGGCGGCTAAGGCTACTTCCACGTCCCAAGCGCCCTCCGAGGCATATTCCTGCAAAAGCGAAACCGCCAAGTTCGCCCATTTCGCGCTCTCCCGTATAAGGGCAACTTCAGCCGGCGATTTGACAAGCCTCATTTTTGGCACAAGATCCGCCATATCAACAAACTTTGCTTCGGGAAGCCGCCTAGTTATGGGTGGACCCTTATATCCCCACATGCCAGCAGCTCCAGACTTGTTGTCTATGCCGATGCGCTTTTTCGCCAACCCCATCTCTTTGAGAAACTCGGCGAAATGTTCTATCGGGTGCCTCTCGCCTGGATAGTCTAGGTAAGTTTTGACATTTTCAATAAGCCTAGTCTTCAATGGAACATGGTCCTTTTCCAGCAAGGGTCCCATGAAAGTTATCTTTCCATCCAACGGGACAACAAGCGCTGCGGGTCTTTCGGTTGATATGAACGAATAGCCTGTCAAATAGAATATGCTTGTGGCGTTTGTCAAGTATAACGCGTCAAGCCTTCTTTTCTGGAGAACTTTCCTGACAGTTTCTATGCGCTTTTTATATTCGCTTTCGCTTATGAAAAGCTCCATAAACGGTTCCCTCTTTAAACTGTTATTTTCAACCGTTGGGTGTTAAATGCTTTTCCAAATGTTAGACTTTTAAAGCACACGAACGCAAAGGATATTTTGGCGGTAAATTTGGCGAAAACCAACAAACCTCCAAGAGAGCTTGACCAGAAGCTTCTGGAATCCACCTTAAAGGGGAAAACGTTAATCGTTTACTGGTACATGCTTCAACAGCCTAACCGCAGCGTCGGCGTCCGCGAAGTTCAAAGATCCTTAAAGTTTTCCAGCCCAAGCATAGCAGTTCACCACCTCGAAAAACTGGAAGAACTTGGCCTCGTCAAGAAGAAACCAACAGGTGAATATGCGCTGGAGGAGGAGGTAAAAATTGGAATTTTACAGTTTTTCACCCGCATGGGCCGCTTCATGGTCCCCCGCTTTCTGTTCTATTCGGTTTTATTTACAACCATGCTGGCTACTTACAGCGTGTTATGCATTTTGGCCCATGTGTGGCCGAACTTTTACGCCCTCGTGTTTGGGTTCATCGCTGCTGTAGCCTTCTGGATTGAAACAATCCGCGTTTGGAGGGCGAAACCGTTTTGAAAATTGTTCTAAAGTTTAGCTTTAAAAGGCTGAAAAAATTTAGAAGGCTATAGAGGAAGACTTCATGAAAAAGGGTTTGGCTTACGCTTTAATTGCGGTGGTTCTCGGAGTACTGGCAGTTGTGGTTCCGCTGTTCCTTGTGCCAGTTGCCCCACCAGATTTTGAATCCAAGTTTGCGCCCCAAGCTATCCCTAAGAGAATGGAAAGCCTTGAAGAGCTTTATGGAATCCGCGGGGCTCCGATGCAAGGCGTTTTCGCTGGGCTGTTAATGTTGGCGGTTGGCTTCGCAGCCGCTTTAGCCGCCTACTCCATAACTAAGGCTAGGTTTTTCCATTAGCCTCCATGTTCTAGTTTCTGTACAATAATGTTCTAAACTATGGCATTATAGGCGAATTCCAGTAATATTTTTTCGGTGAAAACATGTGGATTAAGAAGAAAGAAATAGTTACGGCGGTGGTTCTCGGCGCTGCTGTCGTCATGCTGGTCTACTATTCAAGCATGATGTGTGGGCCTTGTGAGCCATTTTATGGGGAGAGAAGCCTTTCAGAGTGGGCTTTAGCGAAAACCAGCGGCTCCACGCAGCGCTCTCAAGTTATCACTGAAACCATAGAGGGTGAACTTGAAAAGGGTTCCTTCGAAAATGTTGTCAGCAGTCTTCAAGCCTTAACAGAGCATAAGGGCGGGTATGTCAAGTCTCTGCGCATGACCTACTTTGACGGATCGTGGAGCGGCCAGCTAATCTGCAAGGTGCCCACGGAAAATGTTACGTCCTTCACTTTCAAAGTTAGAGAAACCATCGACGCAAACGGCTCAGTCACGTACATAAACATAAGCATAGAAGAAATCGAGCAAACCCAGCAGCCTCAAGAAACCGTTTACTCGACAATCTACATAAACTTGAAGGAGAAAAAGCCCCAAAATGGAAACGGGGTTCCAGCATCCCTAGTGCCCGTTATTGATATTCTCTCAAAAGGCCTGCTTCTGATTGCCCAAGGCGTTATGGTTGGTGTGCCCATATGCTTTGCCTCACTTGGCGTGGTTCTACTCGTAAATAGGGGTATACTGCCCGTCTGGAAAAACTTGCTAAAGAAAACGAAAGCAGCCACGGCATCTGTTGAATGAGATTAAACCTCAGGTTCTTTCTTCACCGAATTTATGCATAATTGGAGAAACTTGCCTAGGCTTAACCCGAATTCCGTGCACCTCATTATGTTGGTTTTATGCCACGGGCTAGTTTTCGACGCTTCCGCTATTTCAGCTTGAAGGGCTTTGACAGTTAACTCCTTTTTGGCTTCCATGATTTTTCCATTAAAATGGCTGCGGAGTCTGCGGCTATCAATGCCTTGTCAAGCATGCTTTCGGGTTTAAATCCAGTCCTATAATCGTGCGCCTTTATTGCATAAACCGCCTTTTCTGGAAGCTTATCCTTCAACTCTCTGCGGCAACAACTCCATGCCTTTGCATATCTCTTTAACTTCATCATAATCGAGGTCGTGGAGTAAACCAACAATCTTCCAAAGATGCGTGTCCTCTTTTAGTTCCCTCGCCACTTCAGCCATAATAGCAGAAACTAGCAAGGCGTGAGCATATTTACTAGTGTTTTTGACAAGCTGATAGGCTTCCTCTCAGAAATCATCATTATTTCCTTGACTCGTTTCTGTTGCTGCTATTTTTAGGGCTTTTCTTGCGAAGGTTATGTAGCCCGTGTGCGCTGTCATAAGCGTCTGAGGCCTTGTCTTGCCCCGTTCTGTTTGCATTCCCCGCACGAGGCATTCGAGGGTTTCTATGTCTATGAAGCCGTTCGCCTTCAAGGCTTCCACGGTTTTAACTGTCTGGTCTATGGTTGGGCTAAAAGAGACGAGTGTTCCACACGGCTTCAAGGCTTTGTAGGCGTGGGGGATCACAAGCCAAGGCGTCGCCATATCCAATACAACAGCGTCCACGTCTGTTTCGTCTATCCCTGCCGTAATGTCCTTGTTTTTTAGTTCCACAAAGTCGGCTAGGCCAGCTCGCTTAATGTTTTTCTCAGCAGTTTCGAGAAATTCGCTTCTGATTTCGTAGCTGTAGACTCGGCCGTTAGGCCTTACAAAGTGGGCTAGGGCTGTGGTTAATGCACCTGTGCCTGTTCCAGCCTCCACAACACGGCTGCCTGGGCCTATCCCGCTGAAAACTATGATGAGGGCTATGTCTTTTGGGTACATTATTTGGGTTCGTCTGACACTTTTCATTATGTAGTCGCGGAGCAACGGCTTGAGTATTGTGAATTGGACGTTGAGGCTGCTTGCCACCGTGGAGCCGTACTCTTTGCCGATTAAGTCGTCGAGTTTTATGAAGCCCTTGTGCGTGTGAAGAACTTTTCCAGCTTCAACTTTGACGAGATATGTTCTCCTCTGGTCTAAGTATAGGAGGACATGTTCGCCTTCGGCTACCTTTTGGTTCTGCAAGGGCTTCTCACGGCTTTCTAGGGCGAATACTTGAATGGATGTTTGGCGCGTTCCTTGTTTTCTATAAGCTCATCTATAGTTGGTCTTCCCTCTATGGCTTTCCTTATGGCGTGGCGCATAGCCTTATAATTGTTTATGTAGACGCGTTGACGGTCCACAGCTGACGGATGGACGAAAACATTTGCAATTATCACAAGGTCTTCAACAGCCTCTTTTGGTATTGTGCCGTCTGCAACGCTGTCCACCACAGCCTTGGCCACCGCCGTCTGGGCTGGACCATAAACCATGCTGGCCTGCCGCATGTTAGTTATTGTAACCGTTGGAACAATAAGCGTCAAAGGCTTAACGGTGAGGTTTGGCTCTAGTATGGCTAAAAGCGGCTCATGTCCAGGCGTAGGAGCAGCCTTAGCCTTAACGAAGGCGGCGCCTACAGGGCCGTCTTTTCTTCCTATCACCAAGTCTATGTGGGCTACCTCAGCGCCTGAGCCAGCTAAGGCTTCTCCTACCCGCAGGCTGAAGTCCTTTATTACTTCTGGGGTTATGTCAATGGCCATAAACCGCTGTTCTAAGGGTTTCTCTGCAATCTGGAAGGTTACAGGCTTCGGCTCTATCTTGCCAATTTTTTCCAATTCAAGGCGAAGTTCCTCCCTGTTTTCGTAGGTTAATTCGCCGCCAACGCTTAGGGGCAATCTAACAGGGCCAACTTTGATTTTCATCATGTTTAGGGCTGCTTTCGTGCCGACGGGGCCGCTTCCGGCGATTATGCGGGCTATTTTTTGAACCTTGTATTGGAGTTCTCGGGCTTTTTGCAGCTCTCCATTTTTGATGTGGTTGTATATTTGGACCCAAATGTCTGGTATTACGTTGGCGCTGGCGAGGATGGCGCCTGAACATCCGGC
>Ga0209394_1000656_pt1 | contig 25609 bp, 26 predicted proteins | sample JNZ201metaG_FD_184122 | JGI IMG/M metagenome (GOLD analysis project Ga0209394, IMG submission 184122) | Hot spring microbial communities from Jinze hot spring, China to study Microbial Dark Matter (Phase II) - JNZ 20120812A (SPAdes) (version 3) ... | reverse complement strand
AGTCATTTCTACTCCTCGAGGTGGGTAAATAACGTTTACGTGATTTTCAGCAACGAACTCCAAGCCTTCGGGGACTATCGCCGCTCTCAGCTTCGGATTGCTGGGGTGACCTACGACTCGATTAGTGACTATGGCTGGACCCCGGTCCCGCACTTTAATACCCCTTATGTATTGAGGCTTGTTTGCTCTATTACCTAACACCAGCTTACCAGCTCCCACGTTGTGGGACCATATGAGGAGCACAGACCCCTTCGGGTCGTCTGTCAGCTTGTCTCTGTACTGATTCCACACGATTCTACCTGTCTGCACTCGGTAGTCTAGTTCGGCGAGACTCAGAGAACCTATCCAACTCTTCTTGAGCTCTTCCGCATGCTCGCTAAACACTACCCTACCACTCTTTTCGAAGACAAACTTCTCCGCAGGTTTATGATTGGGTAACCTCTTTCGAAGAACTAAGAGCTGGAAGGTGTGGTTAGCCTCTGTAAACATCCTAGAACTAGGGAGAGTCTTCATGTACTCTATATCAGCTACTCGAATTATGTACTCTCTTAGCTTTTTAAAGTAAGCACCGTTATTCATTGATGAAGAGACGACGTAGGCGAGCCACCCACCCGGCTTTAACACCTTCAGACCAAGGTAGATAAATAGGGAATACAGGTTTACTCTACCACTAATAACTTCGAAGTACCTAGTTTCCACATCTCTATCAAGCCTAACCTCTAAGTAAGGGGGGTTTCCAAGCACTACGTCGAAAGCTTCAACAAACGGCTTTTTGAGGCTATCGACTACCTCAATAGATGCTTCAGGCACTACTTTCCTAGCTATATCGGCTAGTACTGGATCAATCTCCCAACAGTAAAGCTCTGGTTCCTCGAAGTAATCTCTAGCAGTTAGTAGAAACTCTCCAGTACCACACGCCGGGTCGAGGACCTTAGGCTTGCTGAGTCTAGGCAGTCTTTCGATCAATTCCACCCTCAAACTTCTCGGAGTGAAAAACTGTCCAAACTTTTTGCGGTACTCCTGACCTACGGAGAGCACGTATCTAACTGTCTCGGGATGAAGTTCGTCTGGCAACGCTGCGTTTTCCCAGTATAGACGCTACTAACGAATAAAGTAACAGAGATCACTAAACCTCGAAAGTGAAACCACATGGTACATAGTGACACATATTAGCTCTCTAAATACACAAGCTCTGAGACTATGCCGCTAATAGTAGTATTCCACTTTACAGACGCCGGGAGACTACCTAAGCTAAGCGAGGAAGAACGAAGGTCTATTAGAGCTAAGTTCCTGGAGGTACTAAAAGACTACCCCGACGTAACGTTTTACGGTACGTGGGTAGACGGTGAAGGGCGTGGCATATGCTTGTGGGAGGCTCCCAGTGCTGAAGTAGTCAAAGAGGTAGTAGCTAAAGTTCTGGGAACACCTCCAACCGACCCCGTAGTTGAGGTTAAGAAGGTTTTTTGATTAACGCATAATCGAATTCCTCAAAATATGTGTAGTACTATCTCCACTGGGAAGGTTAGATGCTGCGAGCGTGTAGGCCGTGGTTGAGGTAGTTTTATCTATCTTAGGGAAAGTCCCAAGTTCTTTCATAGAGTCTATTCTAAATGTACTAAATAGCTTCTATGCCTCTCGTACTACCGAAATAGAGAAGCCAGCATTCGTAGAAGTCATCGTATACGGCTCTAGCAGTAGACGCCTCGAGGTACTCTACGAAGAAGCCATAGAGCTAGGTGTTGAAGTATTAGGTGATTACGTAGTCTCACATGAAGCTTGGAGAGGCTGGCCAAGGATCCACGTAGACTACGAGAAAAGCTCAAAGCTAGAACCCGAGGTATTTAGCTCTCTCCTAGTACACGAGGCTGTCCACAGCATACTCCACGGTAGGAGGGACTACTACTCATTCTCTATAAGTAGTAGCTTTCTAGACGAACTCCACACTCACTTAGGAATCGAGGTATTTTACTTAGCTTCAACAGTAGTAAAAGATCTTGAAGTCCACAAGTACCTAGTGACTACCGGATACAGAAAGTACGTTGAGAAGTACGCTCAATACTCAAGACAAGAAGCTACCAGCTTAAACTGCTCAGACATAATGAACACTCTAAACTTCGCTAAGCTGATATCACCCTGTGTCTACATAGAGTGTCCCAGCAATACCGAGATGGTCAGCAAATCCTGTGCGAGAGTCTACAAGCCGTTATTGAAGACCCTATCTGAGCTAGAACATCTCGGTGGGGACTGGGTAGAGAAGTCAGTTAAGCTAGTTTACTCCATCATGAAGCACTCACTAGTCAACTAATCAGCTAGCCAGAGAATACTGAGAGCTAAAGCTTCTGAGCTAAGAAACGCCTACAGCAGCAGAGACCTCCTCAGTCTCAAACTAGTTCTCGAAAAAGACAGCAGTTCGGAGTTACTAGGTCACCTACTACTTGCGAGATTGCTTGTCTAGTTCAGAACAAACTATACTAACCGTAACTACAGCCCTAGGTAAAGACTTAGGAGAAGGTCTCGACATAAGTAATACAGTAAAAACGGTTTAACTCTTAGCGCAGATTACTATCGACTGCTCTCAGCAGTCGACTTCATACACGTAGTAGACGTAGTTGTTGTTTATGGCGTCTAGTAGGTCCTTCCAGTACTCTTGCTCGTACCTACTTCCTTCCTCTAGTGCCGACTTAGCGTTCTCAACGATCTCGTTAATAGTGATGTAGCTATCGTTATAGTAGATTACTGTATCACCACTAACATACCCGTACTTGAGGTTCAGTAGTACCGCAATCAACTGCTGTCTCAGTGCTGTAGACATATCACCGAGTACGGGGCTGACTAGGTAGTCAGCTAGCTGCTTAGGCGTCTCGAAGCTCGTACTGAGCACTTCGTTTATGTAGTTAACGTCTTCTTGAGTTACTCGGGTTAGCCACTGACCGGTTCTCCTGTTGTATTGAGACCAGGACCAGTAGCCCTTACTGTAAGCACCAGTAAGCTTCTTCAAGCACACGAAGCCGAAGTCGTTGCTACCGTAAGCTGTAGCTTCTTCAGCATAAACTTCGTAGTACGTATGAGTCGTATTCACTACTACATCGCAGAACACGCAGTAAGGCTTTACTACTTCAACCTTGTAGGTGTACCCTACATCTACCTCGAAGTAGTAGTAACCGCTTTCGTCAGAGTAAGCTGTATCTACGTAAACCCAGTCATCAGTATCCTCATCGTATCTGTACAAGTCTACAGCAACTCCAGAGATCGGCTTATCGCCTTCGTCGTATAGCCCGTTGTAGTTGTTGTCCCAGAACACTACACCAGATATCGTAGCATACATCGCGGTCTCGAACTCTTGGTGTACTAACACCGTCCAGCTCGCACTCTGCTCTGTTTGAACTATAGTAGCCGTATTCACGTGCTCGTAAGACTCTCCCTTACTAGGGTCGTACTCAAAAGTTATAGTGTAAGTCCAAGAGTTACTATCGCACGTGGTCCAGACGTAACCATTAGTGTCCACGACATCTACACAGTCGTATCCCTGCGTCACGTCGGTCTTACTAGTTGTAGTGCTCGGGCTTGGACCGTAAGGCTCTCCAAGCCAACCACTGTGGTTTGTTATCGTAACATTAGCAGTTACCTTAAACTCTTCTCTATCCCAGTAATCTTCGGGGACTTCCACCTCGTAGTAGTAACAGTATGACTCGCCCGGACCTAAAACCGGCTTCTCCGATACATCAACAGAATAGCTTTCGACGATCTTAATATTCCATCCTTTTGTGCCCTTAACGTAGACATCTAGCTCTATCTCTAGGTTTTCAGTAGCTCTTTCACCTCCGTTCGTAACGCAGACGTATCCCTCAATGTAGTAAGATACAGTTGTAGTCTTAATTACAGAGACAGCGTATTCCACGGTAGCAGTAGGGCTTCTTTGGCTTAGATATATTTCATAAGCATTAGCTGTCTTTTCCATCTTCCACTCGTATTTAGTGAGATATATTGCTGACGCAGTTACGTAGGCTGATAAGGTAGTGCCAGCTTGTCCCTGGGCTTGAGTCAGAGTCAGTAGAGTTGCGTTAATCGGTAGAACTAGAGAAGCTAGAATTAGTATAGTTATTAAGTTTTTTAAAGCATTTGTTTTACACATTTTTCTCACAATGTTTATGATTAAAAAGAGTATTTAAGCTTTTTAACCCATAAGTTACTCTGTTTAAAAAGATTATACAAGCATTTTCATAAATCCGTGGATCAATAAGTACATTTATTTCTTTGCCTAACTGAATGGTTTGTTGTTGAGCTGCTCTAAGGTATGATGAGATGATTAGTGACTTGATAACTAGTTTTTAGTAGAAGACTTAAGCATAGAAGCATGGGGTACGTAACTACACTCCTCTTGAAGGATCCTTAGTTAGTGGGAGGGTTCATGTAAGGTAACCTAGCTGTGTTAGGAGTGCGTTTTCTTAGTGTCTTTACCAAAGCGAGAGCTTTCCTCTTCGGTGATACTGGTTGATCGAAGTTGGAGACTTAGTGAGTATGGAGGAGATCACCTACTTCTTTATCTTATCTTCAGATAGACTAAGTTCTTCAACTTGCGGAATGCGCTCTTGGGTTAGGTCTTCTGTCCTTAGCTACGGTGTCTACCTCCCGGAGGTGGCTTTAGTGCCACTAGTTTCAATGTAGATATGTCCGTAGCCCTGTCCCAGCTTTCTTGTCTCTATATTGCCGCAATCGGGACACTTTAGCTTATCTTTCAATAGCTTTAGTTGCGCCCCGCACTTACTGCAGCTAGCAAGAACGACACCGAGTTTTGCGTCTTTAATTGTTAATAAGTACGGTGGGTAGCTATTTAACACCTTCGACCTTATGAAGTCCCCTATGCGGACGTAGCTGTACATTTGCTTTATCTCACCAGCTTTCTCAATTACTTGAGATACGTGAAGCATCCCAGTAAATGGGTAGTGGATTACTGCGTTATTGACTGTCAAGATCCTAGTGCGAGCGAAATCCTCTCGCATCTCGGTTACGACTGCGAGCACTATAGCACCTGAGTGCGGCATCGTGGGAGGCCTATACGGCTTAACCATAACGACTTTATTTAAGAGGTCCTTTACGACCCTGCCTATCGTTGCTGCCCTTATTTGGTATCCAGCTTCATACGTCCCAGGACCTGGGAGAAATTCTTCCGCTACTCCTAGGCGGTCTCCGGGGATTACGAAATCCTCTAACTCCTTTTTCTCACTCAACGCTTTATCCCTCTCCACTCACTAGTTCTCACAAGCCTAATTAACGCAACCTCAAAGCGGTATGTTTTCTTTCTGTGGTGCCTTAGCCTCTGCTTTAATGTCATAGTAGCTTTAGCAAGTACGGAGAAGGAGAACCCTAGGTCTTCAGCTACTTTCGAAATAAGCTTCAAGCTCTCTAGGGAGTACTTGTGGAGCGAGTAAACAGTAAAACACTCACTTAAAGCCACGTTTAGGAACTCTACGTCAGCACCTCTCTTTTTGACTCCGAAGGGTGGGTTCATAATGACGGTGCACTTGTCTAAGAGGGGTCTCATTGGGAGGTGCTTTGCGTCTCCTGCAACAAGGTCAAATCTTCCACTAAAAACGGCTAAGTTCTCTTTAGCGACATAGAGAGCAGACCAATCTATATCGAGACACAGAGCATTGCTCGCTCCAAGCAGGAGGGAACCGTATGTGAGAACCCCAGTCCCACACCCCATATCGACCACTACGCCCCTACTTAAGTCATTTCTGAGGTTAGCTTCCCATACCATTAATGCCGCAATATCGCCAGGTGTTCGGTACTGTTCCAGGCTCTCTACAGGGTTAATGAAGTCTCTAAGCTTCTCTAGAGCTATCTCTAGGTCTCTCATGAGTATAGCCCTACCGGGCATCGCACGTCACTTAACAGATACTAAAGTAAGTTCTCGGGATACTCCCCTATACCCATCTTTTCTAGTACTGCTATAGCTTCAGATGGTGTTAGAACCGGTTTTTCGAACTCCACTAAGTCGTCTACAGCTATCCTCGGACAAGATGTAACTACGTACGCATCTACTTCCGGACTATCTAAGTTCCTGAGCACATTGATATCGAGTATGGGCGCAGTGTAGAGGTAGAACCTACGCTCTCTCTTCTTTAATACTCTTACTACCTCACTCACTACCCAGGGTCTGTACTGCCCTGAGATACCTAGGACAACTCCCCAGCTCCTTGCGTTTAAGGCATCATGCATTTTCTTAAGTCTTATGGACAAAAACTTTAAGACATCTCTTGAAGAATCAGTAACACACTTAGTATAGGGATCCACTCTCACTACCTTAGCACTTCTAACAACCATACCCACTCCAATTGAGTGAAAAACCCCTCCGGCAACGACTAGTACGGCCTCGACTTTAGACTTCTTGAGTTCGGAAGGTACGTAGCAACCGAAAACTACGAGCGGGCCAAGTGCCACGTTAAAGCCCCCGCTTTTAAGTCTCTCCTTTATTAGCTCAGAGAGCTTCTTGTGCTGGTTAGTTGTTACAATAGCAATATTCTTCAGTCCGCTAGCAGTGAGGTAACTCTCTATTTCGCTCAATAGGGTTTCACGATCTGCACTTATGTACTCTAGGTCAACGAACACTACTCGCGGACTCGGCCGTCGACTAGCTAGAGGATATGGGTCGTGACCTACGTGGATAACTAAGTCGTACTTCCCGGTTTCTCCGAAATCTAGCAAGCACGACCCATAGACCGGGCTACCGTCTAAGTAGACCTCTAGGTCGGCTTTTGACCGTATGTAGTCAGCTATCGTCGTATAGTACCTCTTAAGCCCTTCAGGTAGCTGTATGAGAACTTTCTTAGCCCGCACTTCAGATAGTACTCTCAGTACTTCACTTAACTTAAGCTCGTAATCTCCCACTGAGAGGAACTCATCCGTCAAGAGGAAACCTTAGTTAATTCTATTATCTCAATAGTTGACGGAACTCCCACTTTATCCTTGAACCGCCTTAGGGCTTCCTTAGCATGATCTAGGTACGCTTTATTGATTCTGACTTCAGCGATTACCGAGCCTGGGTACACTCTTGCCGCTAGCCCTATAGGCTTACCGAAAGCTCTCCTCATGCCCTCCTGGAGTCTGTCGGCTCCAGCGAAAGCCATCATCTTGTTCTCTCTCAGTACTTGATGTGGGTAAACTCTAACTATAAACAGGAACTTATCTTCACCTACTACCTTACTTAGGTACTTGTGGGTAGCGATTCTTCCAGCTTCTAGAGCGTTGTGTCTAACTTGAGCAGATTCAACAACCTTTAGTTCAAGCTTGTACTCAAAGTTCTCTCGAGAGTTACCCATGACGTACTTAACTATCTTAGGCTGAGGGACACCATCGATGTACTCAGACCTCGTGTAAGCTGGCTTATTTATACCTTTGTAGCACCTTGCTGGTCTCAGAGGCACGCAGTAGCACCTATGAAAGTAGGGAGAGCTAATTAATAAGCTTTTAACTATTAAGTGCTTTCTACACTAGTAGAGGTGCTAGCTAAGTGAAAAGAGAGATACTGGTCTTCCTGGTTTTAGGGCTAGTCTCATTAACAGCAGATATTACATACGAGGGTGCTAGATCGATCAGTGGGCCATTCCTTGAGAGCCTCGGTGCCATCCCACTAGCAGCAGCCATCGTCGGGAGTGGAGAGCTCGTGAGCTACTTAGCGAGATTCTTGGGAGGATACATAGCCACGGTGTTTATGTCGTCGGCAGTGCTTTGGGGCACCGTAGTGTTTGGGTACTTAGTTAACCTAGTAGTAATACCATTTCTAGCTTTTGTTGGAAGGTGGGATATCGCTGTAGCACTCTACGTAATCGAGAGAGTTGGTAAGGGGCTCAGAACACCAGCTCGAGACACAATATTAGCAGAAGTCACTTCTGGCATGGGGCGTGGTAAGGGGTTCGGGATCCACGAGGTTATGGACCAAGTAGGTGCGTTTGCTGGACCCCTAGCGGTATCCTGGGCTGTAGGTACTGGCGGTTATAGTCTAGCTTTTCTATCACTAGCGGTTCCGGCTGCGGCATCTGTAGCATTCGTTATTGCTGCGGCATTACTCTACCCAAGAGTTAGGTCGGTTAGCTACGAGTCGCTAACACCTCCAGGTTTCAGCGGTCTTCCGAGGCGTTTCTGGCTCTACACAGTATCTATGTCTCTACTTCTATCAGGCTACATACACTGGTCTATCGCCTCCATGTACATGGCGTCGGAAGGCTATGCCTCAGCAGCAGGAATAGCTTTAGCTTACTCTATAGCTATGGCGGTAGACGCACTTGTAGCCTTACCAGTCGGGATGGCATATGATAAGTATGGTATTAAAAGCCTGACTCTGGCTCCTCTAATTGTGGCCGCAGTTCCAGTTTTACTGACTTACGCAGCACCTCCTGTAGCTCCATTTGCTGCCGGGGTCTTCTGGGGTATCGCTATGGGTATATACGAGACTAACATGAGGGCAGCAGTAGCTGATTTAGTAGAGCCCCATAGTAGGTCTCTAGCCTACGGTACTTTTGGACTACTAACAGGTGTCTCTTGGTCCGCAGGAGGATTCGTAATATCGGCTCTCTTAAGTAGTAAGCACCTGCTACTACTGTATACTGCCGTAGTTGAGGTAGCCTCACTATCCGTGCTGCTTCAGCTATTAAAAACGAAAAAGTAGGGTTTAGATAAGGTATTCTATGGGGGCGCCGATGGTTAAATTCTTAGTCACGAATGACGACAGCTATGCGAGCCCTGGTCTTTCCTTACTATATAGAGTAGCTAACAGCGTCGGAGAGGCCCTAGTCTTCTCAACGGAGAGCCCTAGGTCGGTGATAGGTCACACTATAACGTTCTCAAGACCCTTGAGGGTTTACCCGATGAATGTTGGTGGGGTAAAGGTGTATTTAACTGATGGAACACCAGTGGACGTGATCCACTTAGCGCTAAACGTCTTAGGATATAAACCGGACTTCGTCTTATCTGGAATAAACGTGGGGGAGAACCTCACTCTGCAGCATATCTTCTATAGTGGCACTATAGCAGCCGCTATAGAGTCAGCCGTCGTTGGAATACCCGCAATAGCCTTCTCAGCTGATGTCGAGAGCTTTGACCAGATCTCGACTCCAGAAATGGAGGGTATAGCCTTAAGCTACATAAAGGCTATAGTAGAGAATGTCGTAAGGTACGGGTTTCCACCGGGAGTTGACTTACTCAGCGTAAACATCCCAAACCCAAGGAACTTCAGAAACTGCGTTAGAGTTGCTAAAGCTTCTAAAGTAAGGTGGTATTCCAGCTACGACAGCAGGAGAGATCCTCTGGGCAGACCCTACTACTGGCTCTACATGAAGAAGCTCGAGGCTGAACCTGAAACAGACGTACACGCAGTAGAAATAGAGGGATGCATCTCGGTAACACCTCTAACAATAAACTTAAACGTTAGCACGCGGTGTCTCAGTGAGTTCAGGGGGTTACTCGAGCTTTAAGCTTAAGTGGGCTTGTAGGTTTTTGGAGTAAGTCGTTACTTCCTGGCTCTAACGCTCTCCAAGATCTCTTGAGCTTTCTCCAGGGTTATTCTACCCGACTTCACCAGTTCTTCCGAGACTACATCAACTTCATCTGGTCTAGCACCAGCAGCTAGAGCTAGTTGGCGAGCGTGTAGCTTCATATGACCCCGCTGGATACCTTCGGTAGCTAGTGCTCTAAGAGCCGCTAGGTTTTGAACCAAGCCTACGGCACCCATGACTTCAGAAAGCTCTCTTGCCGTCTTAACTCCGAGTATCTTCAGTGACAGCCTAGCCATGGGGTTAGACCTTATGGACCCCCCTATAGTTCCTACGGCGATAGGTACTTCTAGGTAACCTACTAAGTTACCCTCACTATCGGTTTCCCACGTACTTAAAGGCCCGTATTTACCCTTCCTAGCAGCGTAAGCGTGAGCTCCAGCTTCAAGAGCTCTAGTATCTTGACCTGTAGCTAGAGCAACAGCTATTATGCCATTCATAATGCCTTTATTGTGGGTTGCTGCCCTATATGGATCGGCTGCGGCGAAAGCCCACGCGTATACGATCCCCTCGACAACATCTTCACCACCTATTACATCCTTTGGTACCTTAGTCCAAGACCTCACTAGCCGCCTATCGGCTAAGTTCGAAACTATCCTTAGGAGCACCCTACCTCCGCTAGCTTCTTCTATTATGGGAGCTACTGCTTCAGCCATAGTGTTAACTATATTAGCTCCCATAGCGTCCTTAACGTCGACTAAGAGGTTTACTACCACCATCTTCCCGACTGGGCTATCGAGTACTCTAACCTCGATGTCCTTAGCTCCACCACCAAGCTTTACTAGTATATCGTTAGTTGAGTTAGCGAGATCTAGTATCTCCTTCTTCCTCTCCAGTATTCTAATCACTGCCGTATGCGGTGAAGGAACTCTAACTACCTGGATTTGAGATATCATTATCTGCTCAGTAGCCATCGAAGTTATTCCACCCCCTTCACGACACCACTTAGCCGCATTAGATGCTCCAGCCACTACCGACGGTTCCTCGATAACCATGGGGACTAAGTATTCGCGACCATTTATTAGGAAGTTTACTGCTACACCGTAAGGAAGCTCGAAGGTCCCGATGACGTTCTCGATCATCTTATCCGCAACGTCTAGACCCAGCCTACCCACTCTCCTCAGGAGAACTACTTCCTCATCTGTGAGTTCAGCAAACTCTTTTACTGCTTTGACTCTCTCCTCCAGCGACAGCTTGTAGAACCCGGGTATCCTAGATGACTTACTCACGTTTAGCACCTTTCTAGTAACTAAGTCACAGAATTTAAAGGTATTCAAATAAGTTGTCGAAGTAGCGATACAGTTAGCTAGAAGCGTTTATAAAAACGTGAGTAAGAGTTTAACACAGGCTTGCGTATGAGCTCAGAGCTTGCGGTAGCACTTGAAGACATCTACGGTATAGTTCTGTTCTTTCGCGAAAGCACCGAGGACGAAGAGCTATTTGAGGCTTTAGATCTCGTCCTCAAAAAGATTGAGGACTTCCTTATCGCAGATCACGAAGAGCGAGAGTATCAAGACTTCATAGTGGAGCTCTACACTACGGTTATGAGCAACCCGCTTACGAAGTTTCTCGGGGTTTACATAAGGGACTTCCTACCTAAGAGGTAGTACGATGCGGAAGCTCCTTGAAGAGTATATTAACTGGAGTTTCCAGCTAGAGAGAGCACTAAGCTACGAAGTAGTTGATGCACGCTTTCTCGACGCGAGTTCCTTGAGTGGTATGGCCTTCGTTGGCATGGGGGGCTCAGGAATCGTGGGAGACATTATCTCGAAATACCTTGAAAGTGAGCTCGACGTGCCAGTAGTAACGGTCAAGAGCTACATCCTACCCAAGTACGTAAGTAGTGACTGGCTCGTAATAGCTATAAGCTACTCAGGTAATACCCTTGAGACGTTGTCCGCATTTCGTGAGGCCACTATGAGGAGTGCTAAAATAGGGGTAGTAGCTTCTGGAGGTCAGTTAGCCTTACTTGCTGAAAGTGAGAGATTACCTCGCGTAATTGTCGAGAGAGACCATTTACCGAGGACTGCTCTACCGGCTCTACTAGCAGGAACACTAGGTCTTTTAAGTAAGCTGATAGGGCTGAACGTCAGCCTAGAGAAAGGTATTGAAGTTCTTCGAGATTTTAGCGCAATCAACAATGCGGAGAGCTTGGCAAAATACCTTTATGGAGGTATCCCGGTTTTCGTAGTTTCAGAGGATTTATACCCAGTAGGACTCCGGGCTAAGAACGAGGTTAATGAAAACGCTAAAGTCGCTAGTAAAGTAGAGGTCTTACCCGAGTGGGGACATAACGACATCGTTGGTTGGGAGGGTAGTCCGAGAGAGTGGTTAAGAATAGTTGCTATTAGGGGTGGCCAAGACCCAGCTATAGACTTTGCGCTTGATTACCTTAGAGAGCTGGGATACGATATAAGAGCTCTAGAAGTCGGTAGGTATGGCTATTTCGAGACAGTTTTATACGGCTCGTGGGTAGTCGGCCTAGCTTCTGTTTTCCTAGCTGGTCTCAGAGGGGTAGACCCTGAGGCGACAAAGTCGATAGAAAAGTATAAGGAGTTCATGCGGTCCTACTTTAAGGGAACCCAAAGCTAAAGGTCTGCTTAAACTCTTTAAGTAGCACAGATAGCTCTATAAATTCTTTGTAACAGTAGAACCTGGGGTACTAAGTGTCTTTAAAAAAGACCTTTGGTATGAGTAGAGGTACTGTCTTGTATCTAGGCAACGAGGCTATTGCTAGAGGGGCTTTAGAGGCTGGGATTGGTGTAGCTGCTGCATACCCTGGAACACCTTCTTCTGAAATAGTGGGGTCCTTAGCCGAGGTTGCTAGCGATGCCGGAATATACGTTGAGTGGTCTACAAATGAGAAAGTAGCTTTTGAGTTATGTTGGGCTGCGGCACTATCCGGAGTTAGGGCTATCACCGCTATGAAGCACGTGGGCTTGAATGTAGCAGCAGATGCTCTTATGAGTAGTGCTTACACAGGTGTCGAGAACGGGTTTGTTGTGGTTAGTGCTGATGATCCGTCTATGTGGAGTAGCCAGAACGAGCAGGACAATAGGCTTTACGGGCTGATATCCTACGTACCCGTCTTTGAGCCCGAAAACCCCGGTGAAGCCAAGGAGCTTACTAAACACTTGTTTGACTTCAGCTCCAGAATAAAGCACCCAGTTATACTAAGGACTACGACTAGGTTGAGTCACACTAGAGGACCTGTGGAGCTAGGTCCCCTACCTAAACCAAAGACCATTGGCGAATTCAAGCCGGGACCAGCTCACGTGCTTGTTCCAAGTAACGCTAGGTTACGCAGAGTCGAGCTCTTGAGGAAGCTGGAGGCTATAGAGAGAGAGCTTAACTTCTTTCCCTTTAACAAGGTGTATGGTGAGGGGAGGGTACTAATCATCTCAGCCGGCTTATCTCATGCTTACTCGTCGGAAGCTATATTGAGGTTAGGTCTAGCAGATCGAGTAAGAGTGCTGAAGCTAGTGAGTATATACCCCGTCCCTGAAGAGTTACTGCTCAAAGCCGTTGAAGGGGTTGATGAGGTAGTAGTCATCGAAGAACTGGAGCCCCTCGTCGAGCTTCAGGTTCGCTCGATACTACATAAAAAAGAAATTAAAGTGAAGGTAGTTGGTAGAGAGCTGAATGAAAGAGCTTACGAAATGACGCTTGAGAGGTCTGAAGCATTATTAAGAAGAGCCTTAGGTATATCTCCAGCACCAAAAAAGGTTAATACTGAAAAAACCCAGTTCAATATCCCTTCGAGACCTCCAGTGTTCTGTCCAGGATGTCCCTATAGACCTCTGTTCTTCGAGCTTAGGCGGGTAGTTAACCAAGAGAGAATAAAGGCAGTATTCGCTGGCGACATAGGTTGTTACTCACTCGCCTACTATCCGCCGTATAGGTTGCAGGACACATGCGTCGAGATGGGTGGTAGCATCGGACTAGCAAACGGGTTCTCCAAGGTCCTCGCAGACGCGGTCGTAGTGTCGGTTATTGGGGACTCCACCTTCTACCATGCGGGTATCCCAGCACTTATAGACGCTGTTTATAACGAGCACCCGCAGGTCATATTAGTTCTAGACAACATGGTGACAGCTATGACTGGGCATCAGCCAAGTCCAGCTACTAGGGTAGATGGGAGATATGTTCCAATAGAGAACTTAGTGCGCGGGGTAGGCATCGAATTCGTCTCAGTAGTCGACCCGTACGACGTGGTCAAAGTGAGAAGAGAGTTCTTAGAGGCGCTAGAGTACACTAGAGCTAGAAAGAAGCCTGCTGTCCTTATCTTCAGGAGGAAGTGCGCTCTAGTAGCTCTAGACGAAATGAGGGAGAGTGGTGAGGAGATAACTGCTTACTCCGTAGACCTAGCTAAATGCATCAAGTGCGGTATCTGCTACAGCTTCTTCGCTTGTCCAGCGATAGTCAGAATGGATGATGGAAAAGCTTCGATAGACCTGGAGCTATGCGTAGGGTGTGGAGCATGTGTACCAGTTTGCCCAGTTAATGCTATTAAGCCAGCTAAGCAAGTAGACCAAGAGAAGTTGATGAAGTACTGGTTCTAGGTGGTTCTATGGGGCTGGTTAGAGAACTAAACATAATTGTCACGGGTGTCGGAGGTCAAGGGCAACTGTTCCTCTCTAGGCTGATCGCAGAAACCTTCTTAAGACTAGGCACGCCTTCCTTAATAGCTGAAACCCACGGCTTGAGTCAAAGAGGTGGTAGCGTTATAGTCCATGTTAGAGTCGGTAGTGCGGTTAAGGCGCCACTTATACCGTGGGGGCATGCAGACGTTATGCTCGGAATGGAGCTTATAGAAGCCGCAAGATACGTAGATTACCTCCGCGAGAGTGGAGTAGCAATAGTCAATGAAAAAGTGATCATACCTGCCGGTCAGAGCGTGAAGCTGAAAGAAGAGGAAGTCTTTAGGTTCCTTAGAGAGAAACCAATAAAGCTGTTCGTAGTAAGGTCTTCTCAGCGAGCGGTTAACCTCGGAACACCACTCTCGGCTAATGTTCACATGTTTGGAGCATTAGTCGCTTTACTCGAAGCCGTAGGTATGTTGACACCAGGCGTGGACACCATCGTTGAAGGTATATTACCGAAAAGAATGCTAGACCGGAACTTGATTTTATACAGAGAAGGAAAAGATGAGTTAAAGGCTCGGTTGAGCTCGGGAGATATCGAAGAGATTAAAAAGGCACTAACGGAGAAGCTCTAGCTTATCTTTGAGTGCTCAACTACGATCATAGTAGTAGTAGACTTTACGTGCGGTATTTTCCTGATCTTGTTGATTATTATATCCCTTATTATATCATGACTCTGTGCTTCAACTATAGCTACTATATCGTACATACCATAAGTTTCATATACTTCCTTGATCCCCTCGATCGATTTGAGTGCGTTAAATACCTCGGTCTCACTCCCGATTTCGGTGTTAATAAGAACTATTGCGGCTGGCAACTATCCCCCCAGATATAGTAAGTTCATATAGAATATAAACCTTGTTCTTCTCTTTAACTAAGAGGAAGAACATACTTTCAGTTACTGCTAGAGAAGACTCCCATAAACGCTTAATACCTTCAAACACTAGACCTATTCTGGCGGGGGTGCCCGAGCCAGGTCAAAGGGGGCGGGCTCAAGACTCTTCCAGCACTACGAGTTGGAGACCCGCTGGCGCAGGCCTGCGTGGGTTCGAATCCCACCCCCCGCACTATGCCGAGTAAACCACGATCGCCTTAAGGGATTTCATTTTAATACTTGGTGCTATCTGATACCAATACCAAACTCTTATAAAACTCTGTAGTGTTAGAAAGAGCATTGTGAGTCAGTAGCGCATAGCATACTTCTTTACTGCGAAGGTTCAGTAAGACTCTAGTTGGAAGCGTAATTTAACAGGACGAAGTAATGGGCTACACAAAGAGGTGTGGGGAAATTTTTTGAGTGCGTTCTCCTAGGACGCTCATAATCGGCTACTGCTAGAGGATACTCAGCTACTTCTCTCTCCCTTAGTTGTTACTATCTTTAGACGCCTCACTCTCTCAAGCACCTCTAACCACCTCTCTAGTTGGTCGAGTAGCTCTTCTTCATCTCCTTCCACCCCTCCTCTATATAGAGCTTCGGTTATACTACTTATCCTACTCGTAGCTACTGCTTCAAGTTTATCTAGTACTGCTTGAGACTGCACCTCAATGGCTTCAGAGTCGGTTTTAACGACTCTAACGGCCCCATGAGTTGGGCAGACTATTTCTCCAGACCTTAACCTAAAGAGTGGAGCGCTACAGATAGGGCATGCTAGGTCTAACATTACAGCTCCAGACCTTAGTAGCTCCGTCATCTTTTGAATTACAGTATCATCTTTCTTCACAGTATCCCACTAGTTAATGTCTAGAGATTAAATTAATCTAATAAGCGTGGTATGTGGAGGTATTCGACGGGTAAGTAGGTCTTCTCGATGATGCATGGTGTTATCAGTCTCTAAGAGAGTAGGAATACGTCGGGTTCTACAGACAGAAAGGCTCTTTGATGCAGCCTCGAAGTAAAGACGTCGAGATAGCCTTAGTAAGATCGACTCTTCTTAAGTTGCGAGTCATTCCCAGTTCTTTCTATTTTTTAAACCATTTACTTAGTCCTACTTCAGGTCGCTTTAAGTCCTTAACGGCTTTGGCAAGTCTCTCTAACGCGCTTACAACTCTCTCTTCCGAAAATTCGTATTCTTCGATGAGCAGTTCCTTAACTTTATCTGCGTTCGGGTCTAACCACTCTAGCACGTAGTCCCTAGTAACTTTAGGATTCTTAAACAGGTTCCTTATTTCTCCTGGTGGGACCGGGAACCTAGCACTCGGGATCGATTTTACTGCTTTCTCGAGGTTACCGTAGCTTTTGATGAGCTGGTATGCTGTCTTGGGTCCAACACCTTTGACTCCCTCGGGATTATAGTCAGTTCCGATTAGTATGGCTATGTCTATTAGCTGGTCTCTAGATATCCCCAAACTCCTTAGTAGTACTTCAAGCTCTATTACTTCAGGCTTTATCTCTACGTACGCTTCCTTCTTTGGGAGCTTCCTCTTACCGCTAATAGTTAAGTTTCTAACTAGTCTAAGGGACCCAAATAGCAGGGAGTCGTAGTCCTGTGAAGCAGCAGCCCAAGCATCTCCCCAAACTACCATAAGTGCTGCTTGAGCTTCTCCTTCAGATGGTGCTTGAACCCAGGGTATCCCCATAGCGGTAAGAAGCTCTTTAGACGCCTCCACCATCTCGCTTGTTAGATAGGCAGACATTTGTGCGTACCTCCTAGCTGCTTCTAGATCTCCAACAAAAATAGCCTCCTCGTACTTCCTCTTAGCCTCTTCCTTAACGCTAATTCTATCAGATAGTTCTCTGGCTTTAAGCTCAGGAGGTTTGCCATCAAAAACGTATACAGGCTTAATGCCAGATTCTATTAGGTTTATAGTTCTGTAAAAGAGCCCACTTAGGTGGCTAGTCACACGACCTCTACTGTCCATAAGTGGTGTACCATCGGGCTGTCTAATAGCGGTTAAAAACTGGTAGAGAGCGTTGTAGGCATCTATAGCGATTACCTTACCCTTGAGTTCTCTAAGGTCGCCGATGACTCGAATACATTCGTCTGGAACTATATCGCGGATATTTACACCCAAGCTCACACCATCAAGACTGCAGAACTTACGAAGATTTTAAATAACCTACTCTAGTCTCCTCAGCCTAATTCAATAGTGCCGATGTACGCGTGATCGCTACTTTGTTTTGATTACTTTTTCTTTTACTGCTTTTATCTATATAGCCTAAGCTATACTCGGTTGAAGGGATGGGTGGTTGGATACTTAGGTGTAGGTCTTGTGGAGCGAGCAGAGTACTCAAGGTAAGTTACCACTTAGGGGACTTTAAGCAACTATATCATTGGTGTCCAAACTGTAAAAGAAACACTCTCCACGATATCATAGAGAGAATAGCGCCATAAGTTATAAAGCGTAAGAACTCCCATTTGTAGAAGCTACTATAGAGCTTTCATCCAAAATCCTCACCTCCAGGTGCGGAAGAGAGGGGCGAAGTTATAGACTTGCCTGTAGAACGCTTACTCGATGAAGAGTTCGAGCGCATTAGCGACTTAGAAGCACTTATTGAGCTGACGCACTTTAAGTGTAGTGCGTATCTCTGCCTACGCTGAGTAGGGTAGTGATAGAGATCTCAAGGCTAAGCAAAGAGCCGAACCAGCTTTAGTTAGAAATACAACATTCAACCTCTCCTCAGGAAAGCTCTATTTTTGAGGCAGATGCAGTTAGGGCCAAGCACCCCCACTGGAGACGCACAAACGGATCTCCGTTTCTTCTGAAGCACTCCGTAAAAGAGTTCTTGGGCAGAGCAATACTTTAAAACTCGAGAGGAACTTGAACTAGCTGTGGAGGGCGGCGGCCGAGGTCCAAAGCCCCGCATCCTTGGCCGCTAGACGACCCGGCTTCCACTAGCTTTTAGTATTTGAGGTAAATAAGTTTTGCCAGCCACGCCGACCTAGAGTTTAACAAGAGAGTAGACTCTAGAGAGACTACACTACTACATGCTTAAGCTCTCTTACTACGTTATAAGGACTTACGTGCCAGCGGTAAGTTTAGTATCGAAGTTCGTGTAGCTATATGGAGTGCGATATATGTGCTGTCTAAGTTATGTTCTCCTACTTAAAGAGCTTTTTGCAGCTTTTTAAGAGGGTTGAATTGTACGAGTTGGCTAGCTTCACATAGAGCTCTGTCTCGCTCTCGTTCATGAGGGTTTTAGTGAGGTCCCTACTTTTTTTCGTTACGTTCGCGAGGATGTTCTCTAGTGTGGCTTCTAAGAGGTCCCTACTGTCAAACACCTCCTCGAGTAGCTTTATGAAGGTTTTCGGATTGTCGAGCATGATTTCGTCGGGTAGATGCCCATACCTACTTACTGCTTTCAACTTGAGTAAACTATATAAGCCAGGGAACCTTCTCTCGAGACCTAGTAGAACTACCTTGCTGATGCACATGAACATTTCTTCGTAATCCCGAAGCTCTCCCAGCACCTTTCTATCTAATAACAAAGCAGTCATAAGCCCACGATATATTGTGTTAGGCTATCTATTATCAAGTTATTTCAACCCGTCAAGTGAGTTACGATGCTAGGAAGCTATTTGGAGAGGTCGCACTAGGAGTTACGGTAAATGAGCACAACACTATGGCATCAAGTCCGTAAATCTGCGGGACCAATCTGTAATCACGGTTTTTAAGCTTAGAATACCTCTCAGCCTACACCGTCTTCTTTCACTAAGCTTAATAGCATATGCACCTTTAGTTGTGGGAGGCGTATGCGCGGACTTAAGGGTAGAGACTATATCTCGGTATCTGACTTCAGTCCAACAGAAATATGGAAGGTCTTAGAGCTATCTAGGGACCTTAAGCTCAGGGCATACGGAGGTGAGAGAGTGATCCCAGTACTTCATGGTAAGACTTTGATGCTAGTGTTCCAAAAGCCGAGTACTAGGACGAGGGTGAGCTTCGAGGTCTCCATGAAGCAGCTAGGTGGGTTTACAGTCACTGCTAACTGGTCTGAGTTGCAGTTGGGGAGGGGTGAAACGATAGCTGATACTGCGAGAACTCTTAGTAGGTACGTAGACGGCATAGCGGCGAGAGTGTATAGTCACAAAGACCTCTTAGAGCTTGCTGAGTACGCTAGTGTTCCAGTAGTTAACGCATTAAGCGATCTAGAGCATCCAGTACAAGCACTAGCTGACTTCTTCACGATATGGGAGAAGAAGGGTAGAATTGCGGGAGTTAAAGTAGCGTTTCTAGGTGATGGAGCAGACAACGTAGCGCACTCTCTCATTCTCATGGCAGCATCCCTAGGTGCTAAGATCAGTATAGCAGCACCAAAGGGGTACGACCCGCACCCGAAGATCGTGGGGATAGCTGAAGAGAGGGCAAGACTTAGTGGAGCAGTAGTAGAAGTAGTTAGAGACGTAGAGCAGGCAGTTCACGGGGCTGACGTAATCTACACGGATGTTTGGGTTAGCATGGGGCAGGAGGCTGAAGCAGAAAAGAGAGTAAGGGAGCTCTCTAGGTATAGAGTGACTAAAGAAGTGATGGAAATGGCAAAGCCTGACGCTATCTTCATGCACTGCCTACCGGCAAAAAGAGGTTACGAAGTAACCGATGAAGTAATAGATGGACCTAACTCTGTTGTTTGGGATCAGGCAGAAAACAGATTGCATACGCAGAAAGCTTTATTGGCGCTCATCCTTTAGCTTCTTTTTCTCTTCCTCCTCTTTGCTTTCCTCCTTTTCTTCCCTGCTTTGCTTACTTGAGTATTTTCTTCTTTAATTAGTGTTTCTTTAAGCTCGTAGGCCATGACTGTCCTCAACCCATGGTTGAGAAGTTCGACTCCTAAAGCTATCGTATTTTGGTTTACTACTTCACCTACTAAACAAGCAGTATAATACCCTGGGTCCAGCAACTTCTTCGAGCTAGTGAGTATGCTACGCTGAAGTACATCCATCTCTACCGATGCCGCATCTAAGCTCCTTGATAGCACTTCTAAAGACTTGACTACATCCGGTATGGGAGCGAGAGGTACGCACTTAATTCTCTTACTGCTAATCAAGTAAGAAAAGTGAATGCTGTTACCGTATATGTCGATGAGGGCTAGATCGCAATGAGACTTCAGCTTTGCTACACTAATGATGCTTCTTAAAGCTTCATGTACTTTGCCCTCGCCAATTAAGCTACTAAGTGCTTTATCCAGCTCACTTAACTCTAAAGCTACTGAGGGATCGGCTCTATCTTCATACTTTAACTTATGTAGTAACACTCTCACTCCTCCGACATCTACCCACTCACTGATGTAGCACCGCACTCTGATGTCGGTGGCGCTCAAGCTCAATGGCTACCACAGCTATTACTATTTACGTATTAAGGAAAATAAAACCTCGTTAAATGACACCTACAACCCACCGGGCTCAAGAGACCTTTTACTAAGTGGGTGTTTACGGTCCTTCTTAGTTGCTCTAGATAATTGATAGAGGGCATGTTGGGATGCATGTTGTATTAAGGGTGGCAGTCTAAACACTAGCGTTCACTAAGGTCCTCTAAGCCGCTCTACCGCTTATAGCCTATTTTCCTCAAAAACTCATGTCTTTCTCTCTTGTCTGCCTCTTCCTCGACACCGAGTGGTGTTCCTCCATCCACTACTCCTAAGACGCTTCTACCTTGGTCTGTTTCAGCAACAATTACCTGTATGGGGTTGGCTGACGCAGCATATAGGGTTACTACTTCACTTACGCGCTTAAGAGAGTTAACTACGTTGATCGGCCACGCGTTTCTCATATAGATCGCAAAGAAGTGGCCCGCACCAACACTTTTCGCAGCCTCAATAGCTAGAGAAACCATCTCCTCATCGTTACCATCATACCTGATCAAACGCTTACCGCTCGACTCACAGAACGCTATACCGAACTTAATGTTAGGAACTGAAGTTACTAACGCTTCATAGATGTCCTCAACAGTCTTTATGAAGTGAGATTGGCCGAGTACGATGTTTACTCCCTCTACACGCGGTATATCTACAACCTCGACCTTCTTAAGCTCACCCAAGCGGTATCACCAATAAAGCGGATTCCTGAAGACATATAAAAACTATCCTATCAGCGCCTGCGAGACCTTCGGAGGTAGCAGCATATTTCGTTATTTAGGCTATTTACTTATAAACTCATATCTTAAACTTACGATAGAGAGCTGAGTGACTGGAGATGTTTAGGCTAGTGAGAGTGGAGGATATAGTGAGGATTCCTCCCAGTAAGTTTAGTGAGGACTTAGTGAAAGTTGCGGGCGAGGTATTAACAGATAAGTATGTAGGTAGCCTACACCCAGACCTCGGACTTATTTTAGCTATAACTGACGTAGAAGTAGAGCCTGAAGGGACTATAATACCCGGTGACGGAGCTACGTACCATAAAGCTGTGCTAGAGCTACTTACGTTTTATCCAGTAGTCAACGAGGTCGTCTGCGGGATAGTCGTTGATGTAAAGCGCATCGGCATATTCGTAAACATAGGACCTATGGACGCTCTAGTTCACGTGTCTCAGATTGCTGATGATAGAATGGTGTACTACGACGAACTAGGAGTCCTAGAGGGTGAGGAAACTAAGATAAGGATTAGCAAGGGCGATATTGTGAGAGGTAGAATAACTGCGGTTTCAATAGCTAGACCCTCGTTACTAAGGATAGCGATGACTATGAGGCAACCAGGGCTAGGAAAAATAGCCACAGGTGCTAGCAGTGAGTAGAGGGTATAAAAAGCCGTTTAAGGCTTGCTCTAGGTGCCGGCTCCTCGTTCCCCATGAGGCACCTACATGCCCGTCTTGCGGCTCTACTACCTTCACTGATGCCTGGTCGGGAGTAGTAATCATAGTTGACCCAGAGAAGTCCAAGTTAGCTAAAATGCTGGGAATAGAAAAACCGGGAAGATACGCGCTTAAGCTCGGATTATAGGGAGACTTATCTAAGTAAGTGCTATATCGAGTTAATTCGATAGCCTCACTAAATTACAGGGCAACGCTAGGCTAACTTCTTTTTAGCTTCTTCTATGAGCCTTTTCTCGTAGCGGTTCTTCCACTCATCTTCAGTGATGCCCCTCCACTCTTCGACTAAAACGTCCCTTGCTTCCTTGTTCTTCATAAAGTAACTTATAGCGTAGCTACAGATGGGTAAGACCTTCAGACCATTGCTTTTAGCGTAGTCTACTACTTTCTCCACAAGAACTCTAGCATAGCCCCTACCTCGGTGTGACTCTGGAACATAAGTCTCCAGTATCTTAAGTACACTGCCCTCGGTTTCAGTAGCTACATATGCCTTGCTGCTATCTTCTAGTTTAATATAGAACACCCCACCCGCCTTTTTGACCTCCATACTGTACCCCCAAAGAATCGAGCTTCATTCATAAATACCTATATTACGCGCTTGTAGATATACTCGCAGCTTGCCTCACTAATGCGTAGCTCTAACTGGACTCACTTCGAGAAATATTTGTGGCTAACTGTAAGATCGCCGGTGCTCGAGATGTTGAAATCTATCGAGTGGCTTGGGGATAGAGTGCGGTGGATCAATACTCTTAAGATCCCGTGGGATGAGGAAGTGATTGAATCAGGAGACCCAGAGAGAGTGGCTCAAGCTATTGAGAGAATGGAAATAAGGGGAGCACCAGCTATAGGGGTTGCTGCCGCACTTGCTGTTGCTTTAGTTGCTACTAAGTCTGAGACCGAGAGTCTAGAGGAACTAAAGAGTGAGCTACTATTCGCAGTACAGAGAATGAAGAGAACAAGACCGACCGCAGTCAACTTGTTCTGGGCTTTGGGGAGGGTGGAGTCAGTTATTAGAGCAGACTACTCAAGTGCTAGAGAGCTGAGAGAAGCTGTAGTTAGGGAAGCCCTCAACATATATGAAGAAGACATCGATGTGAATAAGAGGATGGCAGAGATAGGGTCTAAGCTCGTAGATGATGGTGAAACCATATTAACCCACTGTAATGCTGGTGTTCTAGCTACAGTTGCCTACGGTACTGCTCTAGGTGTAATTAGGGCTGCGTGGGAATCTGGAAAGAGAGTTAAAGTTATAGCGACTGAGACTAGGCCCATGCTTCAAGGAGCTAGGCTAACCGTATGGGAGCTAATGAAGGAGGGAATTCCCGTGAAGCTCATAACAGACAACATGGTGGGTTACGTAATGAGCAGGGGGCTCGTATCGAAGGTTATCGTAGGAGCAGATAGGGTGATCCTACCAGGTTACGTAGTGAATAAAATCGGTACTTACACTATTGCCGTGCTGGCCGATAGGCATGGAGTACCCTTCTATGTAGCGGCACCGACTTCGACGATAGATTACGAAAGCAGGATCGAAGATGTCGTGATAGAAGAAAGGAACCCAGACGAGGTTAGGACGGTGCTATCGAAGTTCTATGTAACACTTCCAAACGTAGATGTCCTTAATCCAGCGTTCGACATAACTCCACCAGAGTTAGTAACAGCAATCATAACCGAGAGGGGGATAGCTAGTAAACCTCTTGAAGAGAGCTTACTTAGGCTAAGAGAAAGCACTAATACGCGCATCCAGTTTCACGCTTTAAAGCCCCAGCATATGGTACTTCGCTATATTGGGAAGTAAGCTTTATATACTTTGAGGTGATAAATTGAAGGATAAAGGTATAGGGTGGGCGACACATGAGTAGAAGACCCGCGAAGCCACATATGAATCTAGTGGTAATAGGGCACGTAGATCACGGAAAGAGTACTCTAGTAGGGCATCTGCTCCTATCTCTTGGAGCTATAGACCCCAAGACCGCGAAGGAAGTCGAGGAAGCAGCTAAGAAAGCTGGTAAGGAGTCAGAGAAGTTCGCATGGTTCTTAGACAGACTGAAGGAAGAGAGAGAAAGAGGGCTCACTATAGCACTCTCGTTCATGAGGTTCGAGACACCTAAGTACTACTGGACTATAATTGATGCCCCAGGACACAGAGATTTCGTTAAGAACATGATTACTGGGACTAGTCAGGCAGATGCAGCACTGTTAGTGGTATCAGCTAAAACAGGTGAGTTCGAAGCTGGCATGAGCCCCGAGGGGCAGACACGTGAGCACGCTATACTTGCTAGAACCATGGGCATCGAGAACCTGATCGTCGCAGTCACGAAGATGGACATAACAGACCCTCCGTGGAGTGAGGCTAGGTATAAACAAGTCGTAGATGTAATGAAGAAGTTCCTCAGAACTCTAGGCTTTAGAGTTGACGAAATACCTTTCGTCCCCGCCTCCGGCTGGCTCGGAGACAACATAATGAACCAATCGAGTAACATGCCTTGGTATAAGGGACCAACACTAGTGCAGGCCTTAGACATGTCTAAAGAACCACCTAAGCCGATAGACAAGCCGCTCAGACTCCCGATACAGGAAGTTTACAGTATCTCGGGTGTCGGTACGGTACCTGTCGGTAGAGTTGAGACAGGTAGGTTGAGGGTAGGGGATAAAATAGTCTTCATGCCTCCTGGAGTTGTAGGTGATGTAAGGTCGATCGAGATGCACCATGAGAAACTAGATGAAGCCATACCTGGAGACAACATAGGGTTTAACGTGAGAGGCGTCTCTAAGGAGCAGGTTAAGAGGGGTGACGTAGTAGGCCACCCAGATAAGCCGCCGACTGTAGTAGAAGAGTTTACTGCCAGAATATTCGTAATGTGGCATCCTTCGGCGATACACGTAGGTTACACACCAGTAATTCATGCGCACACTGCCTCAGTAGCTGCTAGAATTGTGGAAATAATCGGTAGGCTCGATCCTAAGACGGGTCAGATAGTAGAGAAGAACCCACAGTTCATTAAGGCAGGTGAGTCAGCTCTAGTGAAGTTCAAGCCGATTAAGCCTATGGTAGTAGAGAAGTATGGCGACTTCCCGCAGCTAGGCAGGTTCGCAATGAGAGACATGGGGAAGACTGTAGGTATTGGCACTATCATAGACGTAGTTCCAGCAAAGGTAGAACTAAAATCATAGCGGTAGCGACAGTCAAACATAGGGTTATAACTAATGACTAAAGTAAGGATAAGGCTTTGGAGTGTTAACGTATTGCATCTAAACCAGGTAGCAGAGCAAATAGTGGACCACGCAAAGAAGCTAGGAGTTAGAATATCCGGTCCCGTCCCTCTACCGACGAAGAGGCTAGTAGTACCTGTCCTAGTGCCACCCCACGGTGAGGGAACTAAGGTCTACGAGAAGTGGGAAATGAGGATACACAAGAGATTAATAGACGTAGAAGCAGACGAAAAGTTTATGAGGCAGATAATGAGGATAAGAGTGCCGGACGACGTGTACATAGAGATAGAAGTCCTTAAGTAACCGTAGGTAATCACCGCATCACGCTTTTTAAAATATTTAAGAGTAGTTGATATCAAGTTCTTGGCGCCGGGGTGCCCGAGCGGTCTAAGGGGCCGGCCTGGAGAGCCGGTGGGCTAACCGCCCACGCGGGTTCGAATCCCGCCCCCGGCGCTCCAGTACC
>Ga0209394_1000654_pt1 | contig 25631 bp, 23 predicted proteins | sample JNZ201metaG_FD_184122 | JGI IMG/M metagenome (GOLD analysis project Ga0209394, IMG submission 184122) | Hot spring microbial communities from Jinze hot spring, China to study Microbial Dark Matter (Phase II) - JNZ 20120812A (SPAdes) (version 3) ... | reverse complement strand
TAACATCATTCAGAAGAATAACCATAAGATACGAAAGACTAGCATCAACATTCCTAGGATTCATACAAATAGCATGCATAATAATATACCTAAGGGTTTTGCAATGAGTTCTAAAATAGATTTCCGTTTAAGTTAGTTTAATACTTTGTCGTAATGCTAGCTTACTAATACCTTTATATCAAACAAGGATAGAATAGCAAATAATCATTCACCAGAAATATGAAAATAAGATAATTGAAAAACCTTTTTTACTCCTTTTATAATAATTATTATAGTGAGGACTGTGAGGATGCTATTTAAAAGAGTATTTGAAATGTCAGATCTCGAATTACTAAATGAAAATATTAAATTTAACCTAAATCAAAATCTTCCACAAATTGAAATATGTGGAGAGAAAATAGGTCCCTTCAGTCAAGGTGCAACTATAGAACTTCCCAGATGGGTTTGTGATAAGCTTGAAGAGCAAGGTTATGGTAGTAAAATTGAGGATATTCCATCCATAGTCTGGATTTCAAAGCTAGCATGGTCTGAATCCCGGTCTCAGGCTATAATGCCTCTCGAACCATTATTTTATGCAAAACTTAGAAGAATGATTAAAACATTAAAGCAAAGAGCTAGTCAATCATCAGATCCTGCAACACATAAAGATTATGAGGTTGTATATATGTATTCCCTAGATCTTATAACATCTCGTTTACAAAAAATAGTGAAAGCGTCTTTAATGGCTCCTGGAAAGCTTGAAGCTATACCTAACACAACAGATGAAGAAAAATTCTTATTTATTATTTTAAGTAAACTAGTTAATAGCTGGAGTAGAGCAATATTAGAGGTTGAATAATTTGAATGAAATAGTAACTATTTCAGAAATGTTTGATATACAGTCGGTTTTTGAATCATTTCTAAAATCATTTCAGGCTAAAAAGGGAGAGTTCAAGTATAGGGAGCTAATAAGACAGATGGTTCTTCGTAATCAGAGATCATTATATGTTGATTTTGACGATATTTTAATTTACGATAAAAGACTTGTAGAATACCTTCTTTTAAATCCCACTAAGACTATAGAGTCCGCATCAAGAGCTCTTCTTTCAGTTATGAAGGTTGAAAATGCTGAATATGCTAGACTTAATCCGAGATTAAATGTAAGGTTTAAGGGTTTTCCAGATGTTTTACCGTTAAGACAAGTAAGAGCTGAACATGTAAATAGATTTGTTAGAATTGACGGTATACTAACTAGAATATCTCAAGTTAGACATAAACTGGTGAATGCTGTTTTTGAATGTCAAGTATGTCACGAAAGGATCGCTGTTGAACAAAGAGAGCTTAATTTAGTGAAGCCAAATAGATGTGTTAATGCAAGATGTAAGAATACTGTAGCGTTTAAGCTAGTATTTGAGGAAAGTAGTTATATTGATTGGCAGAAAGCAACGCTTCAAGAAAAGCCTGAAGAACTACCTCCAGGAGAGCTACCTAGATCTATTGAAGTTATAATTACAGACGACATAGTAGATATAGCTAGACCTGGTGATAGAGTTTCAATATTAGGCATACTCAAACCAAGAGTTGAAGTATCAGCAAAAGGATTACGGTTATCAGTATTTTCAAGTGTTCTTGAAGCAAACTGTATTGAAGTTCAGCAGAAGGATTCAATAAATCTTGAAATAACTCAAGAAGATATAGCTAAAATACATGAATTAAGTAGAGACCTCATGATTGTTTCAAGAATTAAAGCATCAGTAGCGCCATCTATATATGGTTACGACGATATTAAGGAAGCAATAGCCTACATGCTTTTTGGGGGTGAGCCTAAGATTTTACCTGATGGTGTAAGAATTAGAGGAGATATAAATATTCTATTAATAGGTGATCCTGGAACAGCAAAATCACAACTCTTAAGATATGTTGCACAATTGGCTCCACGTGGGCTGTATACCTCAGGAAAAGGTACAACAGCTGCTGGATTGACAGCTACAGTTATTAGGGATAAGTCTACAGGTGAATATTATCTTGAGGCTGGAGCCTTGGTTTTAAGCGATGGTGGTATTGCATGTATTGATGAAATTGATAAAATGGATGAAAAAGATAGAGTTGCTATGCATGAAGCTATGGAACAGCAAACCGTTAGTATTGCTAAAGCTGGAATTGTTGCAACATTAAATGCACGAACTGCTATACTAGCTGCAGCCAATCCAATTCTTGGAAGATATCAACCTAATCGTTCTCTTAGGGAGAATACAAATCTTCCAATTACAATACTTTCAAGATTTGATCTAATATTTCCACTAAGAGATGAACCCGAGCCTGAACGTGATGAAGCTATGACATCACATATACTTATGCTTCATCAAAGAACAGAATCATCACTTTCACCTGAAATAATACCTCCAGAATTGTTAAGAAAATATATAATTTACGCTAAGGCAAATGTCAGACCAAGACTAAGTGATGAAGCAAAAGAGAAAATTAAGGAGTTCTTCTTAAATATGAGGACTCAAGCATTAAGTGAGCAGCTACCAATACCAATATCTCCCCGTCAACTTGAATCTCTTGTTAGACTAGCTGAGGCTAGAGCTAGAATACGTTTAAGTAATATAGTTACAAGAGAGGATTCAGAAGCTGTTATAAGATTATTAATGTCATTTCTTACAAAAGTTGGTTTTGATGAATCAAGGAAAGCTATAGATATAGATAAAATAATGACCGGTGTTTCTAGATCTCAAAGAGAGGAGCTACAACGCCTCCTTGATTTAATATCAACTATGCAGAGTGAAGTTGACGGTAATCCAATAGATGAAGAGAAATTTTATGAGAGAGCTGAAGCTGAGGGCTTTACTAGGAGATTTGTTGAGAAAACAATTCACCAATTAAAGGAACAGGGCATACTGTACTCGCCATCACGTGGAAAAATTGCAAGAGTTTAAAACCATTCAATGTCTATGATAATGCTATGGATTTAAACATGAAAATATATCAAGATATACTAAGCATTGTATTTAAGAGAAATTAAAAGAACTAAGGGATTGGTGAACCACAGTTTAAGTTTTATCGATTTGAATATACTGGTATTTTAGCATACAATCATTGCTACGATCATTAGCTTTCAATGTAAATATAGGAGTTTAGATTATTTAAGTTCTAAGAATTAATACTGATAATGATAGTTGATAGTAGTTAGTTATTAAATTGGTCAATATGGTTATTCTAAATATTCACAGCTTCTAAAATATTTTATTCTTTCCTGTACAATTTTAATAGTATTGGAAATTATATCTCTAGTTTTTCCTAGATAGTTACTTGGAATAGTTATGTAGTTTATCTCATCAGCACTTAAATAATTTCTTACTTCATTATTTTCTTGAAGTATTGATTTAAAATCCCTATTTTCAACTTGAGATTTAATTGTAAGTTCTCTAATCAGCTTATAAGCTTTTTGTCTCCCCATTCCCTTCCGTGCTAAAGCCATCATTACAGCTTCAGCCATTATAGCTCCTCTACTCAACTCAAGATTTCTCTTCATATTTTCAGGATAAACTCTTAACCCTTTTAATACCTTTATCATTGTTGATAGAATTTCATCTAGAATAATTATAGATAAGGGTATTACAAATCTTTCACTACTTGAGTTTGTAAGATCTCTTTCATGCCATAGTGGTATGTTTTCAAGAGAGGGTATTACAAATCCTCTTAAAACTTTAGCTAATCCGGATATTTTCTCACAATCTATTGGATTTTGCTTATGAGGCATAGTACTGCTTCCAAACTGTTCATTAATGTCAAACCCCTCAGCTAGTTCGAGTATTTCGATTCTTTGAAGATTTCTAATTTCTATAGCTATTTTATCGAAAGTAGACCCCGTTATTGCAATCCAGGAAATTAATTCTGCATACCTATCTCTACATATCACTTGAGTTGTTATTTCAGCTGGTTTAAGTTTAAGTTCTTCTAATACCCTTCTCTCAATTTCTAATGCTTTAGGCCCAAATGATGCCATAGTGCCTACAGCTCCACGTATTTTACCTACAAGAATTCTCTTTAACATTTCTTGAAGTCTTTCAATATGCCTGCTTACCTCCGCAGCATAAACTGCAAACTTAAATCCTAATGTTGTTGGTATAGCATGCTGGCCATGAGTTCTACCAACCATAACTAAATCTTTATATTTTAATGCATATTCACAAAGTATTTGTGAAATTTCAATTAGTTTTTCTCCTAATACCTTAATTGAGTCTTTCAATTGAAGAGCCCATGCTGTATCTATAATATCATTACTAGTAGCTCCGAAATGAACATATTCGCCGTATTCCCCACATTGCTCAGCAAGAGCATTAATAAGAGCTACAATGTCATGTTTAAACTTTTTTTCTATCTCTTTAATCCTTTCAGGAGTTACAAATTCAGTTTTAGCTTTCTGTGATATTACATCTGCAGCCTCTTTAGGAATTTCATTGAATTCAGCTAAAGCTCTTGCAAGAGCTGCCTCTACATTAAGCATTTTCTCTATTCTTGTCTCTTCACTAAATATCTTTTTTACATCACTTGATCCATACCTACTGATTACATCTTGAAGCGACATGTTATCACCATAATTAACTATAAAGGGAAGCTTAAATATCTAGGTCTCAGTACTTTAGCTATCGATGAAATATAGTTGTATATAATTTAGATTTTTAATCCATATGTAGCAGCTATATCATGAAATGCATTTACTACATACTTAACTTCATCCCAGCTTAAACCATATATATTCAGTTTAAAGTGTTTTGATAATCCAGGCTGTATTCCAACTATTTTTCTTTTTTTTAACTCATCATAGAGATAAAATCCTCTTCTATGATGTTTTTCAGATACTTTATGTAAACCGATAGACTCTACATGTATTAATGTGTGTTTCTTAGGTTTAACTCCAAGAACTCTTGTTTCTTCAATTTTCTCGATTTCCTTAACAAAATATTGAACCTTCTCTAACTCCTCATTCCATTTTTCAACTCTCTTTACTACATGTGGAAATGATGCCATAAGAGTGATTAGAGGTGCTCCCATAACCGTACAGCCAAGAAGAGGCATTTCCTTAGTCTTAAAACTTCTTTTACTCCAGTCTCCGGTTATGGTAGCTGTTGGTAGTATTTTCTTTGCCATATCCTCAGTTAGGGCAAGTATGCCTGTAGGTGCACTAGCAGCCCAACTCTTATGGCCGCTACTTACAATAACGTCCACTCCAAGTTTTTTACCATTTACTGACATAATTCCAGCTGTGTATGCAGCATTCAGTATTACTGGAATATTATATTCATGAGCTATTTTTGAAACTATAAGAGTATCATTAAAATTACCATATAAATGGTCAACGTGAGTAAGTAAAACTGCCGCTGGAAGTTTGCCTGTTTCTTTTTTAACTTCTTCTATTTTATCCCTATACATTTCTAGTAGTAACTGGAAATTAGGATAGCTAGTATGTGGAACTTCCTTGACTTTAAGTCCTGCAAACTCAATTGCTAAATAAGTTGAATAATGAGCTAAACTATCTACTACTATATAGTCACCTGGAAGACTAAGCATCTTAAACACTATAAACATAGCTTCACGACATCTAGTAACAACTCTAGCAACATCCATACCAAGAAATTCAGCTAGGTCTTCATAGAAATCCTTTATTGGGGGTTTCTCAATTCTATCAAGTCTAGCAAATTTAGGTGGACACCAATCACATGTTGAATAGCCATCACCAAATTCTAACAAAGCTTCTCTAGCTTCTTTAGTAAGTATTCCTCCCCTTTGAATCGGATTTAAGTTTATTAATTCAGATTTATTAAGTTCTCTTCTTAAATACTTGTACTTGTCCATATTAGTATCTGACATAATTACTCATAGTAATATATTGCTATACTTTAAGTAATTTACTACTAAATGCTCTAAACCATTTTCAACATCTAATATAGAATACTCCTCAATAATGGCTCGAAAACAATATATATAATTTTCTTCATAGAGCCTACATTAATGATAGTATCATTAACCATACAATCCTAACATCTCTTTTATCAAATTCAAATAGGAAGCTTAAAGACCTAAACCACGACAATACAGATACATAGCTTCTAGCAATAATGAAGCCTAAAATATCTGAAGCCATTCTAGAAGAACATGAACGAAAATATATGTAAGCACCATAACAACTAGAGTAAATGGAGTTCTCTCCCTACAAACCTAACAAATTTAACCATACTAACACCATAAATAAGGAAGAGAGAAACCAAATAAAGCTAAAGTTAACAAAGCCCTGACATTAGTCACTCCATTAATTTAATGCTATCGCTAACGGTAACTACAGAGAACTTATTAAAGAGTGAAATGATGTAGCATCCAAAGTTAATAGGACAAATACTAGCAACAGAAAACTTATTAGATCGCTACGTCCTAAGTATCCACCTCTAACCTTTAAATAGTCAGAGCAATATGGCAGCTAATATTAGCTTAATATTTAATAAAGTGGAGGAAAACTAGAGAGTTAAAATTGGATATTTTAAGGGTTGCTCTTTAATAAGATTGTTGTTAGCATTAGATCCTTCATTAATTTGATGTCATCACTGATGGTAATCCCACAGGGCTTATTAAAGGACATTAAGGGTTATGAAACACACTAAGAGATACTATTGGAAAAATTAAGTTAGAAGTTTTAGTGGGGCCGCGGGGATTTGAACCCCGGACCACCAGCGCCCCAGGCTTATACCATTAATGATGGCATCCTAGCCCAAGCTGGACGATTAAGCTTTATTCGGCCCCGTAAAGACGGCCCCAAAATACTTAGCAATTTTGCTTAAAAACTTTAGGTTTGGCTTTTAATTCTTAATTTTTTTAATATTTTAAATAATAATGAAACATTGGAGGCCCTGCTTTTTAACTCTGCATTTATTCCATACTGATTTTTTATGTAGTTTAACATATCTAATATCTGGTTTATTTTATCCTTAATTTCTGAGTTTTTATCATTTTCTAATATTATTGATTCTTTTCCTCTGACCGTTAAGGTCATGATTTTCATCTTTTTTAAAATAGACCCCATCATTTTTATGGCCAAGTCTAGGCTTCCCTGCATCATTTCTGTTTTCTTATTAAGCTCTTCAATGTTGCTTACAATATTTTTAATATTACTATCTAATGATTCTAGGTAATCTACTAGATCTTTTTCTTCAATACATTCAAAATCCTTATCATTAAGACTTATTTCTCTTTTCTCCATATCATTTAAGAATAGTGCTTACTAGAATTATTAACTTAAAAATGTTACATCTTTTTTATAGTTGTTTTACTATTGGTTAGATCCAGTTTTCCTTCTTACTCATAAATTTCTTTAGAAAAATTCTAAAATCGTCGGTATCAATTTTATCAAGTATTTTCTCATCTATTACGACTTCAAAATTTTGCGTTTTAATGTGAGGACCATGTTTAGCCTCCATAAACTTATTACGTATAAGATCGTCGGCTTTAGTTATACTTCTTAATTTATAAATAACCCATCTATCCCTCTCAATACATGGACCAGATACTACATCCCTGCTTAAAATATTCTTTTTCAAAAAATTTTTCTCGCTTTCACATAGAGATATGGGTGGGCCGATATGTTTCTTAATTCTGGGTATTTTCATACTTTCTAGCTGAAATGCTAAAACCACTACGTTTTTTTCATCACTCCATGCATCTTTACTTAGAACTTTAAAGTCGTATTTTTCGAGCAACGTTGAAAGCCCTTCAAGGGATTTAAAGATTTCACCCCATAGTATGTCAGGAGCTAATTTTGGACATTTTAAAATTATAAATAATGTTTTAAAGCCCTTTTTTCTTATTTTAATCATTTCATTCTTAGTTATCCTATCAATAGTTGGAAAGAAAAACTTTAGGCTAGGGTTTTCTTTAAATGCTCTTGATGCGGCAATGAACCTTGACATTTTATCAATACTTAATGCGGCTGCTACATTTCTTTTCTTATCAACAGGATCGATAACAATGAGTGGATCCACAAATATCTTTTTCACCTCATTTAAGTTACTGTAGTGTCTAGCAGGATCGATTACTACATGGTATGGTTTCCACTTTGAAGTATTTTCCAGCAAATTCGTGAATGATTTATACTTATATATAAGTAGCTCACAAAGATATCCTGAGAATCCTCTAACTTTTATTTCAGCTCCATATACTCCAGTTCCTTTCATGAATTGTTTTAATATTCTTACTTCCTTCCTCATGTAGTTATTAAACTTGGAGTTTATAAACCGTGTATGAAACGGCGTTCTAGCCACCGCTGTTTCGGCTTCATCTATACTATTAATTTTAAATACGGGTACAATGTCAACTTTAAATCCATTCATATTGGCCTGAATATATGGATGTTCAGCGTATGCCTCAATCCAGTTTTCACATGCAGATTTGCAAATTTCAAGTCCAACTGTTTTTAGGGATTCATTTCCTAACTCTTTTGGTAAATGAATAAAAACATCAATATCCTTATCATTTGAAAGCCATGTATCCTTAGCTATTGATCCTTCAACACTGATTTCAACATTAATACCGTACTCATACGCTTTCTTAAGGATTCTCTGCTTAACCTCATTTATAATGCGTGAAACTTTAAGTCTCTCACTAGTGCTAGGTGTTATTTTTTCTAGAACCTCTCTCAATATATTTAGAGTTGACATTTCTTCTAACTTAGATTTTCTATGTGAATTATTGATAGTAAAATTACCAAGCATAGTTTGCCAAGTTTACTATGTAGCTTTAATGCTATATAAATTGTTGTAAATAGGACCTTTCGATGTTAATATACTTTTCTTTAAATGAAAAACATCTATAAGCTGCTTACCAAAGGTGAAGTCTCTAAATTCATTTAAGACGTTTATTAATTTATCTTTATTTCTTCCAGTTCTAATACGGCCAATCGTTAAGTGAGGTGTAAAATCCTTTTCTCTTTTAAAACCTAACACTAATAGTTTCTCCTCAATATTGTTTTGAAGACTTTTCAACTTATCAACTCCTTCCTCAATACCAATCCATACAATTCTAATATTTCTATAATTTGGAAATACACCTAAACCCTTAACAGTTACACTAAATGGCTTAAACTTAATCCCTGATAGAACCTTCTGAATATTGATAATTACATCATGTGGAACCTCACCTAGAAATTTTAGAGTTATATGTAAATTCTCCTTTTCAACAAATTTTATATCTGTTCCTATGCTAGTAATTCTATTCTGTAACATTAAAATGCCATTAACTATTTCTACATCGTTAAAATCAACAGCTATAAATGCTCGAACTCTCTCCATCCTAATCAATACTAAACTTTCTTCTAGCTTAAAAATTTATATTGAAATTGTTATAGTCTATATTCAACTTATGATTTCCAGAACCTATTTAAAGAACTGTAGTTTTATATATTCTGCTTTATTGAAGGAAATTAAATGTAAGTTCAGGTAGCAGGTATGATTAGAAAAATTATCTGTGTAAGTGGAATGCCTGGTGCAGGTAAAACATCAATTATTGAACCTTTAAAGAATAGAGGTATTCCTGTTATTGCTATGGGTGATATAATTAGGGAGGAGGCTACTAAGCGAGGCATTAAGCCATTATCCGAAAACCTCGGTAAAATAATGATTGAGCTTAGAAAAAACTATGGCCCATCAATAGTAGCTAAACTATGTTTAGAGAAGATAGCTTTAATGAATACTGATGTTGTTATAATTGATGGTGTTAGAAGTTTAGATGAAGTTGAAGAGTATAAACGTAGCTTCAGTAAGGTCCTAATTGTTGCTGTTCATGCTTCGCCAGTAACAAGATTTAAAAGGCTTTATAGTCGCGGTAGACAAGATGATCCCAAATCTTGGAGTGAATTTGTTGAAAGAGATTTCAGGGAACTTAGTATTGGGTTAGGAAATGTTATATCTCTTGCTGATTACATGATTATTAATGAAGGCTCAATTGAGGAATCTCGTAAAATATTTGAATATATTGTAAGGGTGATAAACAATGATTAAAGTTATAGTTAAAGCTGAGGTTAGAGTAACTGAGGATATCAGTAAAGTCGAAAAGGCAATTAGAAACGTTTTTAGTCCACTATGTATATCAGTCATTGAAGAGGGGAACAAGCGTTTTATTGTTGCTGAAGGAGAAGGCTTGAGCTGCTTACGAAACTTACGTAGTCTATTAAGAAGCGAGCAAATACTTGATGCTGCGCGTAGTACCTTTAGAAAATCTATTGAGGGAAAAACATTGAAATTTCACATTAACAAGCAGATAGCATATATTGGTCGTTTATCATTTTCAGCTCCAGAACATGAATCACCCCTAGGTCCAATTACATTCATAATAACTTGTCCATCTCCAGAAAAACTAATAGACTGGCTTGCCCCTCCTACTTCTAATGGTAAACCTCTCTATGAACTAGAGGATACCGAAGTTGAATCAGCTTAGACTTATAGTTTTAAAATCTTCTGCTACCATAGTATTGCTGAAAATCTTGGCTGCCTCATTATAATGATTCTCATAGCAATCATATCTAGGACTTATATGTGTTAATACAAGTAATTTAACCTTTGCTTCTCTTGCTATTTCAGCTGCTTGAGCAGCTGTTGAATGTTTCTCTTCAGTAGCCTTTTTAATCATTGAGTTTTCAAATGTTGCCTCATGTATTAAAACGTCAGCTTCCCTACTGAAACTAATAAGACCATCAAATTTAGCCGTATCCCCCGTATAAACTATCTTTAATCCTGATCTAGGCTTATCTACAACTTCCCATGGATTTATAATCCTACCATCTGGTAGCTCAACTTTATCTCCTTGTTGAAGCTTTCTCCATAATGGCCCACGGGGGATACCGAGTAACTGTGCTTTTTCCGGATGGAATTTTCCTGGTTTTTCTCTTTCAATAATAGCATATGCATAATTTGTTAGAGTATGATCTGTAGTTTTAGTTATAACTCTATAGTTTTTAAAATCAAGTACTTCTCCATTTTTTAATTCAATAATATTGATTCTATATGTTAGCTGTGATGTATTAACAAAACAATTAATAAGTTCGGCTAGTCCTGGAGGACCATAGATTTCTAGGTTTTCTTCTCTATTCATTAAGGAAAACGTATGTAGTAGTCCTGGTAACCCAAAAACATGATCTCCATGCAAATGTGTTATTAATATTCTTTTTAAACTACCAAATCTAATTTTTGCTGTCATCATTTGTCTTTGAGATCCTTCCCCACAATCAAGTAGAATCAAATCTCCATGTATTTTAATAGCAATAGCTGGAAGACCTCTTTTAGAAGTGGGAATTCCAGCAGATGTCCCTAGAAATACAATCCTAATCATGTACTCACCACGTCTAATGATGTTCAAGCTAATATATCTTAAATTAAGTTTTAAATATTATCCTTTACTAGTAAAACTATTCTTCTCGTTAGGCTTTTATGTACACGCATAAAATATTCATTTATTAATCTATATCTTGTTCTAAAATTAATATCTAACCTTTGAGGGACTGAAATACAGATTTTTGCTTCTCTATTTAAACATTGATAGATATTTTTTAGAAATGTTTCAACTAAATTTTTTACATTTTCTCCCATTGTTGTTGATGATACACCATACGGTGGATCTGTTGATATGTATTTAATGTTTCTAAATGGTAAAAATCTTGCATCGGCAACTACAAGGTCATAGTCAATATTATAGTATTTTAGATTTATAGCTGCTCCCATAACCATTGCTGGATCTATGTCTGAACCTATAACTCTACAATTAATGAGTCCGGCCTCTATTAATATTCCACCAGCACCGCAAAAGGGATCAAAAAGTATTTCTCCAGATGGTACTTCTGATAAATTAACTAGAAGTCTTGCAAATAATGGTTCAATAGTTCCAGGATGGAAAAATGGTCTCTTCCGAGGTTTTCTTTCATTAAATTTTGATCGCTTAATTTGTGAAATAACTGTTCCAAAAATAAATTTCTCTCCAGTTAATACTCCATAAAATCTAATATCTGGTGAGCTCAGGTTTACTGACCCTGAACTCCTCTCCCTAATAATATTACCTATTAATACTTCAAGCTCATAACCGCTAATATGTTTACAGCATCCACGTATTCTATCAATTCTAACATTAAATGTTTTAGATTTTAAGTTTATATTAATTCTACTTAGGGAATTAATAATTACATTCTTATCTGCATCGCATAGCAATAATAGTTTCCCAATTAACTTACACATAGAGCTTCTAGCTATGATTTTACCAATATCTTTCTTATTAAGCTTTAAACCTATTACCTGTGGTAGTCTATCTAGAACGCTAAATTTAATGTTTTCAGCTTTAAGAATCGAATACAGTTCTGCTTCTGATAGTTCTATATGTTCTCCTGAGAGTAATACGAATATTTTCATTTTTAAATGATTTCTTTAATAGATTTGACTATTTCTTCTTGAAGTTGAACTTTGCTAATAGTACTTCTTACACTATTTGATCCCACGACGTCATCTACTCTAGCTTTTAATATTTTCTCTAATGCATTATTAATTAGTAATGGATGAGTACATCCTACAAATAATTTGTTAACCCCTAATTTTCTAAGCATGGTTGCCGCGTTAATTATGGTTCCGCCAGTACTTATAATATCATCAATAATAATAACATCTCTTCCAGCTACATCTATCTTCTTAGGCTTTATTTGAATACCTCCTGTTACTCTATCTCTTACCTTAATAAGGAAGTCATAGTCTGCTTTAAGAGTATTTGCTGCCTCCATAGCTCTACTAAGTGATCCAATATCAGGAGACAAAATAATTGGTTTACTTACTCTTTCCCTAAAGTAGTTAACCAATAGGGGGGCTGCATGAATGTTTATTACTTTACATTTAAACCATTTTAAACAATAATCATTATGTATATCAACAGTAATGAAGTAGTCAATATTTAACATGTTTAAAATACTAATAATTACTTTTGCTGATAGAGATTCACCCATTAGAAACCTTTTATCCTGTCTCATATACGCTAGGTATGGTACAACAACTATTAATTTATGTGGTTTGTAGCTTCTTAGCGAATCTATAGTAAAGTAAAGCTCTATTAAACTTTCATTTTGATTAGGATATGTTGTCTGTACTACAACAATATCTTCTCCATTTAAATTTTCTTCAACTCTAACATAAAGTTCTCCATCAGGAAATTTTTTAAAAAAAGTCTTAATTAAATCAACATTCATAATCCTAGCTACTGACTCCCCTATTCCAGGATCATTTGAGCAGCTTACTACCTTCACAAGACATCATAGACTAACCATATTATAAATTTTAAGTTTGCTCTATTAGAATTGTTAAGAAACTATTCTTCAATTTCTTACTCAGTAAAATAATCTTCTCCAGCATAGAGTACTCTCTGAATCCCAGCGTATAGCTCATCTAACCCTTCATTTTTAATCGATGAAACAGGAATTAGGTGAGAAACAGTGGCAAGATGAGATATCAAATTTGCAAGAGCTAATGATAGCTCCCTATTAATACCTCTCACTTCCTCCTCAATAGCATTAGATAGTGTTTCTGGCTCATCAACCCACATCAATGTTCTCTCAACATCACTCTTACTCAGTAGATCCGACTTTGAGAGTACATTGATTTGCGGTTTATTAAATCTAAATTGAGTTGAAGCTGTAAGCAGCATTATTGATGCAAATTGACTTGGACTTCTTGCAAAGAAAGAATCCGTAAGATATATTATACATGTTCTGCCTCTAGCAATGTTTGAGATTATATATGGCCCGACATCTCTAAATGCAAATATTTCCATTTGCCCAGGTGTATCTATAATTACATAGTCTGATCCAATCTCATTTATTAAAATGTTTATTTCATTAATATATGAGGCAAGAAAATCTACTGATGCTATTAATGCACCATTTGGTCCAAGCCTAAACTTTGACATTATGTCATGAATATCTATGAATTCTCTAACGTCAATATCAGGAGTATATGGTAATTCTTCAACACCTGGATCTAAGTTTACTGTTGCTGCCGTTAATTCATGATCAAGTAACCATTCATAAAGTGTTGAAGTAAGCGTACTTTTACCTGAACCTGCAGTACCAAGTATAACTAGGTAAAACATAAATTATTATTTTAAATAAGCTACGTTTAAACCTTATTACTTGATTACTTCTTATTACTAAGCCACCATTTTAAATATTCCTTCTTTCTTCTTTCCTCATTATTTTCCTCGGTAATTGATGATTTAAGTCTATCCATTAATTCTTTAAGCTCATATCTCTTAAATGTTAATCCACATTTTAAACATATAAGCATCCCACGTGTCAATTTTAAATTCCCACCACATTCAGGACATATGTATGACATTGCTAACCAATGAAAATACTTTCTCCTCCTAATAAATCTATATGATAACTTATAGATTCTATAAACTCAAGCATGTTAATTATTTCATTAATAATATTTTCCTACAACTTTTTAATCCATTTTAAATTTATTAAGTCCGTTTTGTTACTACTCTTATTATAAAGCTGAGCTTCTATGATAAAACGATCAGTAACAGAAGATTGCTAAATAAGAGTAAAATGAGACTTTAAATATCTGCTCTTTGAGAATAGAACTAAAATCTTCAATAATTATGAGTAGGATGTGAAAATTATTCATTAGTGCTATGAGAACAATAATATTCTATAAACATAGATAGTGGAAATAAATGTTGAAAATTTACAAAAACAATATTAAAATGATTAAACATGCTAAGTTCATAGAGTGTTCATTCCTTTTAGAACATATATTAGTTTCATTCAATTCTAAATAATTTAAAATTGATTATGAATACTTTCAGCTAACTCTTATATTTTTATCTAACCAGTGGTAAAACTAAATTAGTGTATCGTATGTATAAAATTATTGAGGACGTATTTACATTGAAACGGCTTATAAAAGATGAGAGTAAACTTCTTCCAGAGTATGTTCCACCATCTCTCCCACATAGAGAGGAACATTTACGAAGATTAGCTGAAATTTTTAAAATTGTTATAGAAACAAAGGGAAAAACCTTTCAGAAAGCTATGCTAACGGGTGAAACTGGAACTGGAAAAACTGCTGTTGCAAAACGCTTCGGTCAATCAGTAATTGATTATGCAACACATAAGGGTTTAAAGCTTAAATACATTCACATAAATTGTCATAAAGATAGAACGCTTTTCCTTATTACTCGTAAAATGGTTCAGGAAATATGTCCTGAATTACCTAAAAGAGGATTTTCACCCTTTGAATTGCTTGCTATGATCCATGACTATTTAAATTCCCATACAATGCATGCTATAATAACCCTTGATGAGGCTGATTTTTTAATACCTAAAAGTGGGGAAGATCTTATTTATGACTTAATTAGACTTGCAGATGAAAAACTTAATGAACCACAGAGAATAAGCATTATACTGATATCAAGAAAAACAAATATCTTATACGAGCTTGATAAAACTACTGTAAGTACATTATTACATAATACGATTAGATTTGAACCATACACATCAACACAACTAAGAGATATATTGAATGCTAGGATTATTGAAACATTCTATCCTGGAGTAGTTTCTGAAGAGGCTATTGAGTTAATATCTGACATGGTTTCAGCCCCCTATGAAAGTGGACATCGTGGTGATGCTCGTTATGCTCTTGGATTACTGTGGAAAGCAGCAAAAATAGCTGAAAGATTAAATGCTATTAGGGTACTTCCAGAACATGTTAGAATGGCCAGGGCTGAAGGAACGATAAGCATTGAAGATATTCAAAACTTACAATTGCATGAAAAACTAATTTTACTTTCGGTAGCTAAAGCACTTAGAAAAAAGCAAACAGCGTACATTACTATGGGTGAAGTAGAAGATGAATACATACAATTATGTGCTTTATGGAGCCAAGACCCAAGAAAACATACACAAGTATATATGTATATTCAAAATCTTAAAAATATTGGAGTAATAAACACTAAGATTTCAGGTTCAGGTTACCGTGGAAAAACAACTTTAATAGGTCTTGTAGATGCTCCAGCAGAAGCAATTGAAAAAGAGCTGATTAAAATAATTACGAATGAAGTAAATAAACAAGTTACAAGAGGAAGACGTCTTGATAAGCATTGAGGATATATTATCATCAAGAGGTAGAGTTAGGATTTTAAAATTACTTTTAGAGCAGGAGGAACTTAATATTTCAGCTATAATGCATAAATGTGCTCTTAACTATTCAGCAGTAGTGTACCACTTAGGAAAGCTTGTAGAGGCTGGATTAGTTAAGGAGAAGAGATTTGGTAAAATCAGAATCTTTAAAATAGATAAAAACAACCCTGTTAATATCTTGCTTAGTAGAGTATTTGAATCTTTAAATAGAATTGATTCTAGTGAATATAAAGTTAATGATAGATATTAATAAGGTAAGCTATAGATTCAAACATCAACGGCTTTGTTAACTTAAGCATGTTTATTACCTATATTTTTGGTTTGTGTTTCTATGAATTCTTGGCTTTATCTTTTTGTAATCCAGTTTGTTAGCTATACTATTGGTTTTATAAGATGGATACATGTTCACTATCACATTTATCCTTCATACACGGTATGTAGTTATCGAATACTCTAGTTCTATCCTTAACATACTGTATGATCCTCTCCATTAACTAACTTCTAAACTATATACTTCATGTTTAAATTCAATATTCTACATGACTATAATAATGAGTACCATCACTTAATACAATTATGTTAGAACCGTAGAGAGCTCTAATTTTCTTAATGAATATTAAGGATGTAAATATGCTGCAACTCACAAACCCATACATATAGAATCCTCCTTAACAATAGTTTAAATGCAACATAAACAATCTACCTCATAGAGCATATACTAACTACAATCTTTGATACTTATTTGGATGAAGAGGAAAATCTATTTTTAAATGCTAAAATATAGCTTCAACCAAGCAGGTATAGAGCTACTTGCAAAACAATAAAGAAAAATCTTAAGAACTTTATGTATAAAAATTTTTATATTGGAGGCTCTCTGATATGTTTAGTGTCTAATATGCGTCGATCTACATCTAGATTTTCAATGAGACTCAGAAAGCTTATCGGCAATATTGTTGAAGTATATCTTGTTGATGGACGTGTTATGAGAGGAACATTAACATCTATCGATACAGACTACTTTAACATGATATTAGAAGATGTTGTTGATAATTTGGATAAAAAATCTAAGGTTGCTGTTGTTTCTGGCAGCGCTATACTATACATACTTATTCATCCATCATCTTCAATACTTGAATCTATGAGCTCTATTGAACGTAAAGTTTTAGAAGTTCTACAAAGAAGCCCTAATCTTAGACCTACAGATGTTGCTAAACTCATTGGCGAGGATAATGTTGATGAAATTAAAAGAGTTATTAAATCGCTTAAAAGAAAAGGTTTTCTGTAGCTAAGTTTTTATGTTTACCCGTTCTAAAATATAGGCGATGATTATTCCAACCCTGATGATGTTGATGATTTAGATCTTGAGTACTGAGCCCTTGATGATTAAAATATTAATGCTTTTAAATGGCACTATTCAATAAGGTTTTTGTGACTGCTTTCTGATGTTTTCTATGAATGTTCTCGGTTTTCTTTCTAGTGAGCTTGTTTGCTCTATATTGTTTAGGACTGTTAGGTATGGGTTAATGATGTTTACTGTTCCAGATATATTCTAGTAGAGTTAATGGTCATGGGAATTATAAAGATGGCCTTAAGAGATATCTTAAGGAAACGTGGAAGTTAGAAAGAGCTCAACATTATTCCTACCCTTCAATTAAGCGTTAACGTATAGTTCATCAACCTTAATAGCTCTCTTAAACTTAATTTTATCAATCTTACTTCTAATTCTTAACATGAGCTTCTTTAAAGCCCTAAAGATAGTCATTGGGCTCTTATCTGGAAGCAAGCTTAAATCATGAGGTGAATTATATAAGCTTCATGGTTTAGGAGGGAGGTCATTCTCTAAGGCTAGGTCTAGAATAGTGGAGGGCTGTTTCAGTCTGATCATTAAACCAGCAATCCTTACAGAGATATCTTATAAGACCAAACCTAGAATAGTAAACACCATCAAGACTGGAGTATGAGAAGACGTGGGTTATGGAGTTACGATAAGCCAACGTATTCATAATCGCTGGTAGGAGCAGGGGATTATGTTCCATTAAGCAATGTTGAATCCAAGCAGCTCTTAAGATCTTAGGTAGACGGGTTGAGAAGAGCTCAACGATATACATGGATAGCTTCAACTTGTACATGGGCTTAAGCAAGCTAGGATATATTCATGAATACGTAGACCATTCAGATGGTGAATGGATTAAAGATAAATGCCATGTAAATAATTATAAGAATAAGGCATCAATACTAAGACAATAGCTAACAATACATAGAGAAATATGTAATATAATCCCATACCTAACAGCATTTAAACATGTAGAAAATTAAGAAGAACAAACCCAACTGAAACAATAACAGAAATTCTAAAACAATCTACAAACTAACAACCACAGCAACCTCATTAAAGAGCATTAAATTATTTTCTTTTAAGTTAAGATTATGACAACTTAATAATATATTGTAGCTTCTCCTAAATGCTAAGTTTAAGTTAAGTCTATTTTTGCTATATTCTAGGAGTATAATTTTATCATTCTTCTAACAACCTTTAGCTGCTGATCGTTTTCTGTTATTCTTTTTAGTTCATTGAAGTTCTCGCAGTGTTTGTTAAGTATATCGTGTATCTCAATGCTCTATTGTATGCTTGTTAGTGTAGTAAGCATTCTAATAATAGAATAGCTCTAAATATTTCATGTTTATTTAAGGAACTTCATTTTTTCTCTAATTATGTGTTTGAATTATCTATTACAATTATTACTTAATATATGGTTTATGTACTTCTCGAATTTTATATTCTTCCTTCTATCAAATGTTAAATATTATCTTTTTATTTCATTGAATATAACTTGTTATGAATATGTTAATCTCTTATTTCTCTCAAATGTTTTATCTCCATTATGCCCTTAGGTATACACTTTAAAGTTATTATTGAATATGTTCAATTCAAGCTTATCTTTAAAATTATCTTCTTTAAGAATTCTTATCTTTTCATCTTCTTATTGCATTCTGGATTTAGGCTTTAAATAACTCTTTAAGTCTTTTATAGACTATTCTTGTACCTCATTAATATCTTTCATGTGTAGCTTTTATTTATCTTATATATAGAATTCTTGTTGAGTGTTCCATATAGTAATCAATACTTCAATCTAAGAGATATCAAATAGCTTAGATATTTTAATGCCGCTTAACTATGATTTTTCTATCTCATTGCTTAATCAAACAATTCATAGTTATTGCTAAGTTCTCCTATACTTTAAATATTCTTGCTTTTTCATGAAAACATGCAAAGAGATTACCTCTTCATCGATCAATAAGAACCCTAACCTCATAAACAATATACAGCAGAGAAATATAAGAGTTAAGGACCTAAAATAATTATATTTCCACGTCCTACATGAAATAAACTTAAGCATTTATAATTTTAAGTTTTACTTGTTTTTGAAATGGAAGTTTATATTTATAAACATGTTAACAAGTATAATATCTTTTTAGTTGTCTGAAATACTATACTAGCTTGATATTATTGATGTAATGTTTAAAGCAAATCATATTAGCATAAAAACTACTCTCTACTATTTATGAAGTTGTTCTCTTATTTTTGTGAGTTAGTGCTTAATAAGGTTAAAGAAGATTAATTGAAGATTATAGAAATTTAGGTAAAGCAACTAATTGCTATGGATATTAATAGAAGAAATAAAAAGTCTTTTTGAATACTGAAAAGAATTAAACATATATTCAAAAACTGCTAATGCTAAAGTTGATCTAGAATTCACAGTATCTAATCGTTACTGAAATCATTAGTAACTATATTGATGCTGTTATGATATCGACAAGTATATGCAAAAAGTTTAAGTTTGCTACTTAAGATTTATTAATTAGGGCTAATAATCGAGTTAAGAGGTGAGGTAGTTGAGTAGTATTGAGGAACTACCAGTAGAAACCCAACATAAACTATTACGTCTTCAAGATCTCCAGGAAAGATTAAAGGTCATTACTATACGTAAAAGTCAATATGAAAATGAACTTCATGAAGTTCAAGAAGCAATAGCTGAACTTAGTAATATATCTGATGAAACTCCCGTATATAAATCTACGGGTTATGTTCTAGTAAGAGTTCCCAGAGATAAAATTTTAAGTGAATTAAACGATAAAAAAGACACTCTTGAACTTCATATTAAGACTTTAGCTAGACAGGAAAGTGTAGCTCGTGCTCAAATTCAAGAGCTCCAAAAAGATTTGACTACTGATCTAAAATTTCTATCATTAGGTAAGTCTTCAGGGTCTGAATAAGAATGATAAAGCTATGGTTAAGAGAGCTACTGAATTATCTGATGATGAAATAGCTAATATAGCATCCAAGGCATATGATGCTATTATAAATTTTATTAGTGAACATATTGGGGTAAATAATGCTGTAAACATTGATGTATCTATTGAGGTACTAAGAAATGATGAACTTACATTTGATGTATCTGTTGATATTAATCTAGGTTGGTCAATGAATGTTAATATTAACAATATTATTGATGAGAGTATTAGTATGGGTTTTCAAGTGATTGACCGTGAACTCTCAAAAATTCTTAAAGGATCTTAATGAGGAATTATTTAAGTTCTGTAAATATTCTTTCTCATCTATAGTTATTCTTACCCATAAGTATGCTGATGTTGATGCTCTTGCTAGCGTATATGCTATTTATCGATTAATAAAGCTGATTAAACCTAATGCAAATGTAAAAATGGTTTTTCCTAACGGTCTAAATCTTACTGCTAAACGTATAGCTGAAAAGTTTAATGTTGAGGTTAGTTTTGAAAGCTTTAATCTTGAAGACTTTAAAACTATAGTAATTGTGGATACTGCTTCTTTAGGTATGCTTGCTCAATATTCTAGTAAAATTTTACATTTAAATAAAGACTTGATAATTATTGACCATCACTCATTAGATAATGATATTGTTGAAAATGCATTGATAACTATATGTGACCCGACAGCTCAATCATGTTCAGAGATAATCGTTAAAATTTATGAAGAGCTTAATGTAAATATTCCATTAGAAGTGGGCTCTCTTTTAATTGCTGGAATAATTTCAGATACATCCCGTTTTCAGAGAGCTTCCCCATTAACTTTTAAATCCACTTTAAGTCTTATAAAAGCAGGCGTTAATTATAATGCTGTTTTGGAGCTTCTACATGAGCCATTATCCAACTCTGAACGTATTGCTCGCTTAAAGGCCTGTCAAAGAATTAGCATTAATAGAATTGAAAACTACATTGTTGTTACAACGTATATTGGAGCTTATGAATCATCAGTAGCTAATATTCTTATTAGTTTAGGAGCTGATGTTGCAATTGTAGCTAATAAATTAGATAAAGATAAGATACGTATTTGTGCTAGATGTAGTGAAAAATTTTACGAAAATACAAGTTTAAGTTTAAGTAGAGATTTAATGGACCCTATTGGCAGAATGTTTAATGGGTATGGTGGGGGACATAATCTTGCAGCATGCGCTGAGGTTTTTAGTGATAATGTCGAAAATATCTTGAAATTATGCGTTTTAACGATTGAAAAGTTAATAAAGAGGGATCAATATAAATGAATCCAATTATTGAAGCTTTAAATTTATCATTTAGATACTCTGGTGAAGAAAGATGGGCAATTAAATCAATTAATCTTAAAATTTATCCTGGAGAATTTGTACTTATTACTGGCCCAAGTGGATGTGGTAAGACAACTCTCTGTAGATGTTTTAATGGTTTAATTCCCCACTTCTATGAAGGGGAGCTCAAAGGAATACTTACTGTTGATGGTCTCAATATTGCTGAAAACAAAACTTGCAAACTTGCTCAAAGAGTAGGTATGGTTTTTCAAAATCCCGAAAACCAACTTATAATGTTAAGTGTTGAAGATGAAATAGCTTTTGGTCTTGAAAATCTTAATCTTCCAAGGGATATTATAAGAGAGAGGGTAGATGAAGTTCTAAGTATTCTTGGAATTGAACATTTAAGACATAAATTTCCATATGAACTTTCAGGTGGTGAACAACAGAAAGTTGCTATTGCAGCATGCCTTGCTATGAGACCTAAAATACTTGTACTTGATGAGCCGACAGCTCATCTTGATCCATTAAGTAGTAAAGTACTGTTTGATACTTTATCTAGTATTCGAAAGAGATTAAATCTTACTATAATTCTTGTTGAACATAGGCTTGATATGGTAGCTTCAATTACTGATAAAGTTATTGTTATGGATAAGGGACAAATAATACTTCAAGGTAGACCACGTGAAGTTTTTACGAATCCCATCATAAAGGCTATCGGCATAGGGGTTCCAAAGTTAATTTTACTATATGAAGATTTACTTTTAAATAATCTTAAACTCGATTTTCCTCCGCTCAACATTGATGAGGCAGAACTGCTCTTAAGAAAGCTTTTAAGTAGATAAAATTATGATAATTAAGCTTAATTATCCAGTTATCGTATTTGAAGATGTATGGTTTAGCTATTCAGACTTAGAGCCAATACTAAGAGGGGTTAACTTGCGTATTAATGAGGGAGAAGTTATTGCTATTCTAGGTGAAAACGGAGCTGGTAAGACAACACTTATAAAGCATTTAAATGGTCTACTTAAGCCAACACATGGTAATGTCTACATATATGGGGAAAATACCAAAAATACAAGTGTAGCTAAACTTTCCAAAAAGGTTGGAATAGTTTTCCAAAACCCAGATCATCAATTGTTTGCTGAAACAGTTGAAGATGAGGTATCCTTTGCATTGAGAAATTTTAATTATCCAGAACATATAATTTCACTACGTGTTGAAAAAATTTTAAAAATGCTTGATTTATGGGAATATCGTAAAGTCTCTCCATTTTCACTTAGTGGGGGTGAACGTAAAAGAGTTGCTATAGCATCTATTCTTTCTTACGACCCGTCTATAATCGTAATGGATGAACCTACTATCGGTCAAGATTACGCTCAGAAACAAAAACTTTCGGAAATAATTAGGCTCCTACATATTCAAGGTAAAACTATTATTGTTGTAACTCATGATATTGAATTTGTATGTGAGAATTTTCCTAAAACCATTATTCTTTCACAAGGTAAGGTTCTTGCATATGACCTCACAAGGAATATTTTAACAAACTTTGAACTTCTATTAAAGGCCCGTCTTCTTCCACCTCAAATTCCTTATCTTGCATCTAGGTTTGATTCAATAGTATCAAAAAATGTATTGTATGTATGGGAAATGAGAGATGAACTTTTACGAGCTATAAGGAGGTAACAGTATGAGTTTAAATATAGTTCAAGGCTTTAAGTTTAATAGAAATAATACTGTTTTACACGGTCTTGATCCTAGAGCTAAACTAATATACATAGTATCAGTACTTATCCTATCTTTAATATTTTCAGAACTATACCCTATGTTAATTCTATTTATATCAACAATCCCATTAGTAATTATTGCAAAAGCTGTAAATGAATGGCTAAAATCAATGAAAGGTAGCTTCATAATAGTTCTAATGATATTTATACTAAATTACTTTTTACTTCCAGCTGAAAATGCATTATCTTTATCTAGCTCGTTAGCATTAAGGTTTTTAACAATAATTTCCGCATTTTCCATTTTTTTCATGACAACCTATCCTGAAAACTTTGCAAGAGCATTGATAAAGCTTAAGGTTCCATACGATTATGCATTAGCATTCACAATGGCTTTAAGATTTATCCCTACTTTAGCTAAGGAAACCCAAACAATAATCGACGCTCAAAGATCTAGAGGTCTTGAACTTGAAAGCGGAAGTTTTATTATTAGAATTAAACGATTTACGCCGATTCTTATACCTCTTTTTATAAATTCATTTAGAAGGGCAGCTCAAATAGCTGAAGCCATGGAATCAAGAGCATTTGGCTATTCAAATAAAAGATCATACTTTCACGAGCTTAACTTTACCCTACATGATATGCTGTTTACACTATTATGCATTATGCTTACTGGTTTAGGGTTATATATTAAATTTTATTTAGGGTATAATGAAACTCTAGTTTTAGCTAGACCATGGCCGTAACCACCATTATACTTAAATACTACTTGGAGTTTTACAAATTATGATTTCCTACTGATTGCCTGCTTTAAAACATAATAAAGTGCGAAACTTTAATATTATATTTAAGACATACTCTTAAATTAGTTTAATTTATCGGCCATGTGAATTTTAATATGAAGTATACTTAGTTGATAGCTTAAGTTTGTAAAGTAAGTTTAACATTTTGAAAACTAATATAATTGCTATGGCTACTATAATTATTAGTTGAATATATGTTTTTTACTCAGGTATTTGTTGGCTTTGTTAACATGATATAGTTTAACTAGAATTAATGAAGAGAATCATACAATACATTAAGGATTAAACTATTCGATAACTACATACCATGCATGAGAATAAATGTGATAGTGAACATGTATCCATCTTATAAAACCAATAGTATAGCTAACAAACTGGATTACAAAAAGATAAAGCTAAGGAATTCATAGAAACACAAACCAAAAATATAGGTAATAAACATGCTTAAGTCAACAAAGCCTTGTTAGTCATAATAACATTTAATGTTACTATATCATAATAAGTATAGTATGCATAATATATAGGTGAAAAACTTTAAACTCTTCTAGCACCTCAATATTACGAGATTTTCAGTATATTTAAACCTAATTCTCATCGATCGAATTAGTGTTTGATAATCAACACTTCAAATTTGATGAGGATGAAAAGGAAATGATAAAATTACATGAGTTCCCAATGAAATCCTTTCACAGTAGGAGTTAGTTAACCTATACATATAAGGACATCAACGATGTATTTGCTTACTGTAAAATCCTAAAAATAAAATAGTTATTATTCTAGATTCTAAAGATAAAGCATAATGAATCTATGCTTTCTGTTAATTTGAGCTTTGTGGCTTAATTATTGTTGTGTGTTTGCTCTTTGTTTTGGTGTTAGGTTTGTGTTTATAGGTTTATGATTGTGTTGTATATGTATGCTTTTATTGTAGCTCTTTGGCTATGTTTGTTAGCTCCTTAGCCATGCAGTAATCGCCGAAGATACGCTTGAATGTTGAGAATGTTGTTTCAACAGCTCAACGTCTACTGTAGCCCATCATCCCCGCCCATCCTTCATCACCAATCCTTCCGATAAGCCTAACCATCCTACATCTCTCCAGGACCTCTATCATCTCTAGCATTACGTCTAGGCTTTATGACGGGTTTTACACCCATCCCTCTAAGAAGCTTGTAGGCTTCAGAATTATCGTAAGCTCCATCCATAACAGCTTCAGAAAACCTCCTAAGCTTAGATGCATCCTTGATTAATTCTGGTAGCGCCTCCGAGTCGTGGAAATCGTCCGTGGTTACCTCCATAGCTAAAACCTCCTTAGTCTTAACGTCTACTGCGA
>Ga0209394_1000650_pt1 | contig 25711 bp, 27 predicted proteins | sample JNZ201metaG_FD_184122 | JGI IMG/M metagenome (GOLD analysis project Ga0209394, IMG submission 184122) | Hot spring microbial communities from Jinze hot spring, China to study Microbial Dark Matter (Phase II) - JNZ 20120812A (SPAdes) (version 3) ... | reverse complement strand
TCTGCATAAGTCAATAATCGAGGATCTTACAAGAGTACCTAGCAGCACAAATATTTTTGACCATATTTTAGTCACCGAGAAGAGGGGGGCTGCAATTGAGCTTAGAACTCGAGTGGGATGAAGGGCAAATATTCGGAATCGCGAATCAGACTTTAACCCCAGACATAGCGGCGAGCCTCGGCGGTGCTCTAGGAACCATGCTGGGGGAGGGCGCGCTCGTGGTCACGGCACGCGACAACTACCCTCCGTCCCGAATGTTGAAGCGGGCGTTCTCGGCAGGTCTCATGTCGACTGGAATCTCCGTCATGGATTTCCACTCTGCGACGACCCCTGAGCTGATCTTCGCTATAAAGCGGTTAGGTGCAAAAGCTGGCGTACAATTCACCGTAGCTCCGCTCGAGCGTGACGGTATAGCGATTAAGATCTTCGACTCGCAGGGGCTTGTCTTCTCCATAGAGAGGATGGAGGAGCTAGCTGATCGCGCCGGCTCGGGGAAGATCGTGAGAAGCCTGCCTGCCGCGATTGGATGGGTTACTTACGCTGAGTATGTGCACGATATATACGCAGCAGCCGTTGCCGGCTACCTTGACTCGCACACGATCGCCAGCAAACGTTACAGGATGGTTTGCGACGTAAACTTTGGCCCAGCGTCGGAGGTCCTCCCCAACCTGCTCTCAGAACTGGGTATCGAAGGGGTAATGCTCAACGCTCATCGGCCACCCTTCAGAGGCTCTGTGACACACATGTCTGATCCACACTCCATTGAGATGCTGAAGGGAATCGTAAGAGCATCTGACGCCGTGCTGGGCGTTAGTTTCTGCGCGGACGCCACAAGAGCTTTAGTTATCGACGATGAAGGAAAGCCTTTATCCAGCGAAGAGTTTGCCAGCCTAATTGCGCTCGGGATGCCCTCTGGTACGCGCATCATTGTTTCCGAGTCTATGGGCTCGATGATAGACGAAGTTTGCAAAAAGGTAGGAGCGAGAGTAATTAGAGTCAGAGGCTTGAAGCACGACCTAATTAGAGTGGCCAGGCGTTCGGGCTCTCATCTAGTAGCTACGAGCGGGAACGAGGTTATCTTCACGGACTTCTCGCTCTCACCTGATGGGATGCTGGCTACATTAAAACTGCTAGAGCACCTGGCCAAAACGGATCAATCGTTATCGTCAGCGAGGGATTCGCTCCCGAAAATACAAATGATAACCAGGACGGTCAAGCTAGGCGGCGTTAACTACCTAAGCGCTTTGAGAGCGATTTACAGGAGCTTTAGGACAGCAACGCTAACCATAACGGGCCTTAGAGTTAGAGTTGATAGTATATGGGTGAACGTTGAAGCGTCCCGCGACAGGGTAGAGCTCAGCTGCGAGAGCGTTGAGGGGGCTGACGAGATCATCGATAGGTTCGCCGAAAAAGTAGGTAGCCTGATCAGAGAGCTCAAAGGCGAGAGCGTCCGCTAAGATGCTGAGCCTAGGCGTGGATCTAGCTGGCAGCTCTAAACGCCCCACCGGTATGTGCCTCCTGGACGATAACCTCAACGCAAAGACCTGGATCGTATACAGTGACGAAGAGATAATACGTGCTGCTACCGAGCTCCACCCTAGCGTTGTGGCCATAGATGCTCCCCTCTCGCTACCGCTAGGACGCTCCAGTCTAGACGACAGGACAGGCCCCCACTTCAGAGAGTGTGATATGGCTCTCAGGAGACTTGGCATAAAGTTCTTCCCAATCACGCTGGGTCCGATGCGTGCGTTGACCGCGAGGGGTATGCAGATAAAGACCGACCTCGAAAAAAGAGGTTACACTGTGATCGAAGTTTACCCGGGTGGAGCACAAGACGTGCTAAGGATCCCTCGAAAGAGCGCTGGTCTGGAAGCGCTCCAATCAGGTCTCGAAAAACTGGGCATCAAGCTGGCAAACTCCTCAGCCGGCCCCGATGAGCTCGACGCGGTAACCGCGGCCTACGTAGGCTTGCTCTACCTTAGCGGGGAAGCCATAGCTCTCGGCGGTAAGGATGGTTCAATCATTATGCCGAAACCTCCTCCAGAATTTCTGAAAGAGAGGCAAGAACGATGTCGGGCTTCAAAGGTGAGGAGGAGAGCTCGTCCAAGGTAGTAGAGCCCGAGAGGACGAGCGCCGCTGCTATGCCCAGACGCTTAGCTCCGGCAATGTCAGTATCGATTCTATCGCCAACAACCAGCGTTTTAGAGGGATCTAAGCGCTTTTCCTCTAAGACCATCTCGAACATCGTCGAAGAGGGCTTCCCGATAACTACGTCTGGCTTTCTGCCCGAAGCTCTTTCTAAAGCCGCCACAATCGCGCCCGCACCTGGAAGCACGCCGTCCTCAACAGGTAACGTGGGGTCTTCGTTCGTAGCTACGAATAGCGCGCCATGATTCAGGCATTTGAGCGCATCGGCCAACTTCTGGTACGTAAGATGCCTGTCTATTCCCACAACTAGGCACTCTGCATGCTGTGGGTCTGTGAGTTCGATACCTTCTCTCTCCAACTCTTCCACTAATCCCTCCTCGCCCACCACGTAAACCCTACTCACGCGTATTCTCCGTAGCACTCTCGCCGTAACGTAGCTGCTACAGTAAATGTCGCCTAGCGAAACGTCAAATCCCATTCTGCGCATCTTCTCCAGGTAACCGTTCCGTGATAGTGAAGCATTGTTAGTAACGAAGACTACCACTTTTCCAGCTGCTTTAAGAGCTTTTACCGCTTCACGCGCACCTGCGATCGGTTTATCTCCTCTCCAGAGGACACCGTCACAATCGAGGATGAAGCCTTTGAAAGGAAGAAAAGTCTGCTTAATCTTCGTGTTCATGGGCTTCTAAAGGCCTCTCCTGATGGCCTTCAAGCCCAAATAGACTGCCTCCCCTGCTAAGTACTCTTCTATCCTGAGTAGCTCGTTGTACTTAGCCGTTCTCTCGCCCCTCGCGGGAGCACCGGTCTTTATTTGGCCACAGCTCAGCGCGACAGCAATGTGGGCAATGGACGCATCTTCGGTTTCGCCACTCCTGTGCGAGACGATTACGTTGAGCCCGCACCTTTGAGCGAGGCGTGCTGCCTCTAAAGCTTCGGTCAACGTCCCTATCTGGTTAACTTTGAGTAGGAGCGCGCTCGCAGCGCCCACCTCAATTCCTTTCGCGAGGCGCTCAACGTTTGTTACGAAGAGATCATCGCCAACGACTTGCACGTCCCGCTGCTTCAGCTTGCTGGTAATCTCCCTGAATCCCTCGAAATCCTCTTCCTCGAGGGGGTCTTCCAGCGAAACTATCGGATACTCGTTGACTAACTCCAAGTAGTAATCTATCAGTTCGCCCCTACCCAGCTCCTTACCGTCGATTCTGTAGCGTCCTCCGGTGTAGAAGCTTGAAGCTGCTGCATCGAGTGCTAGGACGAACTCGTTGCCCGGCTCATAGCCGGCCTTCTTAATCGCTTCGATGAGCGCGTTCAAGGCCTCCCTGCTCTCTTTCATGGGTGGAGCAAAGCCGCCCTCGTCTCCGACGTTGATGGAGCTCTTACCGTACCTCCAGACGAGGACTTCCTTGAGACTGTAGTAAACTTCGCACGCCATTCTAAGCGCTTCCGAGAACTTGTCGCTCCCCACAGGCACTATCATGAACTCCTGGATGCTCAGCTCGTTGCCAGCGTGCTTGCCACCGTTAATCACGTTCATGAGTGGAGTAGGCAACACTCGCGCGAGCTTTCCACCTAAGTACTGGAAGAGTGGCATTCCGTAAGTCGAAGCAGCGGCCTTAGCTGTAGCTAGCGATACCGCTAGTATTGCGTTCGCGCCGAGCTTCGACTTGTTCGGCGTACCGTCTAGCTCGATCATGACCTTGTCAACCCTCTCCTGATCCCTTGAATCCATACCGATTACCCGCTGTGCTATCAACCCGTTGATGTTGGACACGGCTTTCTCTACACCTTTCCCATGGAACTTCTTACCACCATCCCTCAGTTCCAGTGCCTCGTACGTGCCACGCGAAGCGCCGGCAGGCGCGGCTGCTGTCCCAATGCCACCACCAGCTGTAACTACGTCAGCCTCGACAGTGGGGTTTCCTCTCGAGTCTAAGATCCACCTACCCTTTACGAGAACTATCGTGAACTCGTTCTCTACGGGAGGGGTTTCGCTCATCAAGCTACGCGCATAGGGAAGGTTATAAAACCATTATCTCTATGCTCTCGAATGGTGCAAGCCGAATAATGGAAAGACAATCGCCAAAAATATTTTTACGAGTGGAAGATACACCCCGTGGGCACTCATAGGGTTAAAGGAGCCGTCCTTTGCGGCGGCACTGGTTCACGGCTAAGGCCTTTGACCTACTACTTTCAGAAAACCATGATACCGATCGGTCTCAAGCAGAAGCCGCTTCTCGAGTACGTCATCCGACTGATGAAGTACCACGGGGTGGCGGACGTAGCATTACTCGTGAACTATAAGGCTGAGCAAATCATGAACTACTTCGATGATGGGACCCGTTTCGGAGTGAGACTCGAGTATGTCCACGATGACCCCAACTATAGAGGGAACGGGGGTGCTCTACTCAACGCTAGCCGCAGAGGGGTCTTCTCCGGGTTTGACGACGTGCTCATCTACTACGGGGACATCCTAACCAACCTTGATCTCACAGATATGCTACGCGTACACCGTGAGAAGGATGCTGCAGCCACTCTGGCTCTCTCGACCAACTATATTGTTAGTGTGGGCGTAGCAGAGGTCGCAGGTACGAAAATCGTAAGCCTCAGGGAGAAACCACCGTTGGGCAAGCCTGTCGTGATAGGGGTGCTCGCAGTAAAAACAGAGGTTCTGGAAATCCTTGAAGAGTTAGCAAAACCTCAGCAAGAGCTGGACATCATGCAGCACTTCATCCCGCTGCTCATAGAGCGCGGTTACCACGTTGAAGGCTACCTAACCGATGCCTTCTGGTACGATGTAGGCTCAACGGAGAGGTACGAGAAACTCGACCCGCATGTTGTGGACGAAGCACTGGGCTTTCTCCTAGCTTAGAAAAGCCTTCTAGGCGCGTTTATAACCAACCTGTACACGAACCCTCGGAGAGTATGTTCTTCGGGGGGAGTAAGCCCTAAATCCGGAGCAATTTGATGCCCATCCAGCAACAGTTGAGCATCGGAGGTAAAAACCCACAAAGGAGAAGCGTACGGCCGCGCGGACTCAGCTTAGACACGCCTGCCCCTGCGCCCGCCGGGCTTCCTTATGCTATCGGTAGGCAGCGGCGTGACGTCCTCCACTCGATCTACTATTAAACCGGCTCTGACGAGCGCTCGGATTGCTGGCCCCGCGCCCGGTCCCGGGGTCTTGGGGCCATAGCCGCCCGGAGCTTTTACTTTCACATGGACCACCCTTATCCCTTTCTCCAGTGCTATCCTAGCAGCCCGTGCTGCAGCCTGCATGGCTGCCCAGGGGCTGGGCTTATCTCTGTCGGCTTTAGCAATCATTCCACCTGTTACGAAGGCTATGGTCTCAGCACCGCTGAGATCCGTTATGTGGATTATTGTATTGTTGTAGCTAGCGTAGATCCACGCTATGCCCACATCGCTCTTCCTAGAACCTCCATGCCCCTTATCGCTCGCGCGCGCTTCTTCACTCACATTACCCACCTCCGAAAGCCATTATTTTTAAACTTGGTTTAAACTTGAGCACCAATTTCGCCTGACGCTTTCTGGGCTAAGGACGATATTGGGTAGAAACCAATCCGCTCCTCTTCCTCCCTTGACACCATGTACCCCGGGCTCCTCACTCGTCGCCCCCCTATCGCTATGTGGCCGTGCGCTATTAGTTGGCGCGCGTGATACAGGCTGGTAGCTAATCCCTTCTTGTAAATGATCGTCTGAAGACGCCTCTCGAGGACGTCCTCAACTGTCAATCTGAGAATGTCGCTTAGAGATGCTTCCTCGCTCGCCAGCAGCCCAAGGTTGTATAGCTTGGATATTAACGGTCTTGCACGAACCTCTCTCAGCTCTGGGGGTAACGCAAGTAGTCGTCTAGCCCGCATCCTCCATCTGCGGAGCATTGTCCGGGCGACCCAAAGCTCCCTCTTATTGCGCAAGCCGTACTTACCTATTAGCTCAAGCTCCTGCGTTAAAACATCCTTACGCCAAGGATGCGCAGGTCCCTCCCACTTTTTCTTCGGCTTTTTCGGATCCCCCATCTAGGACACCTACTTCCTCGGTTTCTTTACACCTATGGTAATACCTGTTCTACCCGTGGTTCTAGTCCGCTGCCCCCTGACCTTAAGCCCCAGCATATGCCGTATTCCTCTCCAGCACTTTATCTCCTTCATCAAATCTATGTCGCTTTTGACCGTGAGCACGAGATCAGCTCCGATCAAATGCCTGTCAATGCCGAGCCGTGGATCTTGTCGCCTGTTGTAAAGCCAGGAGAGCAAACCGAGTTTATGCAGCTCTCTCACAGCTTCATCAACCTTGCTTATCTCCTCTTCTGTAAGGGAGCCGAGCTTCCTCCTCGTGTCAATTCCAAGCTTGCGGCACAGCGCATACGCGGTGTTTACGCCGATGCCCTTTATCAAGGATAAAGCGTAAACTATGTTCTTGTCCCCTGGAAGATCCTTGTCCGCTATGCGGACTATGTACTTGAACTCCTGCTCAGCCATACAATCGTCAAGCCCATTTACTCGTGCTTTTAACTCTTCTGCTAGAACCCTACCGTCTGGAGTGGCGCCGGGGCCGGGATTCGAACCCGGGAGCCCCTAAAGGGGCAGTGGCTACCTAGAGCAGGTACTCCAGGCCACCGCCTTGGTCCACTCGGCCACCCCGGCTACAGGGGCATTGCTCAGCTCTCTATTAAACTTGCTTCTTTCATATGCCTGTACCAATGCTTCACGAAAGTGCAGAGGCCTCCAAGAGATAACCGCCGCGTCGGTTAATGCTTAATAATTGGTTATGTCTGCTTACTGCTACCCCACATCCTGGGGTAGGTTCCAGGCTTCATAATGACAGTTTCGGGCTTAACCGCTTCTCCCTTCTTCGCAGCAACCATTTGCTCGCTCCTCATTAGGGCTCTACCTATCGCGACCAACTCGTTCTTTTTCGTAAAGATGGCCACAACATCCCCAACTTTGATCCCCGCATCAACGAGTAATATTCCGGGTACCGCTAGAGGAGCTCCGTGAGCGATTGCATCGACCGCGCTGTCGCGAACAACTATACGAGGTAAGTGCTCGACAACTCGCTCGACGGGAATCACCGCTCGCCTAATGTAGTCCTCATTGCCATCTTCTCGCCAGGCTGCGAAGGCATCAGCAACGTCGTGCAACGTGACGCTCTCCTCTTCCCTCAGGCTGCCGCTCCTTATCCTCCTGAGCTCCTGCATGTGGGCTCCTACTCCTAGCAAGATGCCAACGTCGTGGCAGAACTTTCTGATGTACGTGCCTGCCTCGCACCACATCCAGAACAGTACGTCCCTACCCGCAACTTCTAGGACTTTTACGTCATAGATACGTCTAACCCTTAACGCCCTCTTGACCGCCGACCTGAGCGGAGGCCTCTGATAGACAGGTCCCTTAAACATGCTAACAACACGCTTTACCTCATCTTCGTCAGCATCGCCATGCAACCTCATAACGCCAACGTACTCCTTGTCTTCAGCCAGGAGGAAGGGTACAACCTTTATCGACCTGTTGAGCAGTATGGGTAAAACACCTGTCACTTTGGGATCAAGGGTGCCTGCATGCGCGATCTTCTCGATGCCGGTGATCCTCCTTAGCCAAGCGACGATTTCGTGGCTGGAGGGCCCGGGTGGCTTATCGAGATTTACAGCTCCAAACTCTAGCAGCTCTTCTACGCTGCGCTCCTCGGGACGCTTACCGTAACTCGAAATCGGCTCCTCATCTCTTATGAGAACTTCCTTAGACCCTTTTTTTGGCGCAGCTTCAATCATGCCTTAATTAGCGGCTTTAGCGGCGCTCTCATTTCGTTAACCAGCCCGGCTTTCTCAATAGCCTGAAGAACAGCCTCGTCACCGGCACCCTTAGGTACATCGATCTTGTACGGTAACGGCTCCAAGTGTTTTATGTTAACCCTCCTTCTCTTCACTCCGGTGAGTGTTTTAGGACCTGTTACCAAGACGAAATTATCGTCGATTATTTCTACTATGACGCACTTTCGACCAGCTTCTCTGCCGGCAATCTTCACGCACACTCTGCCAACGTCGAAGATCCTCATAGCGGTATGGGCTCCACCGCTACTGCTTAAAAATATGCTTTCACTAAAACCTCGATACGGATTCCTACTCGCTACTCCCCCGTACATTGTGGGGATAGCTACGGCTCATCAGTTACCGCTTCAGCGTTTGGTAGAACCGGATGGACGTACTAACAGGGGGTAGTACGCTTAACCTACCAGTTGAAACGCAGTAGCATACAGGGAGTGTAACGCCTGATAGTTGGTAGACATGTTCTTAAGCTCTAATTACCATTTTACCGGGAGGCCAGGCGTGAAGGAGCGTCGTCGAATGCTCGCTGAGTTGCTGAAGCTTCAAGGTGTGATGAGAAGTGAGAAAGTGATGCAAGCCTTCCTGAAAGTACCCAGAGAGGAGTTCGTTCTTCCCGAATACAGGGATGAGGCTTACGAAGACCACCCCCTGCCGATCCTGAAGGGGCAGACAATATCCGCACCTCACATGTGCGCTATAATGTGCGAAGCAGCAGAAATCGAAAGGGGGGACACAGTGCTTGAGATAGGCACTGGGAGCGGGTATCAAGCCGCTTTGTGCACTGAGATCGTCTCGCCTACCGGTGAGCCGGTAGACGGACTCGTTCTCACAGTGGAGGTGATAGCGGAGCTAGCCCGTTTCGCTCGTGACAACTTGAAGCGGGCAAACTACTACGACCGCGTGCACCTCGTTGTAGCAGACGGCAGCTGCGGTTCACCCGTGAGAGGGGATTTTCGGTTCAAGAGGATCCTTGTCACAGCCGCAGCTCCCAGCATTCCGCCACCCTTGCTAGAACAGCTGGATGAAAACGGCTTATTGGTCATCCCTGTAGGACCGCGATGGCACCAGCTTCTAGTAGCTGTAAGAAAAATGAGGGGGGAGTTTATCAGAGAGCCTGTCACTTACTGCATATTTGTTGCGCTGAGAGGGAAGTACGGTTACGATGATCGCAGTTGAATGCATCAGAGCTCGGGGTCACCCCCTCGTACAAGCTACTCACAGGTCTACACTTGAAATCACATGTGATCCGGAGCTGACGAAAGGGGGTGACTGTATAATCGCGGTTAACGCCGACAAGGGAGCCAAGCACCTATCCCCCCTTTTTAAAAGGTTGGCAGCTGACGATGCAACACGCATCGTAATTGTCTTGGTTTGCAACGGGCTTGTCGAAGTCATTAGAGCGTGGGGGCACTCTGGCTTAACGTTTGAAAGCCCAAACTCGCTGGTGGTCAGGCGCAGTTCGTTCATTGACGGACGTACAGTAGCTGTGAAAAGCGATAAAGCGGCCATCAACATGGATCGGCGCATGATAGCTCTGCTCCAGCGCTCAGCTGAGCTCAAGGCGTACCTTTTCGCGTGCAGCAAGGATGAAAATACGGTAGAGTCTAAGATCCTGGAACTATTTAAAAGCGCGCACGCGTGAATCCTTCCATGCGTAAGGTGAACGTGCTCGTTACCGGTCGCCCTGGTATAGGTAAAACCACGCTCGTAATGAGGGTTGTCGAAGAAATAAGGAACCACGGTTTTAAGGTGGGAGGTTTTATCTCACGCGAGGAAAGGGCCGGTGGAAGCCGCATAGGGTTTATACTGATCGATTTAGCGACGGGAGAGCAGGCGTACCTGGCGCGCGTGGGTACAGGGGCTCCCCGCATCGGCAAGTATGTTGTTTTGGTCGATAACCTCGAGCGGCTTGGCGTTAAGGCTGTCATCGAGGCCATTGGTTCGGCCGATCTAGTCGTCATCGATGAAATAGGCCCGATGGAGCTGCTCTCGCAAGCTTTTAAGAGAGCTGTGGTGCAAGCCCTCGATTCTCCAAAGCCGGTTCTGGCTACAGTACACTATAGGGCGAGAGATGATCCCTTCGGTAGAGCGCTACTGTCGCGGGATGATTACCATATGTTTACGGTGACCGAGAACAATCGCGAGAGCCTTTACCTCCAAGTGGCTAAGCTAATAAATGCCTCTTTGAGGAACGGGCTTCATTCGTTTTAACCTGACTTAGACGATCTAGAATGACAAACTAGCTTAGGAAGCTGAAAACGTTTAAACTCTGCTAAAACGTGCCACGGATTTAAGTCCCGCCCCCAGGCTAAGCGGCAATTCATACTGAAGTGCTCTTCGCGCGCTGAAGAACAGCCCTTAAATCTCGAAAGTGCATTAAGCGCCTGTGCGGCCTATCTTCGATAAGATCCTGGTAGCAAATAGGGGGGAGATCGCAGTGAGAATTATTAGAACTGCGAAAACTCTTGGGATCAAGACAGTAGCTGTTTATTCCGACGCTGATAAGAATGCCCTTCACACGCTTATCGCAGATGAGGCTGTATGGGTGGGGGGAGCCGATCCCCCTGAGAGCTACCTCAACATCGAGGCTATAATCAACGCTGCTAAAAGCACGGGGGCAGAGGCCGTCCACCCGGGCTACGGTTTTCTCTCCCAACACACCGATTTCGTTGGAAGGCTGGAAGAAGAAGGTATTACTTTCATAGGGCCTCCCGCCAGAGTACAGAAGCTCGTTGGTGACAAACTGGGGGCTAGGAGATTCTTCCAGTCAGCGGGGATCCCTGTCGTTCCTGGAACTTTCGAGCCAGTCGATCTACGTGATGCACCCAGTATTGCGGAGGAAATGGGCTTTCCGGTAATCGTGAAACCGGCCGGAGGGGGAGGGGGGATTGGAATGCGCGTAGTATGGAATGAGCATGAGTTGAACATGGCTATGCGGGATGCCAGCGAGCTAGCAGGTAAAGCGTTCGGCCGCGTTGAGGTATACCTAGAGAAGTACCTGCCTAAAGCAAGGCATATTGAGGTACAAATAATAGGCGATGGACTAGGAGGCGTTTACCACCTTTTCGAGCGAGAATGCTCGGTTCAGAGGAGGTTTCAAAAAGTTGTTGAGGAAGCTCCCTCCCCCGCTTTAACGTGGGAATTAAGGCAGCAATTGCTTTCCACGGCGATTAAAGCCGCAAAAGCGTGCGAGTACGTCAACGCCGGCACCTTCGAATTCCTCTTCGACCCCGAGAGCAAACACTTCTACCTGCTAGAGGTTAACTCGAGGATTCAGGTTGAACATCCGGTAACGGAGATGATCACAGGCATCGATATCGTTAGGGAGCAGATATTGGTAGCGGGGGGCGAGGGTGTAAGCTTCAAACAGGAGGACATTGCCATTCGGGGGCACTCAATTGAGGCGCGAGTTTACGCTGAGGACCCCTTGAATAACTTCGCTCCCTCACCCGGGCGGTTAACCAATTATAGAGAGCCCTCTGGGCCGTGTATAAGAGTGGATAGCGGGTACTACCTTGGATGCGAGGTCCCACCGTTTTACGACCCCCTACTGATGAAAATAGTTAGCTGGGGTACCAGTAGGGAAGAGGCTAGGAGAAGGCTGATAGTAGCAATTGAGGAAACGATTATTAGGGGGGTTGCTACGAACTTAAGCTTACTCCACCTGATACTAAACGACGAGGCGTTCGTAAAAGGGGACTACAACACCAGGTTTTTCGAAGAGAGGAAGATCTCACAAAATCTTGAAAACTACGTCATGAGGGGGGCGCGTTTCCCCGAGCCTGAGGAGCCTGTTGAAGCTCGCGTGCCTCAGGCTAAAGTTGAGGTGGACGCGTGGAAGCTCGCATCGCGTATAGGAGAATGACTCACCTATTCGATAAGGGGAGAACGCGTGCTCTACGTAGCCTTCTACGCTCGATCGAACTAGGGTTGGTCGATCCAGATGCCATCCCACTTCTGTCCTTGTTAAACAGCCTGGCTGATTACTACACTACGAGTAGCTGTAGTGGTCGAATACAGCTAGCGGCTACACGCTTGCCTGGCGAGAAATTCCGTATGTTGGTGATCGCCAAGTGGCATGAACCCGTGTCACCAAGCGCGCTGGTAGAAGTTCTCAAAGCTTGCCGTTACGAGGACTTGTGGCTCTCCGTGCAGGGACCAATACTTCACGTCGCGTGCAGAGGCCTCGATGCCGCCCGACTTTTAATCGCAGCTGCTCGTGCAGCCGGTTTGAAGCACAGCGGAATCATGTCGATAGAGGGCAGCGTAATGGTTGAGCTAATAGCGTCCGACAGAATCGAGGCCCCGCTGAGATTGGGGGGCAAGCCGGTTCTGAGGGATGAAGCTCTGATAGACTTCGTTGAGCGTGCCAATGAGGTATTGCTGAGAGCTAAGGGAAAGCTGTCCCGATTGAAGGAAGCGCTCGAACCTCTACGAAGAAATAAATAAAAAGCGGATCTCAGGTTACCCATCGTGATAATTCCCATCCGATGCTTCACTTGCGGAGCGCTGATAGCCGACAAGTGGAATAAATTCGCTGAAAGAGTGGCAAGGGGGGATGATCCTGCGAAGGTTCTTGACGAGTTAGGGGTAAAGCGCTACTGTTGCAGGAGGATGTTTCTCTCACACGTGGATCTAATAGACACTGTACTCAAGTACGAACAGTACTCTCCCTAGCTTAACGGTAGCTCTTCTGGCGCTTAGCTCTCGCCGATCTACCGCCGGGCTTTTTGGGCTCAGCTTGCCTGGGATCCTCAACGAGCAGGTGCCTATCGTACTTGCGGTACAGCTCCCTGAGGGCATCAGACCCCGCCCACTCCATGAGTGCTCTAGCGATAGCTGTGCGGATTGCCGAAGCCTGCCCCATTATACCTCCGCCATAAGCTTCGGCGTACACGTCAACCTTGCTCACTAAGTCCTCCCCCGCCAGATACAGTGGCTCACTTATCTTTAGTCGAACGAGCTCTGGTTCGAGGACTTCTAGTGGAACTCCATTGACGAAGACGCGGCCCTTACCTTCCTTCACAACTACTCGCGCTCGAGCCGTCTTCCTCCTAGCGGAAGCGATTACTATCCTCACCATACCTCACACCCTATTAACGTGGAGAGCTCGCCCAATGTCACGTACTCCGTCTCAGGGTTCTTCAGCTCTGCCTCCTCTGGAACCCACTTTTCAAGGCTCTCGTACTCTGATGGTACCCCTAGGTAAACCTTCAGACGCTTGAGAGCTTCTCGCCCTCTAGGCTTCTTGTAGGGGAGCATGTTTCGCACCATGCGTCGAAGCATGGCGTCGGGTCGTCGTGGGATCTTAGGACCCTTCCTCTCGGGGTTGTAGTGAGTCCTCCACTCGCTAATCCTCTTCATGTACCATTCAACCACTCTCTTCCTCTTCCCCGTCACGATGGCCTTTTCTGCATTCACTATGACTACGGCATGACCCTTTAGCAGCAGTTTAGCCGTAATACTGGCAAGTCTTCCTGCGACTAGCCCGGACGCATCAATTACTATTCTCGAACGCTTTTCAAGCTCCATCTTGTAACCCTCGCACCCTGCTGATCAAGGTTTTTAAATCATACTAGAATGCGTACCCCACTACCCCGTGGGTTGCGCTCAATGAGCTGGGGGATTGTTATTACTTCACCACCTGCAGCCACTATCTTCTCACGAGCTTTTTCACTAGAGGTGTAAGCCGCAACTACAACGCGATGGTTCAGCGTACCGCAACCAAGAACTTTACCAGGAATAACAACAGTGTCACCATCCCTTGTGTAGCGGTTTATCTTACTGATGTTGACGGCTGGTCGGGTCCGCGCTGGTCTCTCCAGTAGCTCAGCGACCCTCCGCCATACGGGTGCCTTGTTCTCTCGAGCCTTCTTCCTCAGATGGTGTATCAACCTTCTGAGATGCACGTTAGTTGAAACCGTTCTCTTCATTGCACACCCCCGTTTCGCACCACCTCCATTACACTTCTTTTAAGCCTGCTGCTCGATTAGATGTGCCTCGAGTATCTAGGCCTGCAAAGATCGCGTAGGAGATAGATGTTCATCCTTGCGATAAACGCTTGCTGCATATTGGCAAACTTTGAAATTTAACAATGCTAAGAATTCTTATCTAATATCGAAGATACTGAGTTGTACTTTTATGCAGCACAGTTTTACTCAAACTCTATGTAAGATCTACGAATTTCTAATATTTTTTATATTTCAGAAATGAGAAGTTTTTGTATTTCATTTATAAAATTATCTATTTTCCAGACAATCCTTCTCATTGCTACATCTATAATTTTAGAAATAGGAAGAATACCATAGTTTTCTACTTTAAATATAAACTTCGTGTTGTCCCACGAAACCCTTATCACTTCGGGGCAAGCTTCTTCGCAAGCTCTACACATCGTACATTCCTCGATCTTACTATCGATAGCCTTGATTTTTCCGTTGTCTATACTTAAGATGCCTTTAGGACAAGCTTCCGCGCATTTTTTGCAGTTCGCTCCACATTCTTCTTCCAGTATAGTCAATCTCGGGTAGTACTTGTAGGCTGCTGTTACAGCCTGCCATTTAGCATGCTCGTTCCCTGTACCCATCTTCGCGTAAGCTTCGAGAACAACCTTCTGGCCTGGGGTTAGCTTTACGATTGGTATTAAGTCTGAAACTGGCTTCACTTCTGCACTAACAAAAGATGCCATTTCACCGATGAACCCGCCGAACTTCATGTGCCCTGAGTAGACAGTCATCGGTTTTTCAGCTTCGACTTCTAGTACAAAAGAAGCTATACAGTTATCTCTCTTGCCCTCTTCGTAGCATTGCAATAGAGTCTCGTAAGTATCAATATCTACTTTCAACGGTATTAGCGCTAAACGATGGGCTAGGATTTCATCGAAGAGAACGGAATTATTCTCAATAATTACTACTTCATCTATGGCTAACGTAGGTACGTCAGCTATCAACACTCTCCTTAGGGTGTTTGCTATGGCTGGGGTAACGTTCTCGAGTACGAACTCGCAGTAGTTCTCCTCGATTTTCTTTGCAGTTATGCGAGGACCCTCACTTGGCAAGGTGAACCCCTACCGTGTCGGCTTCTGCTTTCTACCCCTTAGGAGCTCCTTGAGAGCAACCCTGTTAACCTTGATCACTTTGAAACGGACGCCCGGTAGGTCGCCGTAGGCTTTACCTTCCGGCCCCCCTATACGCTCTATCACGACCTCGTCGTGCTCGTTTATGAACAGTAGCCCGCCGTCGCCAGGTACAAAGGCTGTCACTACTTTCCCGTTTTTAATAAGCTGAACCCTTACGCACTTGCGCACAGCGCTGTTAGGCTGCCTGCTCTCTACACCGACCTTTTCGAGCACAATACCTCTAGCCATCGGTGCTCCCTCGAGGGGGTCGTACTCTTCTTTAAGACGTAGTATTCTGCTCTTATACTCTGCATCACTCCACCTATACTTCTTGTGCTTTTTGATCAGCTTTCTAGCCGCATACAGCCCCTTCGGAGACTTTGAACCGGGCATGCTGAGTGCGCACCCCCTTCTAGTTTTTAAGCTTTTACTTTAACGCGACATCAACCCCGAAGTATCTTCGTGCGAGCAACTTCGCTTTTTTAACGTTCTTCCCTCCTTTCCCGATCGCCAACCCTTTCTGCTCTGCTGGAACTTCTACGATAGCTACTTTACCCCCGTTGCTATTCTCCCTCATTTCAATAGACAGAACCTTAGCTGGAAAGAGGGCAGCCCGTATCAGGTCATCCAGAGTCAGTCCTTGCTCTACCACCTCTACGTCTTTCCCTATTAGTTTCTTCATTAGCTTGGTATTCGCTCCCCCCACGCCTATCGCTTTACCGGCCATACCGCGCCTGACAATAAAGATTAGGCGATTGTTTTCCTCGTCGTTAATGCAGTCTAGAACTTCCACCTGCGTGAGCGCCTCAAAGAGGGAGATGTATTGCATCTCTTTTTCAGTCAGCTTAATATTCGCCATAGGCTACGCCTCACTCAACCTTTTACGGCATCGAGTATGTTGCTCTCACCCGGATCTAAGATGGCCATAGCGGCAACAATGAAAGGCTTGTTACAGACTGCGCCTAAGTCCCATGATGTGCCTGGGAATTCGTAAAGAGGTGTTCCACTCAGTTTGCAGTATTTCTCCACATCCCTCCTGATTCGCCCTGGCGTATTGGAGGCAACTATAACCAGTTTCGCTCTCCCGTTAGTAATGGCTGAGAGCGTCTCCTTCGACCCAATTACTACCTTCCCCGTCCTCAACGCCGTCTGTATCTCTCTTACAATGTCCATAGCATCACCATCCTAGAGCATTGGTAATCAATTCCTGGCATCTCCTTGGGGGCTACCCGGACTCGACCTATAAAGTTAGCGTGAAAGCTCTTGCTCTCCTGTTTCACTAACACTGCTCTCCCTACCGGATAGCGGGTACTGCATGAGCAGTTTGACGAGACCCGTGCCCAGCGGTACAACGCGCGATCCGATTATTACATTTTCGATAACACCCCTCAGCTCATCGAGCTCGCCCCGAGCTGCAGAGTCTATAAGGTGCTTTACGGTTACCTCGAAAGCCGCTCTAGCTAACACGCCTGGCTTCTCGCCCGCAACACCGTGCCTGCCCACTTGTCTGACACGCCCGTTGAACGTCATCGCGTCGGCAACGAGCATGATGTGGCGTACGTCAACGTCGAGCCCCTGCTCGTCCAGGACCTTCTTCATCTCTCTAATCATCATTGTCCTTGCAGCTTCTATCCCCAGAACTTCAGCAATTTCGTGAATGTTGTTGCTTATTGTTCGCCTATAGTCAACACCCTCTATACTGAGTGCGGCGACCAAATTCGACCCTTCAGTTATGATCTTATATTCTCCCAGCTTCTCGTCGTAACGCACAACCGCTCTCTTAATACCCTTTACGCCCTTTACTCTCTGTGTCCTTACTTTATCGTATAACTTTCTCAGTTTTGTTACATCATCCAAACCGGTCCTGAAAATTATTGTGTATCTTTCCTGCTCCACGCTTCCTTTCTTCCCCTTGATTCTGTTTAGGGCTTTCACGATATCGCGAGGCTCTATCCCTCGATTCTCCAGCACCTCGGGGTCTAACTCGATAACTATCGAATAATCGATGTAATCGATCGTTATCGCTTTAGCTACATTTTCTATTGTTGTGAGCTCAAGTTCACTGGCGATCTCTAGAGCCCTATCCCTACTTTTTGCATTCTCGCCTTCGAGGTATACTTCCATGATGGGTGTTGAGACTGTCTTCCTCGCATCGACGATTTCTATTAGACGGGGCAGACCCAGTGTTACGTTGAGCTCCCTGACTCCAGCGAAGTGGAATGTTCTCAAGGTCATTTGCGTGCTGGGTTCGCCAATGGACTGCGCTGCGACCATTCCTACAGCTTCTCCTGGCTCAGCAAGGCTCTTGGTGTATTCGTGAACCACTCGATCAATCACTTTCCTCGCCTCATCCTCCGTCAAGCCCGCAGCTACCACCCCCCTCACAACATCTTCTACTAGGCTCTGAGGAAGTATGTGAGCATAGGGCTCTAAAAGTGCTCTAACTTCCTGTACGCTTACACGCGCCTCCGTTGCCACATCAACCACCTCTTTCGGCGAGCACTTCTTGAATGACCTTGTTCACATTTACGGGCTCTCCATGATCGCTCTTCGCGGGGTTGATGCCGTCTTCACCGTACCTATACTGTATCACGAAGCCTTCAGACGTCCGCACACTACCATCGTAAGCGACGTAGAAGTCCTGAAGTGCGTTTGCCAATCTCCTGTACATGTAGCCGCTCTGCGCAGTTCTAACGGCCGTGTCCACCAAACCCTCTCTACCGGCCATTGCGTGGAAGAAGAACTCTGTGGGCTTCAAACCCTCTTTAAATGAGGAGTATACATATCCTCTAGCGCGAGGTCCAACATCGCCAGGCTTGAAGTGTGGCATTACTCTGTTCGTGAACCCCCTCTTTATACGTTCGCCCCGTAGGGACTGTTGCCCTAGCATCGCGACCATCTGTGTGATGTTTAGCATGTTGGCTCTAGCTCCTGTTCTCGCCATTATCACTGCCTCTCTCAGCATACCTACGTGACGGCTTGCAAGTTCACCTGCCCTATCCCTCGCCCTCGATAAAACCTCTAAGATTCGTTGCTCCAGGGTATCTTCCACGCTCCTCCCTGGAAGAGGTTCGAGCAAGCCCCTTTCGAACATTTCTATATACTTCGCGACGTCTCTTTCAGCGTCGTTCATCACAGATTTAACGCCCTTCAAAGCCTCTACTGGAATATCGAGGCTGTCCAAGCCTAGTGTGAAACCGTATATATCTAGGTACATTACGAAAACCTTGTATAAGCTATCGAGCAACTCTCTACCTTTATCATTACCCATCTTTCTTAGATAATCGTGCAGAAGAGTTCGTGGTACCTGAGAAGCTATCGTGTTCTTATCGAAAACTCCGACTAACAGTTCTCCCCTGTCAACGACCACGTAGGAGTCGTACTGGCAGAGCTCTTTAACACATACGTTACATTTGCGACATACTGAAGCTTTACCTTCAAAGTTAAAGTTTTTATCTAGGAAAAGGCCTACAAGCTGTTTTCCAGTCCAGTAGGGTCCGGGTTTCAGAATTGCCGGCTCCGGCAGTGGCCCTTCGTAGCCGCCCTCCATTGATAGGAAAGATATCTTCTTTTTACTCAAGATAGTATCCTTTCTTGTCAGTAAATACGCACCAGTTATGTAATCGTGGAGACCACCTATTATCGGAGCGCCGTAGCGGGGCGATAGGATCTGCTCTTGAACCAGCATTAGAGTTAACGCCTCAGCCCTGGCTTCCTCGTTCTGAGGCACGTGAAGGTTCATTTCGTCCCCATCGAAGTCAGCGTTGTATGGCGGGCAAACTAGAAGGTTCAGTCGGAACGTCTTATACGGTAGTACTCTTACCTTGTGCGCCATTATCGACATGCGGTGCAGCGAGGGCTGCCTGTTGAAGAGCACAATGTCACCATCCTGGAGGTGCCTTTCCACCACATAGCCAGGTTTAAGAGCTTCAGCTAAAGCAGCTCTATCTCTGACGAAGCGTAAGTCGATTCTACCGCCATCCGGTCGAACGATGTAATTCGCCCCAGGGTACTCGTGAGGTCCTCTCCTAACAAGATCTCTTAACCTCTCAAGGTTCCACGGGGTAACCCTTTCCGGTACCACTAGAACCTTCGCAACCTCGATTGGTACTCCAACCTCATTGATGCTTAGCTTTGGATCCGGGGATATTACAGTCCTGGCCGAAAAGTCGACGCGCTTACCGGCCAAGCTTCCTCTGAAGCGCCCCTCCTTACCCCTGAGGCGCTGTGCCAGTGTCCTAAGCGGTCTCCCCGATTTATGCTTAGCTGGCGGGATTCCCGGAAGCTCGTTGTCAAATAACGTTGCAACGTGGTACTGGAGCAGACTCCAGAGATCATCGATTACCAGTTGAGGTGCACCTTCCTCAACGCTCTCCTTCAACCTCTGATTTATCCTTAGCAAATCTACAAGCTTATGCGTTATGTCGTCCTCCGATCTCATGCCGGACTCAAGAGTAATGGTCGGCCTCACCGTTATGGGAGAAACTGGAAGGACTGTGAGGACCATCCATTCGGGCCTAGCGCTCTGGGGATCCATGCCCAATGCCTCGAGATCCTCGTTGGGTATCCTCTCAAGCCTCTCACGGATCTCAGAGGGCCTCAGGATTACCGAACCACCCTCTCTCTCTTCGTAAAAAGTGTAGGGTTTCTCGAAGCGAATCTTGTACTGTTGAGCTTGACAGTGAGGGCATGTTGTATACTTTGAGGCTTTTTTAGCTACATTCTCTCCATACTTGTATTTAAGAAGCGGCCACCGCGCCTCTAATTGCTTCGCTCTCCTCCTCGCCTTCTCTATCTCGTCCTGAGGCAGCAGTAGCCGGCCACATACTCTGCACGTGGCTTTGAGGAGCAGGAAGATGTGTTTGGCGAAGAGAGGGTGCACCACTGGCCTAGCCAGCTCAATGTGCCCGAAGTGACCTGGACAAAAGGCTATGAAGTTCCCGCAGGTTTCGCAGCGAACTCCGGGCTCAACGGTCCCCAATCGGCGATCCATCGGGCCGCCTCGGATCGGTATCCCCTCCTCATCGTACGTCTCTGGGATTACGATTTGCGTGATGGATAGCGCTCTTATGAAGTCCGGGGATAAAATGCCGAACTTTATTCCGCCGATCGTTTTAGTCTCTTCAAACTGCATCGACATTCACACCACCTCCACCTTGTCTTTCAGAATTAGCTTGGGTGCAATTCCTAGGCTCATAAGCTCCTGAAGTAGGAGTTTAAAGGCGTATGAAACGTATATCGGATAGAGCTCGCTTTTATCCCTGCATATAGGGCACGTTGGTTCGTTCTTCCTCGCGTCGTACCATCCTAGGAAACCGCAGTTATTACAAACGAATATCACGGTCTTGTCGGAGGATTCGAACAACCTCTCCCTGAGCAGTATAGACGCGCCATGACCCACCAAGCAGTCCTTCTCCATCTCACCGAATCTCAGGCCGCCCTCTCGCGCTCTGCCCTCTGTAGGCTGTCTCGTCAGAATCTGCACCCGGCCGCGCGCTCTCGCATGAATCTTGTCTGCCACCATGTGGTGAAGCTTCTGGTAGTAGACCACGCCAATGAAGATTTCCGCTTCCAGTCTTTCGCCGGTAACGCCGTTATATAGAACCTCTTTCCCGTCACTTCTGAAGCCTAGCGTATGCAGAAGTTCTCTAAGTTGCTCTTCTGGCGTACCCTCGAATGCTGTAGCATCGATTGTGCGTCCCGTGAGTGAAGCAACTTTACCAGCTAGCGACTCCAGGAGTTGCCCTACGGTCATTCGTGAGGGAATAGCGTGAGGGTTGATTAGGATGTCAGGAACTACACCGTCTTCCGTAAAGGGCATGTCCTCGGCCGGTAAAATCAGGCCGATCACCCCTTTCTGGCCGTGACGCGAAGCAAATTTGTCGCCAAGCTCGGGGATCCGTGGGTCTCTCACTCTAACTTTCACTAGCCTATTCCCGTCAGCATCTTCAGCGATCACGACGCGGTCCGCAATCCCCGATTCGCTGGGTCTGATGCTAATCGAGGTGTCCCTCCTTCTCGTCGTTGCTCTAGGCTCGAAGAAGCTGCTAATAAAGCGCGGTGGGCTCGTTTTACCTATTATCACTTCACCACCTTTAACATCCGACTCGGGGAAGACTATGCCGTCTCTCGGATCAAGCTTTATGTATGCCTCCTTTGAACGATAACCCATTACGTCATCAGAGGGTACTTCGATTCTATCCTCCTGTCCTCCAGGGTACTTCGTCTCCACGGTTTCGTAGGTTCTAAAGAACGTTGATCGTGCTAACCCTCTTTCGATAGCCGCTTTGTTAATTACGATAGCGTCCTGGATGTTGTAGCCCGCTCCGGTTAAAACAGCGACGATCACGTTCTGGCCGAAGGGCCTCTCATCAAGCTCCACCAGATCGAATACTCTTGTGCGGACTAAGGCTTTCTGCGGATAGTGGAGGAAGTGCATCCTCGGGTCCATCCTGTGAAGGAAGTTAGCCATCGAGAAGCCTAGAGCCTGCTTAGCCATCGCAGCCTCGTAGCTGTTACGTGGAGACTGGTTATGCTCAGGGTATGGTATCACAGATGCTACGACGCCCAGTATGGCAGCCGGCGAAATCTCGAGGTGTGTGGTTTCCTCGTTCACTTCATCGATCGAAGGAGCAATGAGCGCGTTCTCCTCTTCTTCAGGATCCAAGTATTCTACAATCCCCCGTCTCACGAGGTCGCTCCAACTCCACTCACCACTCTTTAACTTCTCTATGTCTTGCTTTCTTAACTTCAACTTCCCGTTTTCAACAACGAGCAAAGATCTTCGAATTCTACCGCCGTCACAGTTTATGTAAATCTCATCGATTTTTTCTGTTTTATAACGAACAACATTAACCTCGTGATGGATTTTGCCCTGCCTCCTCAGCTCCCTGATAATCTTCGCTAATGCATCGCCATTCTCGTGCAAGCCGATCAGCTTCATGTTGACGTAGACCTTTGTTCCAGAGATGCCTTTCTCTCGCGCCTCTCGTATCGGCATGACCCCGAGCTTATTTACCAGTACGTCGCTGATGCTTTCTTCATCTATACCTATCGAGATCATCGCAAGCAGGGCCAGGTTTTTCACAAGACCACAGTTCTGGCCTTCGGGGCTTTCAACAGGGCATAGCATCCCCCAATGAGTTGCGTGGAGTTCACGCGCCTCGAAATGCGGCTGGGTCCGGCTAAGGGGTGAGACAACCCTCCTCAAGTGGCTGATCGTTGATAGGTAGTTCGTGCGGTCGAGAATCTGACTTACACCGGTGCGGCCGCCCGGCCAGTTCCCAGTTGCCAGCGCGCTCCTCAGCTTATCCGTGATGACGTCGGCTCTCGCTAGGGTGAGGAGATTGATCTCCCTAGTCTTGCCCCTGCTCTTCTCAAGCTGATAGCCTAGATCCTTTACGAACTGTTTAAACGCCTGCCGAAACACGCTTGCCATTAAATCTCCAGCGAGCTTGAAGCGTTTGTTAGCGAGATGGTCCTTATCGTCCGGTGATCGTCGGCCTAAGACCAGCTCGATCAACCTTTCGACCATTTGACCCAGGAAGTAGGCCTTATCCAGCCTGTTTTCTGGCTTAGTACCCAAGTGGGGGAGGAAGTATTGATCAATAACCTGCTGGGCGCGCTCTAGCCTGACATTCTTCGGCTGCCCTACGGCCACTCGAGCACCTATGTAGTCAAGGGCATCATCGATGGTCATCGCGATTCGGCTTTGCTCAAGAAGGGAGGGATAGAGCTCATTTAGGATCTCTGGATCGCTCGTAATAGCATTAACGATCTCACGGTCACTCTCAAGCCCTAGCGCCCGCATCATCACAACCAATGGCACACGTGAGGGGATCGAGGGGAAGCTAACGTAGAACTGCCCGTCCTTCGTCCTTTCCACGGTCACTGGTATCCTATAGGCAGCAGTCGAGGAGAATACCTTAGCAACGTGCGTTACCGAACCCCCAGTTGGCCCGTAATCTACGAGGATCCTGTTAACGGCCAGGTCCTCCTGGACTATGAGTACCCTTTCCGAGCCGTTGACAATGAAGTATCCCCCAGGATCCTTTGGATCCTCCCCCACTTTCACCTGCTCTTCTCTGCTCATCTTTGAAAGAGGGCATTTCACCGATTTGACCATGATGGGGAGATCTCCGATATAGATTGTTGCCCTATCCTTCTCTTCTCCTTCTTCTACTAAGATCATTTCTAGGAAGAGGGGTGCTGCATAAGTTAGGTTCCTGAGTCTGGCCTCCATCGGTAGTATGGAGCTCTCTGAGCCATCGGCTTCCTTTACCCTGGGATTACCTACAGTAATTTTCCCAAAAACTACCTTTAAGCCTGGAATCCCAGATTCAACAGACCCTACTTCATTAATTATTTCTTGAAGTGTTTTTTCCACGAACTTGTTGTAAGAATCTAAATGTTGGCGTACAAGACCATGCTCACGGATGAATGTTTCTATGAGGACCCATGCATCCTCTTTGCTATACTTCCATTCCTCGTCCATAAGCTACCCCCTCACTACCACTCTGAAGGCAACAGATACTCCTGCGGTGGGGCTCTTCCTCACTATCATGACCACATCGCCAGGCTTAGCTCCAATGGCTTTCGCAACAGGATCAGAAGCAAGCAGCCAGGGGAGTTGACGCCTAGTGACACCCATTCTCTTGAGAATCCTAGAGGCCTCCTCCTTGCTCAACAGTATATGCTGTGGTACGAGCTCGTGCTCGAGAATGTTTACTTTCCGTGTACCCATAGCTCTTGGCCCGAGGGAGGCGCTCTATATAAAGTTTAAGCTAGTAAGACGTGGAAAGGGGAAAGAAATGCTGTAACGTAGCTGTAAACAGGCCGGTCTAGAGTTCGTCTACGCGCCTAGCCCAAACGTCTGGTAGGCCTTTCCTTCTTCTGCGCATTGGCCAGCCGAGCTCTTCGTCGTATCGCTCAATGCCTAGTGATTTCTCAATGAGGATTCTCCTCTCTATAGCTGCAACAAGCTCCCTAGTTCGGACAACGACGTCCGGGTTAACGCTCACGCTATCGATACCGTGCCTCACCAGGAACTCCGTGAACTCGGGGTATACGGAGGGGGCTTGGCCACAAATGCTGACCGTCCTGTATCCGTACGGTGAGTTATGGGCCTTCTCAATCAGCATAGCTATGGCAGTCTTGACAGCCGGGTCTCTTTCGTCAAAGTACCTCGGATCGATCTTCGGTAGAATAGCGCTGTCTCTGTCGGTTCCGAGCGTTAACTGGGTTAAGTCGTTGCTCCCTATGCTGAAGCCGTCGAAGTACCTTGAGAACTCCTCCGCTAGGAAGACTATGCTCGGTACTTCAGCCATTGCCCAGATTTTGAAGTCTCTGCTGCTCTCAAGACCCTCCTCTGCTAAGATTTTATTGAACCTCTCAGCTTCCCATAGGGTTCTCACAAACGGCGCCATGACCCAAACGTTGGTGAGTCCCATTTCGTCCCTTACCTTCTTGATCGCTCGAACCTCAAGGCGGAAAGCCTTCTCGTATTGCGGGCTAATGTACCTGCTAACACCACGCCAGCCTATCATCGGGTTGTCCTCGTGAGGCTCGTACTTTTCACCGCCAGCTAGCTGCCTATACTCGTTCGTCTTGAAGTCGCTGAACCTGACCACAATGGGCCTTGGATAGATCTCTCTTGCAACCATCGCTACGCCTTCGGCCATTCTATCGACAAGAACGTCGCCCCTTCCCGTCTCGAACAGGTAAAGCGGGTGCTCCTTGACCCAGCTGGCCATAATGAACTCAACTCTCATCAGACCGATACCGTCGAACGGTAGGTCCTTGTACTCGTGTATCTTGTCGGGTACTCCCAGGTTCATGTAGATCTTCGTAGCGGTTACGGGCTTCAGGATGATCTCGATCGGTGCTGCTAAAGCCGGGGCGGGCTTCTCCTCCTTCTTGCCCAGCAGTTCCTCGATGTAACCCTCGTACACGACGCCCGCTCTCGCATCAACAGTGTATCCCTCACCCGTCCTCATGACCTTGGTCGCTTCACGCGTACCCACGATGCAGGGGATACCGAGCTCCCTGCTGACAATCGCAGCGTGTGCGGTCATTCCGCCCTCGTCAGTCACAATCGCGGCGGCGAGCCTCATGTAGGGTACCCAATCCGGATCTGTCATTTTCGTCACAAGGATGTCGCCCTTCTGCATCAGCTTCTTCGCGTCCTCCAGAGTGAGACAGACTTTAGCGACGCCGTAAACCACACCAGGGCTTGCAGGTAATCCCTTCACTACAGGCTTCGCCTCCGCCAACCTAACAGCCTTCTCCTCAGCCGGTTTCGCTTCCACGGCTTTCGCACTCCATACCGTCTCGGGCCTTGCCTGAACTATGAACACGCTCTCAGGGAACTTGAGATCTCTATCGACAGCCCATTCGATATCCATCGGCCTACCATAGTGCTTTTCGATCTTGACCGCAAGCTCAGCGAGCATGCGAACCTCGTCGTCATTTAAAGCGGGTGCGTTCCTTCTCCCAAGCTCTACTTCCCGTTCAATGTTCCGGCCGGTAGCAGGATCCCTAACTAGCTCTCTTACCTTCTCTGAAACCCTTCTCTCTACGATTTGAAGCGTGTTCTTATCAACCACCCATTCATCAGG
>Ga0209394_1000649_pt1 | contig 25732 bp, 29 predicted proteins | sample JNZ201metaG_FD_184122 | JGI IMG/M metagenome (GOLD analysis project Ga0209394, IMG submission 184122) | Hot spring microbial communities from Jinze hot spring, China to study Microbial Dark Matter (Phase II) - JNZ 20120812A (SPAdes) (version 3) ... | reverse complement strand
TTCCATAGCAATTGGCTCCCTTCTCTCTATAAGTCTCTTAAATTCTTTAGGCGTTAGGGCGATAATCTGGTAGCCTGGAGGAGCATCAAGGTTTTCCAATCTATGTACGGGGCTTCCCACAAATTCTTCTGAGATAACTAATATGTCTACATCGCTCCAGAGGTTGAAATCACCCCTCGCATATGAGCCTATTAAGATGACTGTGGCCTTGAATGAGATCCTAGAGGCCCACTCCTTAGCCTCTAATATGCGTTTCTCCCTCAGCCTTCTCCTTTCTTCAATGATCCCCATTTCCCCTCAACCCAACCTATTATATTCTCAGCGAACTTTATAGCTTCTTCAGCATCCCTCCGCGTATAATATTCGTCTGGGCTGCCCTCAACCCAAGCATTAGGATACCTTGTTGGCACATAATATTTATCTAATGTCTTAGCAGCCTGAACCACGTTATCCTCACATCCAAAGATTCTCCCAGCCCCCTCCAAAAGTCTCGACAAGCTATGCCCATACGAGGGCATGCCTAAACCCCTGAGCAAAGCCTTTAAGGCAAGCTCAGCCGCCTGATGGGATTTAAAGCAAGCCCAATTATAGTCGCCCCTCTCAAAATCACCCCTTGCAGAATTCAGAGTCTTCCTGCTAAAGAGAATCCATCTTAAGTATTCGCTTTCATCCATGCTTCTCCACAAAAACTTAAATTCACCAAGCCATTTTAACCTTTTGTAGTACAGTCGGCATGGCAGCTAGCGGATCATTTACAGGCCTTAATTTTCTTAAGGATTTCTCTTTCGGCGAGCGATGCTAGCTCCATTAGCTTTGTTTCATCTTTCGCTTCAGCTATCATTCTTATCAGCGGCTGCGTGTTAGACGGCCTTATTAGAAACCAGCCGTCCTCAGTCATAACCTTAACACCATCAATGGTTATGGTCTTATATCCGAGGGAGATGAATTCGCTGGCAAGCTCCTCAACAACCCTAAACTTCTCTTCATCTGGGCAGCTGTAGTTTTTCACTGGCGTTTGCGGATACCTTGGCATAGAGTCAATTATCTCAGAGAGCTTCCTTCCATCCTTAGATATGACCTCGGCAACCTTAAGGCTCGCATATACCGCATCATCAAAACCATATACATCTCTGAAGTAGAAGTGCCCGCTAGTCTCACCACCTAAAACAGCATCCTCACTAATCATTTTATCGTAGATGTATGTATGTCCAACCCGACTTAGAATTGGTCTGCCGCCAAGAGCCCTTATAACCTCCTCAACAACCATTGAGCAGCTAACCTCATACACGACTGCCGCACCCCTATGCTCGCTCAGATAGTGTCTAGCTAGGAGCGATAGTATTATGCTGCTTGAAGCAAGCCTACCCTTATCGTCGATGAAGAGCGCCCTATCGCCATCACCATCGAAGCAGACTCCAAAGTCAGCTCCATATTCACGCACAAGCCCCCTCAGCTCCCCCAGTGTTCTCTCATCAGGCTCTGGCGGATGCTTAGAGAATGATCCGTCCGGTTTATCGTATATAGCGTAGGCTTCTAAGCCAGCTCTCCTAAAGATTTCTGGCACGAGAACTGTGCAGGAACCCCCGCCTGGATCTGCGGCCACTTTTATGCCTCTGCCGATGTTCACTCTACTTAGAACGTACTCCTCATAGTCTTTAACAGCGTTTGGATTGGCTTTAACCGAACCTATTCTAGACTCTTCAAAGGATACTTTGAGGGCTATCCTCTTAAATTCCTCCATCCCGCTGCCCATGCATATAAAGCCCCTTCCAAAGAGTATTTTAAAGCCATTCCATTCCGGCGGGTTGTGGGATGCTGAGACCATTACCCCACCATCAGCATTATAGTGTCTTGTGGCGAAGTAGAGCAATGGCGTTGTAACGACACCTATATCTTCAACATTTAAGCCCCCAGAAACCATGCCATCTATGAGGGCTTCGCTGAGCGGCTTACTGCTCAGCCTGACATCCCTGCCAACAATAAAGGTCTTTCCTCTTCCAGCGTAATCCGCCAAAGCCCTACCTATAATGCGTGCAACATCTTCATCTATGTCGAGACCGTAGATTCCACGTATATCATACGCCCTAAAAATGCTCTCCGATATTCTCCTCGAAGCCATTCCAGATACCAGCATTCTTCAAATTAAAATTTTGCTAATCAAATATTTAACTTCAACCCACTGTTGTTTGGGTGCGTGAGGTTTGAGGGCTGTTGATGAGATTATAGCGTTCGGTAGTGCGCTCATAAGGGCGACGCATAGATCAACCTTCGAGGTCACGAAGGAGGATCATTTAACCGAGAGGGGCGACTGCATAATAGCTATAAGAGCAAATAAGTCGGCGAGGGATTTGGATGAGAGTTTCAAGGCTGTTGCGAGGAGTCTAGATGCTAGGATAACGATTATTATTGAGGTGGGTGGAGAGAAGGATGTCGTCAAAGCTTTTGGGAGCCCAAGCCTGACGTTCGCGCATCCGACAGACATAGTTGTCAGGAAGAGCAGCTACGTCTGTGGGAGAACTATTGCTATTAGAGCAGATAAGGCAGCATGCGATCTCTCAAGGAGCCTTATAAGAAGGCTTATGGATCCTGGAAGCATTGTAAGAGTTACACTAATAGCTGAGAGGTAGTCATACTATTTAAGTATCTTCTCCAGATCTTTTGGGCTATAATGTCTGATCCCATATGATAGGGCCCTCTTCCTAGCCCTCTCAGAAATATTATTTGAGATTAATATGGGGACAACCGTCACGCCGAGCTTCTCCTCAAGCAAATGCTTAATGTATTCATCGAAATCCTTCTTGGTTTGGGTAATGGCCCTCGGGCCTGCAGGGCTTGATAAATCCTTAACCTGAACCACTAGAATTAATCCACCTCTCTGAAGTATGAGGTCCTGTATCCTGCTGCCATGCTTCCTCCTAAGCTCAACATTCCAACCATGGGATTTGGCGATCTCGGCAATATACTCTTCGAGGCCCAATATTAAGCCACCCAGCAAATCCAGTATACTAGCGGTTTATCTTACCCTATGAAGAATCATAATGCCTTAAAAGGTTTACTTGAATAAGGGTTTGCCTCAGATACCCCAGGGGCCCTCATCAATCGGGTACTGCAGCCATCCTCATCGGCTAAATATAAAGGATTCTTCTGGAGATAAATAGGTTTCGGGAATCTTTCATCGCTCATATGTGCCCTTCAATGCTTTATCTAATTCTTCTATAAACTTTTGGAAGTTCTCTTTAGGTACCCTCGCTCCAGCAGCCTCTCTATGCCCGCCACCGCTCCCTCCGAGCTTTGGGGATATGCGGCGCAATATGCTATTTAGGTCTATGCTCTCCTCACATGTCCTTAGGCTCATGTCTATAAAGCCCCTCCTTTCCTCACCCGCCAGCCCGACTGGAGTATTGGCTAAAGCCCTGACATATATTGCTGTCTTGCCAAGCGAGAAGGGCACGTTTATAGCATATGCAATATTGCCGTAAACCTTAATGTAGTTTCCCAGAGACCTAATGATTTCATTCTCCCGCTTAGTATTCTCTATCGCAGCCTCTAAGAGCTCTACACATAGGCTCGGCGGATTATTTGCCGCCAAATGAGAAACTATTTTCCGCTTAAAATCATGATCCCTTTTAAAGCTCTCTAATCCCTGAACGAGAACTCCTGTCTCAAAGTATATTGTTCTCTTATCCCAGCTTTGGAGAAGCATGGATATTGTTGGCGTCCTATCCATGTAGTCGGATATCGCACCGTATATTGCAACCCTACTAATCGTATGCGCCAACCTTTCTTGGAAGAATACGTATGCTAGCTCTGAAGCTGATGAACCTATGGCGTGGAGCACTTTCCCTGGAATATCTTTCGGCGTGATCGTTTCAGGCAGCGGATGATGGTCGATATATATAAGCTCGCCATATTTGGCGATTTCTGAAAACCTAGTTAAAACATCCGTCAGCTTATCCTCAGGAAGGGCTATGTCACATATAACTATGCTGTCCCCAACTCTAACGTTCTCTAAGTCCTCTAGGAGGCCGGATGGATGCGTGAAGAAGACCCTTGCATCTGGGTTTGCGGCTAATGCAAGCGCACCAGAGCAAACACCATCCCCATCGCTATGCGTAAAGACCCACTTAACCATTGGCCCCACTCCAAACATTATTTATGTCTCTGGAGTGGAAAATGTTTTAGGGTTCTTTCAGAGTATTTAGCGAGATGCATATTAATGGATGTGTGAGCTAACTTTCTTTGTTAGGGAAGTTTAAGGTTGGCGTGTATGGATTCAGCCGAGCTAGACTTCAGCAGGGTCTCAGTAATAGTTAAAACCCTTAGGAATTACGAAAGGATCACAGCTCAGATATTGAAGGAGACTTTTCCAGACGTTAAGGTTTTAGCTGGGCCGTTAAACTTCTCAGGCCTAGTCTTGGTTTGGTCTAACATGCCCTCTGAGGAGTTGGCTAAAGAGATTAAGGTGAAGGTTCCTGAGGCTGAGAGGGCCCTACCAGTAAGATTTTATGCGCCAGCTGAAATAGAGCCCATTGTGGACGCTGCGAGAAGGGTTGCCGATGATCTAAGGGAGGCTAAGTCCTTCGCTGTGAATACTGTTAGGAGAGGCAGTCATGGATTCACAAGCATAGACGTCAATGTTAAGGTTGGAGCCATCCTAAAGGATCTCTCAGGCTGCCCAGTGAACCTTGACTTCCCAGACAAGGTTGTTTTTGTAGAGATCCTTGGACCCCACGCTTACATTGGCGTTGTAGATGGAAGAGAGTTCCAGAAGAAGATGACTCCCCGGAAGTTTCAGGTTAGGGAATACTTTAAAAAGGTCTCGCTGGTCCAGATGCCTTACCTCGGCGGCCTTGATGTTTCCAGAGAGATGGGCATTAGAATTGGACGTGAGGCCCAGACTTTTGAGGTCGGCGAGTTAATTATTGCTCCAGTAGGGATAGTTAGGGCTGATGAATTAAACGCTTTCCTAAAGGGGGTCTTCGATGGAGTGGAATCAAGGTACCAGGTGCAGCTGAAAACTTATGCGCACAAGCCCCATAAGACAGAGGTTTTCGTCCAGAACCTTTATGAGCTCGTTCGAGAGAGATCTGATGAGCCCATAATAGTCTTTGAGCCTGAGGGCGAACCAATAAGTTCGATCTCCCTAGACTTAGCTGAGATAGTTCTAAAGAATAGCAGGGCAAATTTCCTAGTAGGTTCTAGGGAGGGTATACCGCATGGAATATTTCGTTTCGCTAAATTAGTTATAGATCTATGTCCAGGTGTAACGATAGCAACTGATCTAGCGGCAGCCTCAGCGTTAACTGCGCTGGCATTCGCGCTCCACCAAAAGCTCAGTATTATCGCGGAAGAGGATCGTGGAGAGGTAGGGTAAACTTTATCCATTGAGAGCTTTTAACATTCTTTAAGACGGTGAGCGTGGGATGCGTAAAGTGATTCTCGGTGATAGTGGGCTTATCGTTTCCAGGCTTTGTATAGGGACGGATTACTCGGATATTTATGGCCCGTCACTTATCGGGCGGGAGATATTAGTTAAGGGCTTTAAGATGGGGGTTAACTTCTGGGATTCGTCGGAAAGCTATGGCTCCTATCCGTCTATAAGGGAAGCTGCCAAAGAAATTGGGCGGGATAATGTCGTAATCACCAGTAAAAGTTATGGTAGGAGCATTGAGGTTGTGAGGAGAGATCTTGAGGATGCTTTAAGGGAGATAGGCACCAGCTACCTGGACATATTTATGTTGCATGCTGTCGACTCTGTAGATGACTTTAAGAGCAGACGCACCGTACTAGATTTTCTCCTCAAGGCGAAGAAAGATGGAGTCATAAGGGCTGTTGGAGTCTCAACACATTCTTCCAGTCTCGCAATGGAGCTAGCTAACCACCCAGAGATTGACGTGGTCTTGACGGTTCTGAATATTGAGGGATTGGAGATTCGGAATGGAGACTTAGGGAGCATGCACAGGGCTATAAAAACTCTTTATGAGCATGGTAAAGGAGTATACTTAATGAAGGTTTTGGGGAGAGGTAAGCTCGCAAGCAGAGCTAGAGAAGCCCTAGAGTACGCTTTTAGAGTACCCTACGTTCACTCCGTCTCAGTGGGCATAAGAAGCGTTAAGGAGCTTGAGGAAGCCGTCAGAGTAGCAGAGAATCTTGATGGCTCCTAAAAGACTTCACCCTCCTAATTTAAGGCTTAGTCTACTCACAGAGTGTCTCTCAGACCTGAACGTGAATTCTTTCCCTCTAGCTGCTTCCAGGCTCTCCTCCCTAACCCGCACATTATCTGGAAAGTCGAAGTCGTTGTACGCCCTCACATCTACAGCATTAACAATAGCAAAGCTGCCGCCCTGAAATTCACGATTCCCAGATAACGTTACTTTAACATCTAAATCCTCATCAAGGCTCTGATTCACTACAGTAATTACTAAGTTGCTTTCATCCCGGCTTATTGAGACTGCAACATCTAAGGCTTTGAGCGATTTAAGCCTCCTCTGGAAACGCTGCCTAGCAACATAATCTTTTTCCGTTGGCTCTCTTATAATAGGCGATTCAACGTCTGCTTTCAGTGCAATGTTTCCCATATGTGGCTGATAAATGTTGAAGATGTGATAGGTTGGAGTAAGAATGGTTTTTTCACCTTTTGTAAGGCATATGCTCTGAAGAACATTTACTGCCTGGGCTATGTTGGCCATCCAAACTTTCCTGGAGAAGCGGATAAATAAGTTTAGTACCGACGCCGCAAGTATTGCATCCCTTAAAGTGTTCTGCTGGTATAAGCCGCTCTCAACAGTTGCCTGAGGATGCCAAACACCCCATTCATCAACAGCTATACCTATATCTTTCCTACCCTCGGAGAAAAAGTCTACTATAAATGCTGCCTGCTGAATCTGATATTCAAGATGTTGAACATCAAAGAGCAAGTTAAGATATTGCTCATCACTGAATTCGACATCATTACCGTACCGCTGGGCATTACCAAAATAATAATGTATTGACAGATAGTCCACAAGGTGGATGTGATCCCTTAAGGCCTCCATAAATCTGTAATTCCAGTCCCGAGAAGTGTGACCACATGCAATTAGTTTGATTGAGCGATCAGCCTGTTTAAGATAGGTTGCGAACCTCCGATACTCCCAAGCATAATATACCGGGTCAAATGAGCCTCCGCAACCCCAATTCTCGTTTCCAATACCCCAATACTTAACTCCATATGGCTCCGGATGACCATTTTTAGATCTAAGATTCGCATACTTAGTGTTACCTGCATAATTGCAGTATTCAAGCCAAGCAAGGGCTTCGCTTGGGCTTCCAGAGCCGACATTTACGCATATATATGGCTCGGCCCCAGTAAGCCTGCATAACATCATAAATTCGTCTGTGCCAAATTCATTCGGCTCTTCACCACCCCACCATATGTTAAGCCTTCTAGGTCTTTGTTCCCTTGGGCCTACACCATCCTCCCAGTGATATGCGTCTGCAAAGCATCCTCCAGGCCACCTGATTATCGGCGCGCCAATAGATTTAAAAGCATGGACAACGTTCTTCCTCAATCCATTACAGTTCGGTATTTTTGAGTCTTCTCCAACCCATATTCCGGGATAAATGCATCGCCCCAGATGCTCAATAAAGTGCCCGAAGATATGTGGATTTATCACGCCTATCTGCTCATCCAATTTCACAGTAATATTGCAGGTTCTGCTCAAAACTAATCACCATCTTTATTTCTGGCGACCAAAACTATAAAATCTTCTCAAAAATAGTTTTACAATGGGGTGATTTTAGATTGAAGTGTCCGGTATGTGATACTGAAGTTGATGAGGGCGCAAGGTTCTGTCCAAGATGTGGCGCATCCTTAGAGGACGTGAAGAATATAATGGTATCTACTACGCCCACAATACCGGGCTATAGGATTAAGAAGGTTATTGGCATAGTTACCGGGCTCTCGCCAAGAACTAGAGGTATGCTTGGAAGATTCATTGCCGGCATTGAGACAATATTTGGTGGAGAAATTAGAGCCTTCACAACAGAGATTGAGAAGGCTCGTATGGAGGCATTAGAGAGGATGAAGGCGAAGGCTGCGGCTTTAGGAGCTAACGCAGTGGTTGGGGTTGATTTAGAGACCTCAGACCTCGGCTTAGGTGCGGGCATAATCGTAATAACAGCTACTGGAACAGCAGTGATGGTTGAGCCGGAAACGTAATGGGTTTAACGTCCAACATAAATTAACATTCATTCATGGCAATGCGCTAATATTTAGGGCTTCTAGAATTAGGATAAGGCCGATTGCAAGGAATACTAGCGAGGAGCCTATGGTCAAATATCTTTCTGGTATGGCCCTAAGTATCTTGCCGCCTAAAATAACGCTTACACCAGTTATTATGCTGAACGCTAACATGATTCCTAGAAAGACCATTAGAGGATTTCCGAACTGAGCCGCCAATACAACGGACATTATCTGGGTTTTATCTCCCAGCTCCATTAATGTGACTAGCAGGAATACTCTTATGAAGGATGCTTTAGCGTCGCCGTAAATAATCCCCCTGCGCCTCTCCCCGCCTACCAATTGGATTACTCCAAAGATCATGAAGATCACGCCTGAGATAAGGCTGATTACGTTGCGTGGGAGGAAGGCTGGAAGCTCGCCGCCAACCAGTGCGCTCACCCCATCAATAATAAAGAAGGCTGACATAGCTCCCAGAAAGACTGAGCGGGTTGGTGACCTAGCCGCCAACATGATCGTACATATCTGGGTTTTATCTCCCAGCTCTGATAGGAGGATAAGGAAGAGGGACGCTATAAGCGGTGTAAAATCCAAGCCGATATGATCCCTCTCTGTGGAGTTATCCTCAAATATTTTAGCGCAAACATATTTGCGCCCTCTACAGTTGGCTTAAGCCCGCCTCTATCCTAAGCATCTCGTCTAGAAGCTTAGGTCTCCGCCTAAAATATTCTCTGACAGGTTCAAGTATCTTTATTAGAGCTTCGGCAACGCCGTTCTTCAGGTCTAATGGATGTATTTCACCACGTAGATAGGCATCCCTCAGATCCCCATACTTCTCAAAGGTTATTGGGCCACCATACTTAGACGGGCGCGGGACCTCCATGATTCCAAGCTCGGGGAAAACTATGTATTTAGCGTGCTCCAGAATAGGGTTCCCCTCTTCCTGTTTTGGTGGGCAGTAGGCGGCCCTAATTTTAGCCCTAATCTCCTCTGGAGAATCATGGACGAAAATACAGCTTTCAGGCTTACTCTTAGACATCTTTAAGCCTATCTTCTCGCTTATTTTAGCATCCTCATCATACCTGCTTTCGGGGATCTTAGCTGGAGGCTGTAGGCCTGATAGGAGCGGTGTATGTAGGCATACAGGCTTCTTCCAGCCTATCTTCTCAGCGACGTCTCTGGCCAGCATATGAGCCTTCCTCTGATCTATCCCACCACACGCCATATCTAATTCCAGTTGGAATATATCTGCTGCCTGCATACATGGATAGAATACCCACGCGGTCTCTATGTCAGCCATATCCAGCTCGCGTCCCATTATGGTCAGCGCCCTTCTAACCCTCAGGAGCGATGAGCTCTTAGCTATCCTTATAACCTTCTCCCAATAGTCTATGTCGTCCGCCAGCTCAGAGGCCCAAACGAAGCGCACATTGCCAGCTGAGGTTACTCCAAGCGCCTCAAAGCACTGCTTAAAGTATTCGCCGCATAAACGTATGTTCTCCATGAGACCCCCAAGCTTATTATTTATCCAGCTATGCCAGTCGGCTAAAAATATTGTGAAATCAAAGCCGGCCCTAGCAATATCCTTAATTTTAGAGCCGCATACAAGCCCCATGCCGATATGCATTAGGCCTGAGCACTCGAAGCCCCAATAAGCCTTAGGTCTACTCGTCGTCTCTAGGAGTATGCGCAGCTCATTAGGTGTCACTATCTCCTCAGCATTGCGGACAATGAGATTTAACCGCTCTTCAATATCCAAAGTCCAGCACCACCGCTGCCGTTCAGCGTATAACCTTATTAAAACGACTGGAATATTAAAGTTTGGTGTAGAGTTATGCCATATTGCAGGCGATGCGGCTATAAGCTGCCGGAAGATGCCCTCTTCTGCCCAAATTGCGGTGCAGCAGTCTCACCAATCCCTTCCGAATCTAGGTTTGAGTTAGCGGGCTGGGGTGAGAGAATAGCGGCATACTTCATAGATATGATTATTCTCGGACTTATTATCGTCCCTATAGTCTCTATATTCCTCTGGCCATGGGTATATCTCATAGGTGGTTTTAGGTGGGACTGGGGCATGTTTGCGGGTTTCGGCCTAAGCAACGTGGTTTCATTCCTATACTGGACTTTCTTGGAGGGTGTTTATGGGCAGTCCCTTGGAAAGATGGCTCTCAAACTTAAGGTTGTTAGGGCTGATGGTAAGCCAATGGATATAATAACAGCGGCTATAGAAAGCCTAGGGAAAGCCTTTATACCACCAATAGACTTCATATTGGGTTTAATATTGTATCCGCAGAAGCAGCAGAGACTATTCAATTATATATCCAACACAATAGTTATTAAAACCCAACGTTAAACGTCATCTACGCTCGCAGTAAGCCCTGAAAGCCAGCTCACAATAGACCTAAGTCTCTCAACCAGATTTTCGGGTAAATTCTCATCTTTTAACCATTCTCTGGCATGTGAGAGCCTCAGCCTAATCCATGTTAAGTCGCCTCTACTAAGCACATATTTAATCTCGTATTCTGTCGCAGTTAAGTGAGCCTCATAAACGACTGCTTTATCGCAGCTCGTCAGAGTCATATTATTTATCTGTACGCCCCTCTTCTTAAGCTCGCTTATCTCTATAACTTCATGCAACATTAAGAGGCCGCTGCCCAAAACATCATTAAGCATAGTCTTATCGCAGGTATAAGTTTCACCCATCATGTAATCGCAGAATTCCTTCGGCGAAATATTCTCACAGACGTAGCCAAGATGCTTGGCTGCTTCAGCTGCTTCCATCATTTTATACGCGATAACCTCATGGCACATGGAGACCAGCAGCAGGAGATTCTATACAATGCTGATGTTTAGTAAGAAATATTTATTTTCTTATGCTGAACAAACTTAGGTATCCGCATGGAGGATTATGAGGATGCAGAGAATATATAGGATAGCGGTTCTCCCTGGCGATGGGATAGGCCCGGAGGTCGTGGAGGCCGCGGTAGGAGTTTTAGAGGCTGTCCAGAAGATCGTGAGCGGCCTTAGACTAGAGCTCATTTATGGTGAAGCCGGATACGATTGCATAGAGAAGTATGGAACAAACCTGCCGGAGAAGACAATAGATATCCTTAAGAGTACACACGCATGCCTCAAGGGCCCAATGACAACTCCCGAGGATCCTGGCGCTCCACCAAGCGTTGCCGTAACCATAAGGAAAATGTTCAACCTATACGCTAACGTTAGGCCATGTAAATCTCTTCCAGGAGTATGGTCCCTTAAGCCTAATATAGATCTCGTAATTGTTAGGGAGAATACTGAGGGCCTTTATTCTGGCGTTGAGTATGAGGTTTCGCCCGGCAAGGGTGTAGCCTTAAGGATTATAACGCGTGAGGCCTCTGAGAGGGTTGCCAGATTCGCTTTTAGGCTTGCTGAGCGGCGCAGGCGCTATTTAACCTGCGTCCATAAGAGGAATATTCTACGCATAACTGATGGAATATTTAGGGAAGCCGTCTTCCGAGTTGCCAGCGAGTTTCCCTCCATACGCGTTGACGAGGAGCATGTTGACGCCATGGCCATGAGGTTGATCAAGGAGCCTGAGAGGTTCGATGTTGTAGTGACGACGAACCTTTTCGGCGACATATTGTCAGATGAGGCTGCCCAGATAGTTGGCGGGATAGGCCTTGCGGCTGGAGCAAATATAGGCGACAATTATGGAATGTTTGAGCCAGTTCATGGATCCGCGCCGAAGCATGCTGGGAAGAATAGGGCTAATCCAATAGCGACGATCCTAGCCGCCAAGATGATGCTTGAGTGGCTCGGTGAATATGAGGCTGCTAGGCGTATAGGGGATGCTGTCGAGGCTGTCTTGAGTGAGGGTAGGGTTAGAACTTATGATTTAGGCGGATCCGCGACGACAAGGGATATGGGAAACGCTATAGCCGAGAAGATTCTCAGCCAGGGCGCATGAGAAGGAGGGAAGGGTTGTAATGGATATTCAGCGGTTTAGAGCGGAATTTCCCATAACTAGGAGCAAAATCTTCCTTAACCACGCTGCTGTCAGCCCGCTTCCCCTGCGCTCAGCCGATGCGATGAGGAGCTATGTGGAGAATAAGGTTAAAGCTCAGCTAACGCACGACGTTGACTTAGGTGATTGGCGGAAGAAAATTGCTGAGACAAAGGGGCTCTTCGCCAGGCTGATAGGCGCTAGGGAGGATGAGATAGCCCACATACCCAACACCACCTTCGGCTTAAACCTCATTGCTCAAATGCTAGATTATAAGCCTGGAAGCAACGTAGTTACAAATACACTTGAATATATTTCGAATGTTATAGTTTGGCTTAAGCTACGCGAGAGGGGCGTTGAGGTCCGCATTGTGAGGGATGTTGGCGGCAGGATTAGCGTTGACATGCTTGAGAAGAGCATAGATGATAGGACTGTTGCGGTTGCGGTGGGTCAGGTTGGCTGGTATAATGGCTTCAGGCATGATTTGAGGGCCATATCTGAGATCGCACATGAGAGGGGCGCATTCCTAGCTGTCGACGGGATACAGGCCGTTGGAAACATGAAGATAGACGTTGCCAGAGAGGGCATAGACTTCCTTGCCTGCGGCTCATATAAGTGGCTTCTGGGGCCGCTTGGCGCAGGCTTTCTATACATAAAGAGCGAACATATAGATAGGTTTAATCCACCGATCCTAGGCGGCGGAAGCATAGATCCGGAGGTTTCTAGGAGGAACATTTATGAGCGCTTCGACCTTTATGAGCTAAAGTATTCTAAGGGTATTGGGAAGTATGAGGCTGCACATATAAATGATGTTGCCTATATTGGAGTTGGAGAGTCTATGCGGCTGCTCCTGGATTATGGCGTAGAGAACGTTGAAGAGAGGATTAAGCGTATAGGAGACTATTTTATCAGCAGCCTCATAGAGATGGGATACGAGCTTCAGACCCCTCTAGGGGAGGATGAGCACCACGCAATAATAAATTTCAAGGTGAAGGATCCTGATGCGGTAATGGATTACCTCTCCAGAAACGGTGTTGTGGTCTCTAAGAGGGTTGGAGGTATAAGAGTTTCACCGCACTTCTATAATACTGAGGAGGAGATAGAGAAGTTCTTAAGCATATTGAAAGGCATTAGATAGAATAAATAAGAGTGGGATAAATCATCCTTTGAATAGATCAATGAGTTCGACCAATAATTTATCTTTACTGTTATTTACGCCTTTAGATCTAGCATGTTATCAAAAGAGGCAGCTTTTGGGAAAATACTAGAATCCTCAGACTCTCTTTTTCAGAAGCCTGCTAAGATATATTTCATACATTCCTCTCGCATCAAGGTACTCTATGAGAACATGAGCTTCAAACCTAGCTCTCAAGCCAGGCTCAGCCTCATAGAGAACTTTACCCTCCCTTATCACCCTGAATTTTAGGTGGAGGTCGGCTTCCTCCAATTCTATGAGGTCTATTTTTTCTTCATTTACCCCTAGAGCCTTAGCTATCTCTGTCTGAAGCCCACTCGCATCTCTCGTCTTCTCACTAAAGAGCATGGCTATATCCCAGTCGCTACTCTCAGTTTCGAGACCCCTAGCCCTTGAACCGAAGAGGTAGGCTAGCGTCACACCTCTACGCTTAAAGATCTGGATTAAGCCCTCAAGGATTTGAGGTGGATCTATCCCTCTCTTCCTTATCTCCTCGATAAGTTTTAATGCCATATCCTTTGAGTATACTGCTTCGTTCCCATAGGCTTTAAGCTCCTCTGAATCCAGCCGCCTATAAGTGTGCGCAACTCTATTTCTGATCCTAGCCATATTCTTAAGCCTAGTTGCCTCTAAGCCATCTAAGAGCCCTGCCTCGGCTAAAATGTCGGCTATTTCGGTGTAGGATGAGGGTTTCCTTAACCCAAGCTCCGCTATGATCATGGCACAAGCGTCTAGAAGCGTCTGAAGCGTCTCGTAAACAGCCCAACGTAGTGAGTAAACATGAATCCAGTCTTTAGGCTCTATATAACTTATTCTCCCAGCAACCTCCACAACCTGAGAGAGCAGATTAATAATCTCCAACCGAACTTAACACTCCAACACATTCCTTTAAGTCGGATTCTCTTTCGTCTCTTTGACTGTTTTTTCTCTTCGCTGACAATATAATCAGCATTTTTCTAAGCCCCTAAATACTTAGCCCTCTTAATGGAGCTAACTCTATTATTAAGCATCTTGGAGCCGACAGTCATATCCTTTCTCCTTCCGAGGCCTGCTGTAGCATAAGGGAACTCCAAATCCCCTTTAAGCAGAGCAAGAGTCTTAGACTTAAGCTCGCCGAGCTCCATCGGGCGCTCACATTCCACTAACATTCAATTAGAAGATTGCCAACATCTCCCATATATGTTGTTCTTAGCTAGCATTTTAAATGCTGAAAGAACATTCGAATCTTTAGTTTTGAGAGTTTACGGGGAAACGTAATAGCGCAGCTATCCCCCCAAGAGACTTAAGCTTTAAACCAGCCTCATGCTCAACGCTGACCACCCTAACCCTACCACCCTTATCCTCAACGCTCCGTAGAACCTCCTCAAGAAGTAAAAGATCCTCGTCAGAAGACTCTCTAAGCATCTCATCTGTCACAATAAGCTCCTCGACTGCGCTGAAAGAGGCGGCTCTCGCAACCTCACTAAGACCATAAACGGCGTCACCTCTACCCATGCCCAGACGCCTCAAAACCTCCTCGACTATAGAGGCCTCTTGAACCATGCGCGCATGCTGGAGGGCCTTTGTCAATATTCCGGAGCGCATAGCCTCATATACCCCCGACCTTCCGGAGCTATTAACGCTCTTAACATCAACTACTTTCTTATAGATGCTGGGAGCCTCCTCCCTCAGAAACCTCACATACATCTCCTTGATGAATCCGACACCAATAATTATTATTAAGTCTCCATAAGTCTTTATCAACCCGTCCAGGAGGTTTGTTAGGGACTTAAACATCTCGTTAAGTATCCTCTGCCTCTCATCGACCATATGCTTTCCTGGCAGGCTTATGTGCTCCTCAGCAACTATATCTAGGCTAGCCTCCCTGAGAACAGCTACGCAGTAACCCTCATCATCGACTGAAACTATTATTATTGGCGTGGCTCTGCCCGTGGCTGCGCGCTCAATCTGTTTGATGTGATAATCCAGCCATCTCCTCTTAATTATTGTTAGTGGCGTATTTAATGTTATGTTGAGCGTATGGTGTGAGCCCATTGCTCCAATATCTTCAGGTGCATCGCAAACTATGCCATGGATTCTAAGGCGGTTTAGGCTCCTATCCCAGTATACGCTCTCAACCCTTAAGCCTAAAGTGACGGATATACGTTTTCCCTTCTCAAGTCTCTCGTATCTATTGCTCAAGCGGACCTCCCTACTTGTCCTAGCGTAGGCTACATCGTTCTTCTGGATAACTGTATAGAGGATCCAGAAGTCATCGAGAAACTCAGGGACCACCGTGACCCGCCCATGTTTAAGATCTTTCTCCAAAATCTTCATCGTAAACCTCTCACATTAGATAGACCTGAATACTCATATACTCTTGAGGGTAATTTTTAAAGGGGTTGCCGAACTTATTAACCTTACGGCCAGAGCGCTATATACATCTAAGGTTTGCATGCTGAGGTTAACTCATGGGCTGCGCATTCATAAAGCTTGACTTCGATTTGATTCCAGCCGTATTCTTGGGGAGACCGAACAGGTTCACGGCTTTAGTCAGGGTTGATGGCGAAGAAGCTCACGCGCACCTGCCAAACTCAGGGAGGCTTACAACCGCGCTATGCCTTGGAGACAAAGCTTACCTGAGGAGGCATGAGGCTAGGTCTAGACGGAAGAGTATCTACAGTGTATTTGCGGTTCAGCATGGCTTCACCCCAATAATAGTTGACGCTCAATTCTCAAACTTTCTCGCTAAAAAGTCCGTTGAGTTTGGTTTAATCAGGGAGCTATTCGGCTACAGGATAGTTAGAGAGAACTCTAAGCCTAATGCTGACTCAAAGGTTAGGTTGGATCTGATTGCGGAAGATAATTCAGACATGTTTTATATTGAGGTTAAGTGCGTTACGCATGCAGTTGGGCAGATTGCCCTCTTCCCAGACGCCCCAACATCAAGGGGTAGGCGGCATATAGTCGAGCTATTAAGGCTCGTGAAGCGCGGATTTAAGGCTGGGCTAATCTTCTCAGTTCAGAGGCCTGATACCGAGATTATTAGGCCTAACTCTGAGGTGGATCCTAGGTTTGCAGAGCTGCTGGAAAGGGCTATTTCTAATGGGCTGAAAGTCTTCACTTTAAAGTCGACTTTTATACCCCCAGAAACGGTGATTTTAGAGTCCAATAAGCCAGCCTTTCAACTGTAGGCGTAGGCTACTCCCTCAGAATTATCTCCTCATCGCGGACTATTTCATCTGAAATGAGGTACTTAATTAGTTCATCACTTATGACTGGTTTTCCATCATGCAGCGGGTACATATATGGCAGGTATATTTCAGCCTTATCACTCATCTTTATGCGCAGCCCCCTCTTAACCGGTATATCCTCAAGCTTGACACCCATACTCACGAGCTTAGCCACATAGACCGCTCCGTCAATTGAGAATTGGCCCCTGCCAATATTTCTAGAAGTGGCTGTCGGAGCCCTAGACGTTATTAATTTCCTCGTCCTGCCCTTAGGCGGATGGTCGCCTAGGATCCCGCCGATTATAACGGCCTCCCTACCAGCAAAATCCTCCGACCTAAGCCTCTCCCTAGCTTTTGGGTCAAGTATAATTATCTTTTCTGGACTGAAGATTTCAATGAAGCTCTCATATTTAACAGTCCCCAAACCCGACAGTATTCTAGCGTCCTCAGCCCTCCTAACGTTCGTGAAGACAAGTTTATCCCTACCAACTATCCTAGATGAATTCTCATACTCGAAGTAGAGCCACCTGCCAACCTCGCTCTCCAAATGCTCAATCACAAAGAGTACATCAAAGCCCAACAAAACACCACCATCACAATAAAATGAACACCTATTTAAACCAATCCACAAAATCACAGAACAGCCTAAATCTAAAAACACATCAAACGGCGGAAACCTAAAAATAAGCCAGATCTACCGCAAAAACCTCAACGGAAGAAAAGAAGTTTAGCGTAACAGAAAGCCATAAATTGAGCCTTGAATTTAAAAATTAAAGATTGGGCCCGTAGCTCAGCAAGGATAGAGCACCGGGCTTTTAACCCGGGGGTCGGGGGTTCAATTCCCCCCGGGCCCGCCACCCTCAGCTAGATGTTAGAAGCAATTAAGGTTAAATATTATGTTTACGTCATCTTTTATTAGCGTGGATTTAATCTGCTCTTTGGGGTTAGTTATTAAATGGAGATAAGTTATGAAAAGCAAGCTGAAGTCCTTGAGAATCTAGCCGAAGAATCTGTTAGAAGGGGAGATTATGAGACGGCTGCACATTTATTCAGACGTTTGGCTGTATATTATGGGCTTGTTGGCGATAAACATGGCAGGAGAAAGTTTGCTATTAGGGCTGGGGAATATTATATGCGGGCGGCCGAGGCTCTTCCTGACGATATAAAAGTTATGGCTCTTTACCTAAAAGCGATGGAATCCTTTACGGAGGGTGGGGTGAGAGAGGCAGCTCACTTCTGCGGCTTAAGGATATGGGAACGCTTTGCTTCAATTAAAGATGGTGTTTTCGAAGTAGATAGTGAGGGTATAGGTGTGCTTAGGGCTGTAAGCGACCACTTTGCCGAGAGAGGGGATCTTGAAAAAGCAAATATAATGTATAAGAGCGCTGCTGAAATGGCGCTCAAAAGTGGGAAGCTCCTACTAGCTGGAAGACTTTATAAGAGCGCTGGCGACTGCAACTTAAGATCTGGAAAGATAGAGGAGGCCGCAGATCTATATATTAAAGCAGCTAACATGTATTTTTCATGTGAAGAATACTTCGAGGCAGCGTGGAGCTATTGTGAAGCTGGCTTTCTGCTCATATGTTTAAGAAGGTTTAAGGAAGCTTCAGATATTTCAGAGATGGCTGAAGAATCATGCCGCAGAGGTCAGATATCGATCTTCTTGAGGGATCTGAGCAATCTCTGTAATCTTCTCAGCCGGGGCCTTATAAGTGAGGCGAGGGAGAAATGGGATAAAATTAGAATGAAGATTAGAAAAGAGTACGCTCAAATTATCGAGTCTTCATTTAGGTCTGTTGAGGGGGACTATAATTTCCCGCGCTAAAAATGTTTACGTCTGCTAAGAAGTACGAAAATTGTTACGCATATAGCTGTCACCACAACTGCGAGTATTGTGAGCAGTAATGCATGCTCCCCCATACCCAAGATTATTGGTATAGGTCCTATGAGAAGGAATAGGCTGATTGAATCCCTAAGCCCAGAGAGCAATGCTGCCAGAAAAATGATGAGCATTCCAATAAATATTAGTAGGAAGCCTATGAAAAATATCTTGGTTGGAAAGATTTGGAGGATCTCCTTCCCAACAGTCTCCTCTGGAGTAAGGCAGCCCTCCATTTTCTTATGGCATTCAGTGCAAAGTAAACTATAGGGTTCGATGCATTCCTCGCACACACTCCGACCGCATCCTTGACAGATATATTTGGCACGCCTTCCACAGCACACATCACACATCTTAATGCTCATTTCCTAGATTCCCCTCACTTCAGCCAGCCTAAAATTAATATTACTATTAATGCCAAAATCATTAGTAGAATTGACAGAATTACAATTATCTTCACCGTTTCTTTACTAGTACCAAATATTATTGGTATTGGACCAACCATGATTAGCCCGCCCCACCCGGGAGCCTTTGCCCTACGGCTTCTTAAGCCTTTAAAAACTATTGTTAGGGTGGCTATGAAGGATAATATGAAACCTACAACGATCATGATGAAGCCAATTGTAAAGAGAACACTGATCCAATCCATAGGCTACCTATCCCTAGGCATAGGCATTAGAATTATCAAGATTCCGGAAAAATAAACTTTTACGTTGATTAGGATGTTAGAAAATTATTTATGTGCTGATGTAACCCATTTCCGTGTGGTTGGCTGCAGCAATACGCTTGAAGACATAATAATTAAGATACTTTCGGCGAAACCTGACTTAAAAAGGGACGAGATTTTAAGGATGATTGATGAGAGGGTGAGGGGCGCCGATGGATTTTTAACTCCTGAAAGTGCCGCTCTATCTTTAGCCGCCGATCTGGGAATCAGCTTCAGGGTAAGCTTTAAGCATGATCTGCAGATTAAGGATATAGTTTCAGGGTTAAGTGACGTGACCGTAAGTGGTAGGGTAATTTACGTTCACCCACTAGAGAAATTTCTCTACTCAGACGGCCGTGAGGGTTTCAGAAGAAGCATTTATCTGGCTGATAATACGGGTTTCATTAAAGCCATACTATGGAATGAGGCGGCCACGCTCATAAACGAGGACCTAATAGACAGGGTAGTTAGGCTCTCCCATGTTTCTGTGAAGCGTAGAGGCAGCGGGAGATTGGAGCTTAGCGTAGGCCGTAGAAGTAGGATTGAGATAGATCCTGGCGATCTAAGTGAGAAGGATTATCCGCCCATAACAAGATTTATTAAGAAAGTTAGCGAGATAACTGGTCTAGACAAACACTTAAGTGTTATCGGCCTCGTTGAGCGTGTTTACCCGCAGTCCACTTTTAAGCGTCAAAATGGTAGTGAGGGTAGAGTTAGGCGGGTGGAGGTTACGGATGATGCTGGCAAAGTCTTCGCAGTCCTTTGGGATAGCTGCGCCAACGCCATATCGGAGGAAGCTGTCGGGCGCTATATTATTCTGCTGAATATGAAGGTTAAGGTACGTTTTGACGGAAGGGTAGAGATTCACTCGGGAGATCGGACAAGGATTATTTTATTGGGGAGAAAGCCGTCTGGTTTCAAATAAGCTAAAGCCGAATTTAAAGCTAAAAAAGAGATATAAAAAATAAAAGTATGGAAAAGTTTTCCGCGTTTACTCCTTCTTAACCAGCGAGATCTCAATTGTTGAGACGTTAGTCTTCGGCCTGTCGGGGCTTGTCATCTCCTGCGTTCCTATCTCGATCCTCTCGATGACCAAGTCTTTAAGGAAGGCTCGGCGTAGTAGTTCAACTACGTCAACAGCTCGGCTTATAGCCCTACCCCTAGCCTTAACAACAACCCTCTTAGCACCGGAATTGAACGCTGTTAGGCAGGCTACCACATAGTTCATCACTGGCTTCTTTCCAATCATTACTTGGCTTTCTTCGGCCATAGCGTATCTCTACTCCTCATTGTTGCCTTTAAGTCACCTTTATTCTCTAAAATAACTACGATATAATATTTTCCTTTCGATTAGAGGATTGTAGAGAAAATTGCAAATAGAATCCCGAAAAATATAAATATAAGCGAGCTCCTTCCCGCCCTCTTTAAGGCCCTGTCTACCAGCATGCTGAGATAATTGATTTGCTGCTCACCGATAACTTTAGCCCTCGGGATCATCACTTTGCACCACGCAACCTCGCTCTCCTCCATATTATTTAATGCTTCAATGACTGAGCATTTAACATACTCAATTATCTTATCGTGGTCTATGGCTTCCCCTACTGGGCAATATCCCCTCTCATTCAATACAACTGCATTAACGATGTGGGTATCTGTTGTGAAGACCTCGCCGCCGCTTATACCTAAACCTCTCAAGCTTGAAAGTATCTTCTCTCTTAGGCCAGACACCATGTTATTTCCATCTATAGTTATATATGCTGTTCTTTGCCTATCACTCTCAACGACTATAGCCGTTATTCCTCCAGGTCCTATTCCATCCCTAACGCTTACGTCTCTTAGGTTAACCTTTCCGGCACCAATCCTCAAAGTGCTCTGAGCATATGGTAAGTCCCTCGCCTTCTTCAGGGCTAATGTGGCAGCCTCCTCAAGGATTTTTGCAGCGATGTCGACGTTGAATGGACCATTTAGGCTGTTGTGAGCATCTATTGCTATGGCATGGGCGAATCCATTCTCCAAAGCCCTTTGAGCTATGGTCTCATTAAGCTCTATTGGGAGATCCTCCATGGTTTCGGGGGATAATGTTAAAGTTAAGAAGACACAATTATTGAAGACTTGACAGCCAACCTTTGCGCCATCTTTTTCAACCATGAAGAAATTAGTTACGCTACTGGAAAAATTACGCATTTCTTTTACTGCTCTAAGTATCTTCTCTAAAACCCTTCTATTCTCCTTCTGAGAAACTAAGTCGAGGGAGTGGCCCGATATTCCATGCGGAACTGAGACTACACATTTATACTCTCCTTCAAGCGCCTCCATTATTAGGCTTGGAAGAGGGCTGCTCCCAATGTTCTTAAACGGGCCCGGATGTAAATTTGGGGCAACTATTATAGACTTTAAATTGCCTCGGTTCTTGCTCCTGAATGCTAGAAGAGACACCGTTATATCATGCTCTTCCCCCAGGTGCTCCAGTATTCCTTCAAATGGCCCCTCTAAATCCTCAGCCCAGTTGGCGATGAAAGCCCTAAATATCTCCAGGGAAGGTATGCCAAACGTTGTCTTCCCGCATTCATTGAGCAGGTTAATGAACAAGTATACGCTTAGCATGGAGGCGGCTGCAGCGCCAATAATGTAGGTTACATAGCGGATGGTGAGGTTGCCTGCCTGGGATAAAATTATGGCCAGCAGGATGGTTAGGGGCTGGAGGCTGCTGGATATAATTTTATCCGGGAGATTGGAGGATGATATTGCATATATGGCGAGGGAGCGGAGGGAGAGGGATGCGAAAAAGCCAATCGACAGCGCCCTAACGAGCAAGTCCAAGTTTCCATACTTGAGCATTAGTATGCTTCCAACAAGCACAAATATTACGTAGAAGAAGTTTGTGCAGAAAGAGAGAAAAGATAGTCTCCTAAAGTTTAAGACTATGTCCTTTTTAAGCACCGTTTTTGCAGTTAAATAATCCAAGAATATTGTCAATGCGTTTAATATTATCCCAAGTATAAGACCGTATATAAGCCATGTTAATGGCGAATTTAGGGGGCTGGCAATTAAGCCCATGAGAAAGTTTTCCAGACATGATAGAATGAGAGTTCTCTTAAGCGGCGGGAGAGTAAATAGATGAGAGTAATGTTGAACCGCTAAATCAATGCTGCTTTTATTGGAAGATGAAACCATATTACCCATCACTGTATCCATTCATCTAATGCTGACGAACATTTTAAGGATTTACTGAATATGGCGTTTAGCGCCCCTAATGATTCAGGTGTAGGATAAGCATAGTTACCTAGGCTGAAAGTTGAATAACTATACATATTACAATGAATATTATAGTCAGGATTATCAGGGTTCTCGGCCTTATCTTTACACCCATACTTTCCTCTTCAAAGAACCTCAATAATCCTGCACCGGTAGCTGGAGCTGGCGCAACTCTCCTTCTACGCCTCTCTCTCCTACTCAAGCCTCAACCACCGCTCTTCATAACTCTTGAAGTTTATAGAATTTAATTAACCTTTTCGTTTAACAAAGACCTTCTTGGCGAGAAAGGCTATTAAATCTCTAGTTTAAACTTTCCGAGCTTTCTGTCAAGACATGCCTTGACGAAGCCATAGTATTCTGGGCTCGGTTTCCCAGGTCTGCTCTTAAATTCTCCGTGAAATTGGGATGCAAAAAAGAAGAATTTATCTGGCAGCTCCAGGATCTCCATTCGCTTGCCATCAGGGCTTCTTCCGGAGAATACTAGCCCATGCTTCTCTAAAACCTCTACGTACTCTGGATTAACCTCATACCTGTGCCTATGCCTCTCATATGCCTCCGTTACCCTATAGAGTTTGTGGGCAAGAGTCCCCTCTTTAATAATTATTTTGTGCGCTCCTAGACGCATTGTGGCGCCCTTATATATCATTTGATGCTGTTCAGGCATCAAATCTATCACGGGATGAGGGGTATTCTCATCAATCTCAGTGCTATTCGCATCCTTTAACCCACAAACGTTTCTCGCAAACTCTATGACAGCCAGCTGAAAGCCATAGCAGATGCCGAGGAACGGGATGTCGTTCTCCCTGGCATACTGGATTGCCATCATCTTCCCAGCCGTCCCCCTTGGACCGAAACCGTAAGGGACAAATATGCCATCATAGTTCCTGAGGATATTAATGCTGCTCGGATCCCTTTCAAACCTCTCCGCCTCTATATAGTCTATTTCAACCTTTGTGTCGCAGGCTGCGCCCGCATGCTTAAATGCCTCATTCATGCTTACATAACTATCGGTTAGACCCGTATATTTGCCGACAAGAGCGATTCTTATGCTATATTTGCAGTTCTCTAGTGCGTTAACGAAGCTCTTCCATCTCTCTATTTCACTCACATTGATATGCTTCGGCGTAAGCCCTAGGCGTTTGCATATGTAGTCGCCCATCCCCTGCCCATCTAAGATAAGCGGAACCTTATAGATTGTTGATACATTATATGAGCAGAATACGGCGTCCTTAGGTATTGTCCCGAAGAGGGCGATTTTCTCGACAACATCATTAGTGATCATTTTTGTGCATCTGGAGACTATTATATCGGGCTGTATGCCTATCCTACGCAGCTCATTTACACTATGCTGGAGGGGTTTAGTCTTCATCTCGGAGGTTACGTCTAGTATTGGTACAAGCGCCACATGTATATAGAGAGTATTCTCATAGCCCTCTTCAAGCCGCATCTGCCTTATAGCCTCTAGGAAGGGTAATCCCTCTATGTCGCCAACCGTCCCACCGCATTCTGTAAGAACAATATCAGCCTTAGATTTCTCCGCAACCATACGTATCCTACGTTTTATCTCATCAGTTATATGTGGAATTATCTGAACACATTTTCCAAGAAAGTCGCCTCTCCTCTCCCTCTCAATAACGGTTTGATATACTTGCCCAGTTGTGATATTATTCTCCTTAGATAGGTTTATGTCTAGGAACCTTTCATACCAGCCTAAATCCAGATCCGTTTCGCCACCATCATCAGTAACGAAAATCTCGCCATGAATATATGGATTCATTGTACCAGCATCAACATTCACATATGGATCTATTTTAATCACGGTGACTGAAAAACCCCTAAACTGGAGCATCTTTCCCACAGATGCAGTAACTATCCCCTTACCTACAGAGCTTAATACTCCACCGGTAACAAAAATATACTTAACCATGCCGTAGCCCTCACCCACAATATAGGAAATAAGTCTAAAGCTTGCTTAAAATAATTGCTTATTTAGGCGAAAAACTTTTTTCCCCGCTTTTCCTTCTATACCCTTAAAGGCCTTGGAGGTTGGAGGACTCGAAAATGAGGGTTGGAGTTTTAACAGGTGGTGGCGATGCGCCGGGGCTTAATGCCGCTATAAGGGCGATAGTGAAGAAGTGCGAGAAGTACGGGTTTGAGGTTTTAGGTATAAGGCGCGGCTGGGCGGGAATGCTTGAGGGCGATGCAATCCCCCTAAAATATGATAATATTAAGGATATTATTGGGCTCGGCGGAACAATAATTAAGACCTCTAGAACCAATCCCCTGAAGCAGCCGGATGGAATAAAGAGGATAGTTGAGAACTATAACAAGCTTAATTTATCGGCTTTGATAGCTATTGGCGGAGACGATACGTTAAGCGTCGCCAAAGCGGTTAGCGAGGCTGGGTTGAACGTGATCGGCATTCCTAAAACAATAGACTATGATGTCCCGGAGACGGAGCATACCATAGGCTTTGATACGGCAGTTAATGAGGCCATGCACCAAATAGAGAACATTAAGGCTACGGCCGACGCCCACGAGAGAGTTTTCGTCGTTGAGATTATGGGTAGATATGCTGGCTGGATAGCGTTATACTCTGGGCTAGCCGCTGGAGCCGACCTGATACTGATACCTGAAGAGCCATTCAGCATAACTGATGTAGTGAACTTCGTGAAGAGGAAGATTGAGAGCGGCCAAAAATCCTTAGTGATCGTTGTCGCTGAAGGTGCCCTAATCAAAGACTATAAGGGTCCAATAACTAAGGATGTTAAGGTCGATCAGTTTGGGCATGTTTATCTCGGCGGAATAGGAGAATTTCTGGCGAAGGAGATTGAGAAGGCTTTGGGCATCGAGACGAGGCATGTTGTCCCAGCGCACACGATTAGGGGCGGCTCTCCAACAGCCTTCGACCGCATAATCTCAACGAGATATGGTCTAGCAGCTGTTGATTTGGTCAGAGAAGGGAAGTTTGGCGTAATGGTGGCGCTCAAAGGTGGAAAAATAACGACAGTCCCGCTATCCGAGGTAACTGGCAGAACCAAGAAAGTAGATCTAGAACTCTATAATGAGGCTAAAGTCTTCTTTGAATAAAAAGGAAAATTAAAATAGTCGAATTCAACTCCCCGATTTTATTAGACTTCAATGCCTGCTTCATGCTCTCTGAGAAAACTATTCAGCTCTTCTCGGTGAGGTAGAGCCGTTATTGCGCCATGTCTCGTAACAACCAGCGCTCCAACAGCATTAGCCACCTTAGCGCATTTTTCAAGATCCCACCCCCTGATC